>Ga0209212_1005546_pt1 | contig 14966 bp, 15 predicted proteins | sample RifGroC2_FD_183996 | JGI IMG/M metagenome (GOLD analysis project Ga0209212, IMG submission 183996) | Groundwater microbial communities from Rifle, Colorado, USA - Groundwater C2 (SPAdes) (version 2) | ecosystem: Environmental > Aquatic > Deep subsurface > Groundwater | place: Rifle, Colorado... | reverse complement strand
GGGGACCTGGGTGGAGAGTATGTCGCGTATCATGCCGCCGGCAGTGGCGGTCATGACCCCCATCATGACTGACCCGATGAAACCCATCCGGAAGTCGATTGCCTTGCCGGTGCCGATAACCACAAAGGTGCCTAGTCCAACCGCATCAAAGTAGAGCAAAGGATGCTGCAGGAACTCCATACGCCGGTGGAACACGAAGACCAGCAGGGAGACAATGATCGACAGATAAAGGTAGGTCTCATCCTTGAAGATGAAGGGGGGCGTGTCACCCAACAGCAGGTCGCGTAGCGTGCCGCCGCCAGTGGCGGTTACCAGGCCGAGCACCAGCACGCCGAACAGATCCATGTCGCGCCGGATGCCGGCCAGGGCGCCAGAGGCCGCAAAGGCGGCGGTCCCCAGCAGATCGAGGCTGTAAAGCAGATTCATGAGGCACCATCCTCCTGCATGAAGTCTAGCGGGTTGTCTGCTCGAACGCAATAATCTTCAAGTTTATTCCTGGTTCAGGGGTTCCCACTCGCCAGTTTCCCAGCGCTCTATGGCCACGCTGGCCCGGAAACCCAGCAGGCCTGGTTCTGTTGCCACCCGGCGCAGGGTGGCCAGGCAACGCACTGGGTCGAGGTGGATTGAATAGACCGCAGCCATGCCAGCCACCACCGGGGCGTCGCTGTCAATCAGCGCCAGCAAACCCGTTATACCTGGCTGTCCTTCGCGGAGCAGAGCCTCGTGCAGCGCTGCAATCATACGGGCATGGGTGTTGGCCCGCTCCTCATCCATGGCCTCAAGTGCCGCGTGATGCGCCATTGCTGCCGCAGCGAAACGGCTTAGCAGTCGTGTAAGTTTCTCTTCCGGCAAGTTGTCCTCCGCTGGTCAGTATAAGGTCATTAGGTACACATGCTCAAACGAACGGTAAAAAATAAAAAGCCCCTCGGTAACAACCGAAGAGCTCAGGAAACTAGAAGTAGCAACCGACGTTCTTTCCTTTGATAACATCTTTTAACTGCTATCTTTGGTTTCCCGTCTTCTTGCTGCTTCCAAGTTAAGTATACTCTTTCACTGTAAAAGTACAACTGCTATTTGCAACGCCATTACTCAACAAATCGACCAGACCCAACCAGCTGTTTCCTTGACGGAACAAAAAGCTATCGCCCAAGACACCTTCCGGAAAGACGGTGCCGGGTCGGCCGTAGATGAAAGTTTAAACATTGAATTACGGCAAAACAAAAGTAAACTTTAGAGAATACTAAAAAAGTGTTTAGGCACCGATGCGAGTACTCAGCCCAGGGCCGTTGGCATGAAATTGCACCGGAAGAAAGTTTGTCGGCACAACACAGGAAAAGGAGAAAAATATGGAACGAGGAACGGTAATGCGTACTGCAACATTGAGTCTTGTTGTGGCAGGGCTGCTCGCAGCCGTCGGCGCAGGCAACGCCCAGGAACCAGGAAAGGGCGCAACCAGCTACTCGCCGGTTGACATCAGAGAGGATTTCGCTACTACCATGGTTCGCATGAAGGCCGCAAAGCCTGAGATCATGAAGCGGCAGTTGGACTTGCTCAAGGAACGCTACGACCTGAGCGATCGCCCGGCCAAAGGCGTGGTCATGTCACGGGGCAAAGCTGTCCAGGAAGGCGTTCGGGTTCGGCTCCCCGCAGAAACTACCTGGGAGATGCTGGCGCTCATGAGTCCTGATGATATCCGCGATAAGGAGCTCTTTCCGGCGGGCTTTTATCCGCTGCCCCACCCCAATCACCCCGAAGGTGGCATGACCTTCCCAAAATTCCAGATCGATGAGATTAAAAAGCAGGAGGGACGGGATCTGACTCGGTTCGATCTGGACTTCGATCTGCCCGACCATATGCTGCCCGAGTTTCCGTCGCCGATCTATCTGACCACCCGCCCCGACTTGGGCGACGTTTCCGGGGGGAAGCTGGCGACCATCGATAACTACTACGCGCTCTTCAATGGAATCCTCAATCCCAAGCAGATTGAAGGGTTACGACTGTTGTTGACGCCCTTCCCGCAACAGCAATTCAATCAAACCGAGGACCGTCGCTCGGAACTGTCGAGCAGAGGTGTCACTTGTTTCGATTGCCACGCCAACGGTAACACCAACGCCACGACCCATCTGGTCGGCGACATACGGCCACAGGAATTCAGACACCGCATAGATACGCCAACTCTTCGCGGCGTGAACATTCAGCGGTTGTTCGGTTCGCAACGGGCACTGAAGAGCGTGGAAGATTTCACCGAGTTTGAACAGCGAGCCGCCTATTTCGACGGCGATCCGGTCATCGCGACGAAGAAGGGCATCAATATTCTCGACCGGGGGCATCAGGTACATGCCATGGCCGAATTCATGGCGCTTCTCGATTTCCCGCCCGCGCCCAAGCTGGGCATTGACGGCAAGCTGGATCCGAAAAAGGCCACCGAGTCGGAGAAGCGGGGTCAAATACTGTTCTTTGGCAAAGCCGCGTGCGCCAGTTGTCATCCGGCGCCTTATTATACGGACAACAGCATGCACAATCTGAAGACGGAGCGTTTTTTCAAGCCGAAGATGATCAACGGCAGAATGGCGTCCGCCGACGGCCCGATCAAGACCTTCCCGCTACGCGGCATCAAGGACACGCCGACCTATCTCCACGACGGCCGGCTCATCACCCTGGATGATACGGTCGAGTTTTTCAACATGGTGTTAGGGTTGCAGCTTTCCGGAGATGAAAAAAAAGATCTGGTCGCATTCATGCGCCAGCTTTAGCAATTTGGTCTTTGTATCGATAAAATAGATCCTCGGAGGGATGCCAATGTCAGGAACAATCTGGAAAGGATATATCCATTTCAAGGACACGGCTGTGCCGGTGAAGCTGCATGCGGCTGTCAAGGAAGAGCGGATTCAGTTTCATCTCCTTCACCGGCGTGATCATGTGAGATTGCACCAGCAGATGATCTGTGCCTATGAAAAAATACCCGTGCCGCCGGAAGCTCAGGCCAAAGGATTTGAAGTGGAAGAGGGGAAATATATCATCGTCGATCCGGAGGAGCTGGAACAGACCACCCCGGAAAGCAGCCGGATGATCGCAGTCCACGAATTCGTCAAGACCAAACAGATCGATCCCATCTTCCTCGATCGCGTCTACTATCTGGAGCCGGATACAGACCTCCATACGGAAGGGTATAACGAGCTTGTCGGAGCATTGCAGGAGCTGGCCGTGGAAGGCATCTGCACCTGGACTATGAGAAAACGTTCCTATATCGGGGCTTTGCAGGCCAGCGGAAGAATTCTGCGCCTGAATACCCTGCGCTATGCCGACGAAGTGATTTCGGTAAAATCTCTTGAACTTCAGGAAATCCCCGTGTCCGAAAGGGAATTGAAAATCGGGTGCGACTTGATCAACCAGTTGACCGCACCCTTTCAGCCGCAGAAATTCGAGAACGAACACCAGAAAAGGCTGCAAAAGCTGATCGATAAAAAAGCCCGCGGAGAAAAGGTGGTGCTCCTGCGCCCCAGGCTGCTGCAACCCACGGCATCGGACAAGCTGCTTCAGGCTCTTGAAGCGAGCCTGAAGAAAGCCGCCTGAAGGGAGGAACAAAAATGTGGAGCGGGACGATCAGTTTCAGTCTGGTGGCGATTCCGGTGCAGCTGGTCAAGGCCGTCAAGCCCGGGCGTATCTCGTTTCGTACGCTCCACAGCAAGGATTACTCTCCCCTTGCTAGAAGGATGTTCTGTCCGAAACAGGAAAAGATAGTCCCCCCGGATGAGATTGTCAGGGGCTACGAAATCGGCCCCGACAGATACATACCGATTACGGACGAGGAATTGGAGTCCGTGTCGCCTGAACGGAGCCGCACGATCGAGATAGTTGAGTTCATCGACATGAAGGAAGTGGATCCGATCTATTATGATCACCCGTATTATCTCGTTCCTTTGAAAGGTGGCGAAAAAGCTTACCGGCTGCTGGCCGAGGTGTTGCGCCGGACAAACAGGGCCGGGCTCGCAAGATTCGTGTTGGCCGAGCGTGAGTATCTCGTGGCGGTCAAAAGCACGGAAGGGGCGCTGACCTTGATCACCCTCCATTACAGCGAGGAGGTGCTGACTGCTGATGGCATCGCACCGAAGGAAGGGAAGGTCGCAGCAAAAGAAATAAAACGTATGGAAAAAAGCATCAAGAGCATGATGGCAGGCTTTGATCCGGGGAAATATGCGGACGAGCGCCGGGAAAAGGTCATGAATCTACTGAAGCACAAGATGAAGGAACAAGCTCTGGTTGAGGCTCCTGCAGTTGAGGAAGAAGAGGGTGAGGGCCCGCCTGACCTGGTAGCGGCGCTGGAGAAAATCATGCATGACGTGAAGAAGAGCCGGTGAGCCGAAAAGTCGTCGAGGTCGCCGGAAAGCGACTCTCCCTATCGAACCTTGAAAAGGATCTCTACCCCTCCTATGGTTTCACCAAGGCTCACGTTCTGGAATATTACAGCCGGATTGCAGAGTTTATCATGCCTCATTTGAAGGACCGGGCCTTGACCTTGAAACGCTATCCCGACGGGGTGGAAAAGGAATTCTTTTTCGAGAAGCGTTGTCCTTCCCACCATCCGGCCTGGGTAAAAACAGCCGAGGTCCGCCGGGATGAGGGCGAACAGATGACGGTCTGCCTGGCCAATGATCCGGAAACGCTGCTATGGGTGGCGAACCTTGCATCCCTTGAGCTCCATGTGCCTCTTGCCAGGACAAGTTCCCCTGAAACGCCCGATGCGATGGTCTTCGATCTGGACCCGGGCGAGAAGGCAAATATCCTGGATTGTGCCCGGGTTGCGCTGATACTGAGGGAACTGCTCTCCCGCTTGCATCTTTCGAGTTATCCAAAAACCTCGGGTCAAAAGGGACTCCATGTCTTTGTCCCGTTGAATTGCCAAGAGGCGACCTTTGAGGATACCAAGAAATTTTCAAAGGCCGTGGCAGTGATCATGCAGAAAAATTATCCGGATCTGGTGACGGCAAAAATGGCCAAGGAGCTGCGCACGGAAAAGGTGTTTATCAACTGGTCACAAAACGATGCTTCAAAGACGATGATCTGTGTCTATTCCCTGCGGGCCCGGGAAAAACCTTTCGTTTCGTTTCCGCTCGAATGGCGGCAGCTGGAGCAGCTGGCCGGACAGGGTGACCCGGAAAGGCTGCAGGTCATTTATTCGGAAGCGGTGAGCAGGGCTGAAAAGATGGGGGACCTTTTCCGGGAGGTTCTGCTGAAAAAGCAGAAGCTGCCGCATTTATAACAGGCTTAAAACATCTTTACAGGTAACTATCCGCCATGGGCTTAACAGAATACGCAGCCAAACGGAAATTCGAGAAAACACCCGAACCGAAACCGGGCGGTTCTCATGGGGAACGCCGTCTCCTGTTCGTGGTTCATAAACATGCGGCCCGCGCCCTTCATTATGATCTCAGGCTGGAGTTGGGAGGGGTTCTGAAAAGCTGGGCCGTGCCGAGGGGGCCTTCGCTGGACCCTGCCATAAAAAGGCTGGCAGTCATGGTTGAAGACCACCCGCTCGATTACAAGGATTTCGAGGGCGTTATCCCGGAGGGGAATTACGGCGCAGGCAGTGTCATTATCTGGGACAGGGGCTTTTATCATCACCCTTTAGCACATGATGAGAAAGAAAACGAGCAACGCCTTCTGGACGGATTAAGGAAAGGCGACCTGAAGTTTGTTCTGGAAGGGGAAAAGCTTCGGGGTGAATTTGCGCTGGTCAAGACAGGCAAAGATGCGAAGTCCTGGCTTCTCTTGAAGAAAAAAGATCGAAGTGCCGCCAAAGAAGACATCCTCATGGAGAACCGTTCGGTCGTATCCCACAAAACACTGGAGGAGATACTGAAAGCCGGCGGCCCGGAATCTTTCCGACAAAAAAAACTAAACCAGATCCGGCTTCGCGAAACAATGGAAAGCGAAGAGCTGCAGGATGCGCCGCTTGAACCGATGCCGCACAATCTGAAACCGATGCTCGCGACCCTGGTCAAAGAACCGTTTGACCATCCGGATTGGCTCTTTGAAGTGAAATGGGACGGGTACCGGGCCGTGGCGGAGATCCGGGACGGAACTGTTTCCCTGTACTCCCGTAACGGGACCTCCTTCGAGAAAAAGTTTTTTCCTATTGCGGAGTCGCTGCGTAAATTCGGATTTGAGGCTGTCCTGGACGGAGAAATTGTGGTTGTGGATGACCAGGGTCAGCCTGATTTTCAACTGCTGCAGCATTACCAGGACTCGGGAAGCGGTCACCTGCTCTATTATGTCTTTGATCTGCCCTACTTCCAGGGACATGATCTGACCCGTCTCCCCCTGCTCAAGAGGAAAGAACTCCTGAAAAAAATCCTCCCGGCTGTCCCGAAAATACGCTTCAGTGATCATGTAGAGGGAGAGGGGGTACTGTTTTATCAGGTCTCCAAAGAAAAGGGGCTGGAAGGGATCATCGCAAAACATGCTCAAAGTCCTTACCAAATTGGCAAAAGAAGCCGGCAGTGGCTCAAGGTGAAGACGCGGCTTACGCAAGAAGGGGTGATTGCGGGATTCACGGAACCGAGAGGGGGCAGGAAGTATTTCGGCACCCTTGTCCTGGGTGTGTTCAAAGGGCACGAGTTTGTATGCATCGGCCATGCGGGAGGCGGATTCGACGCGAAAGAGTTGGCGGCGTTTCGCACAAAGCTGGATCCCCTGATTCAAAAGGAGTGTCCCTTCAAGGTAAAGCCGGTGACCAGCACGCCGGCCACTTGGGTAAAGCCGGAGCTGGTCTGCGAGGTCGAGTTCCACGGCTGGACCGACGAGGGAGTCATGAGACAGCCGGTCTTCCTGAGGCTGCGCGAGGACAAGGCTGCCAACGAAGTGGTGCGCGAGGGCGTAAACCAATAAAAAGCAGTTGAAACTGGGATGGATAGATAAAAGCCGATAAAACCGAGAAAAATATTCAGAACGTTCATCTGCGGTTACCCTTTTAAGGAGTGAAAGACATGAATATCCAGGTCGGTACAAGCGGGTATGGGTACAAGGAATGGAAAGGCATCTTTTATCCTGAAAAGATCTCGCCCAAGGAAATGCTGCACTTCTATGGTGAGCGCTTCAACACTGTGGAGATCAATTATACTTTTTATCACATGCCCACGGTGGCGGGCCTCACATCCTGGGCGGAACAGGTACCCGACGATTTTACATTCTCGCTCAAAGCGCCCCAGGTCATAACGCATTTTAAGCTGTTGAAAAATGTCGGCGAGGAAGCCAGGTACTTCTTCAAGACGCTGTCGGTCCTGGACATGAAGCTGGGACCGGCCCTGTTCCAGTTTCCCGGGAGCTTTCGTGCGAACCCCCAGGTGCTGGAGGATTTTCTTGCCCTGATTCCCGACAAGATGTCCTGCGCCTTCGAGTTCCGCAGCAAGAGCTGGTTCAATAAAGAGATTCTGGACCTTCTCCGGGCAAGGGGCCACAGCCTGTGCACCGCGGATACCGACGAGAAACCGGCCCAAGAGATCATCAGCACGGCACCCTGGGGGTATTTGCGCCTGCGCCGTTCCGATTATAAGGAGGCCGACCTGTCACAATGGCTGGACAGAATCCTGGCGCAGAACTGGGAACGGGCCTTTGTATTTTTCAAGCATGAGGAAGAGGCCAAAGGACCGGAGCTGGCGCGACAGTTTCGCGAGCTTGTCGATGCAAGGGCAAAAAGTAGCAATTAACTTGTTTAGCTTCAAAAGTGATAGGAACTCATATAGTATCGACACCAGCAAACGGCAGTTGAACTGTTTTTGGATAAAAGGAAGCTCAGAGAATGGCGTTACCCGAAACAGAACAACTGAAAGTAGTCAATCTGCTGGGGCAGCTTTGTGATCATAGAACCATACCGGATCTGGTGAAATTGCAGCACGACACCAAAGGCAACAGAGTCACCCTCACCGAGGCCCGCCCCTTTTTCATAGACCCCGCCATCTGGAATGAAATCAAGATTGCCCAGTTTGAGTACAGCCCTGAATCACTTAATTGGACATTGTACTGGTATGACCGCAAAAACAGGCGACAGCCGTATCCTACAGGCAGAAACAAAGACACGCTTGAGAAGCTGATACTGGAGGTTGACGCGGATCCGACAGGGATTTTTTGGGAGTGAACTGAGTTACCTGAGGCCGATTCGTTTGAAAAGCATGCCAAGATAACGGTTCAAAGGGTTATTGCGCGACAGGGAACTGATGACGGGAGGCTTGCGCGTCCCGATCCTGCTGAGCAGCATCAAGATCTCGTTGTTTTCGCCCTTGGCGATCCCCTCCCGGAATGCCTTGAGGGCCTCCTCCTTGTTGCCGGAGATGAGATGGATCTTACCCAGGTTAAGATAGTGGGCAGGCTCTTCAGGTTCCTGCAGGAGCGAGTTCTGACAGAGCTCGATGCCTTTCTTTGCAAGGCCACGCTCCTTGGCAATGCAGTATCCTAAATAGGAATACCGGGATGGGTCGTCATGCAACTGCAGCGACTTCTCCAAGTGGACCAGCGCAGCCAGGGCGGATCCTGAGGCAAGAGCTTCCCGTGCCCGCTCGAATTCAACAGCCGCTTCTACTTTCGGATGCAATTTCATTCTTACCTCTTGTTTGCGGAAGTGCCAATCCTCAAAAAAACAATCTGCCACTTCACTACTAGAAAACCACCTTACACTATTAAGCGTATCGCAATATGAATAAAAAAACCTCTAAATAGTTGTTGCTATGATCTATTGTGACTACCTGCTCGCTGCAGCAGTGGCATGAAGGCTATGACAAATGGGAATTCCAGCTCTGGACTGCTTGTAATCATCCAAGCGCCAGTGGCTGCCGGAAACAGCTAGAATGCGGATTGGCCGCTTTTTTCATTCTGAGGTTGTCGCAGATAGTGTTTGACAAAGTAGCCAATAGTATGGCACCAAAACCAACCAAATACCAACTTAGGAGAATCTAGATATGAACAGCTGTCCTTGCGGAAGCGGCATTTCCTATTCCGATTGCTGCGAGCCGGTAGTAAGCGCTGCGCGGCCGGCCGAAACAGCGGAACAACTTATGAGAGCACGCTATTCGGCCTACGTCAACGTGCAGATGGATTTCATTTTCGAGACAACTCACCCTGACCATCGCCAGGGATATGATCACGCAGGTACCAAAGAATGGGCCGAAAATTCCGAGTGGCAGGGGCTCGAAATCATCGAGACCCAAAAAGGCGGCCCGGAGGATGCCACCGGAGAGGTTGAGTTCATTGCCCGCTTTCTTGAAAAGGGTGAAGCGCGCGAACACCACGAGAATGCTCACTTCACGCGCAAGGACGGGCGCTGGTTGTTTACCGAGGGGAACATGGTCAAGCCGAAACCGATCATCGTTAACAAGATCGGCCGCAACGATCCCTGCACCTGTGGCAGTGGACTCAAGTACAAGAAGTGCTGCGGAAAATGATGCTAACCCGTGTTGCGCAGTCCCGCGGCTACGCCATGGATGGTAGCTGCCAGCAGGTAGTCCAGTTGATCTCCGGCTTGTCCTGCGCGTTTGCGGCGCAACAGCTCGATCTGGATCAGGTTCATCGGATCAACATAGGGGGTGCGCAGGCGCAGACTCTCCGCAAGCTCGGGGCTGGTCTCCAGCAAGCGGCTCTGGCCGGTGATCTCAAGCAGCATGCGCCGGGTACGTTCATGCTCTTCGGTCAGCAGATCCCAGACCCGCCCGCGCAGTCCCACATCCTCCACAAGGGTGGCATACTGTTGCGCCAGCGGCAGGTCTACCTTGGCCATGGCCATCTCCACATTACGGATCATGTCGAAGAAAAACGGGAAGTGCAGCATCATCTCCCTGAGCAGCTTGATCGCATCAGGGCCACGGGCGGCATAACGCTCGCAGGCGGTGCCCACGCCGAACCAGGCCGGTGTCATCAGGCGGCTCTGGATCCAGCCGAAGACCCAGGGGATGGCCCTCAGGTCCGACAGCGAGCTGCCCAGGCGCCGCCGCGCAGGGCGTGAACCGATCTTTGCCAGCTCGAACTCCAGCACCGGGCTGGCCTGTTCAAAGTACGGCAGTATGTCGGGGTTGTCGGCGATATTTTTCCGGTAGCAGTCAAAGGCCATGGACGACATCTCCTCCAGGGCCTCTTCCCAGGCAGGTTCAACGCCGGCCTGCACCAGCCCGGTGCGGACCAGGGCTTCAAGGGATGCGGCCACCATTAACTCTATGGTGTGCCGGGACAGAAGCGGGTCATTATACTTGAAGTTGATCACCTCTCCCTGTTCGGTCAGCTTGAAGGAACCGCCAAATGCTCCTGTTGGCTGGGCAATCAACGCTCGGTGGATCAACCCGCCGCCTCTTCCCACCGTGCCTCCACGTCCGTGAAACAGGCACAGCTTCACGTTACACTCATCCGCCACACGGTGCAGGTCGCGATGGGCCTTGAAAATCTCCCAACTGCTGGTGATCATGCCGCCATCCTTGTTTGAATCGGAATACCCGATCATCACCTCCTGTTGTCGTCCCCAGGAATCCAGGTGCCGGGCAAATCCGGCGTCACTCCAGAGACTGCGGCAAATATCCGGGGCATTGCGCAGGTCTTCGATCGACTCAAAGAGCGGGACCGGCATGATGCCGGGATCTCCGCAGTCCGCACGGGCAGCTACTGAAATCCCGCACAACTCCATCAGCCAGACCAGTGACAGTACATCTTGGACACCGCCGGCGCCGCTGATAACATAACTGCGGATCGCCTCCGGCGGATATTCGCGCTTCAGCTGGGCTATCGTTCGCAGGGTTTCGAGCAATTCGGCAGTCTCCGGCGAGGGCGGCCCTGGCCTGGCCGCTGTCTGGCAGATCATCTGGGTTGCACCGCCGGCCAGCTCTTCCATTGCCTGGGCATGGATCTTCGCATGCTGGCGTATGTCCAGGGTATGCAGGTGGAAGCCGAAGACCGTCAGCTTGCGGTGGAGAGGGTCCAGCAGGCTGCGCACCAACAACCCCCCGCCCTGGCGTTCCAAGCTGCCCCGCAGCAGTTCCAGGTCGGCAATTATTTCAGATGGCCCAGGATAGGCCTGCTCATCATCCGCTGCATGCAGGCTGCTGCGGAGCCGTTCGCGGATAAATTCGGCATAGCGCCGGTATCGCTCGCATTCAGGCAGGAGAGCAGCCTTTGCTGCCGCACGTGGAAAGCGGTTCTCATATGCGGCCAGCCCCAGACATAATTTTGGGTCGTCACCGATCTGAAAAGTGGAAGGAGTGAGCAGGCGCCGCAGCTCATCCAGCTCATCAAGATATGCAGCCAGGATCAATTCGCGATTTCTTTGCAGCGCATTACGGGTACAGAGCGCGGTGACCAAGGGGTTGCCGTCACGGTCTCCGCCGATCCAGGACCCGAAACGCACAACAGAGGGCAGATCGGCCGGCCGGACCTCACCCCCGTACACGGCGCGGAAATCCCTGGCCGCCTCGCTGTAAAAAGCGACTACGGCAGGCAGCAGGGAGACCGGATAATGGTCCAGCCCCATTGCGATCTCATCCTGCACGGTCGGTTTGCGCCGTCGCACTTCGTCTGTCTGCCACAGGGCCGTGATCTCCGCCAGAATCGTACCCTGGCACTCCTCTGCCTCGGCAACGGACAAGGGCAGCCGGTCAAGCTGCTCCAGCTGTCCGGAGATGCGACGACGTTTAAACAGCACCACCCGCCGTGCAACCTCTGTTGGGTGGGCGGTGAAAACCGGTACCACTTCGATGCGCCCCAGCCACTCCAAGGCCTGTTGGTCAGATATCCCGGCAGCGTGCATACGCTGCAAGGTCGCCCTGAGCGAGCCTGGTTTGCACGTAGTCAGTGCTACCCGATGGGCGCGGCTGCGGCGTTTGCGGTGATTTGTCTCGGCAAGGTTGGTCAGCTCAAAGAAGGTGGCAAAGGCCTTGGTGATCAGGTGTGCATCCTTCTCGTTCAACCCGGCGATGATCTCTATCATCTGTTGAAGCAGGTCCTGTTCTGCGGGGTTGTCCCCGGTGGCGCCCCCCTCCTGGCGCTCCTGCTCGCGGTGCTTGATGGACAGCTGCCGCAGCCGTTCCTCCAGGTCATATATCCCATGTCCGGCCTGTGCCATGATCACCTCTCCCAGGAGCCTGCCCAGCGAACGGACATCCCGGCGCAGGGGAAGCTGTTTGAGTTCTTTGTCATTGGTGGTCAGTTCGTCCAGGCGGCGTGATTGTTCAGTGCCATGCCACAGCAGATCCATATGGCCTCCGGTGCTAAGCTGGCGTTTTTGGGATAAAAAAATGAGCCCGACTTCTGCCGGGCCCAAACTTTAATCGATTGGTTGTTATCCTACCCTTTACGACCCTTGCGGCCATAAAAGATCTTGCCGTGGTGGGTAATCACATGGGTGTTATGCTTGCCGTCGCGTCGGATCATCAGCTCATGTTTGGCAAGCGCTGCTCCCCGCAGCATGCGGCGTTTAACCTTCGTCGGAGTAGTCATCGCTTTCATGACCGTCACCTCCCTTTTTCTCCTTTGCTACACTGTAAGTATACCATGCTGGCTGCCAGCCGGCGATTTTTTGATCAAAATCGCAGCGGATTTAAAGTTCGGCCAGAAACTCCAGTAGCGCTTCATTGAATGCCACCGGTTGCTCCAGGTTGACCATATGTCCGCCACCATGCAGGATACAGAGTTCCGCATCCGGAAGCCCTTCCGCGATAATGCTTGAATTCTCTGCCGGTATGGCCAGATCCTGTTCAGCGCCGATCACCAGGGCCGGTTGGTTGATGTCGCCCAGTTGGGCGGTAAAATCTTTTCGGTCCCGCATGGCGATCAGGCCGTCTGCCGCACCCTGGGGGTTGGTTGCATTCATCCAGCCAAGCACCTCGGCCACCAGTTCAGGGCTGTCTGTCAGGGTCTCGGGGGCGAACAGCAGATTGCGGAAGGCCTCGGCCACCGGCATGCTGCCTTGGGTGCGGCAGGCATCGGCCAGGGCCGTCCGTCTGGCTTTGCTCGCATCATCATCCCCCCCTGCCTTGGTGACGATGAAAATCGGAGCGGCAATCCGTTCCGGATAACGCTCCAGCAGGTTCAGGAGCACATAGCCGCCCATGGACATTCCCCCCACCACCGCCTTGTCGATCCTCAGATGGTCCATGAGCGCCACGACATCGTCGGCATAGATATCCATGTTCTCCGTCCCGCCAGTCAAGCCGCTTTCCCCGAAGCCCCGCAGATCCGGTACGATAACCCGGCAGCCGGCCTTGGACAGAGCCTCGACCTGTGGGCGCCACATCTTGCGGCATAGCGGAAAACCGTGGATAAGAATCAGGGGGAGGCCGTTGCCCCTGTCGCCGTATGCTAGAGTGATACCGTTAATTTCAACTTTCATTTTAGGTGTAACCTCCTTGAATTTAAACACATACATCCACCGATCTAACGGGTGGCCTGTTCCAGCAGCGTTGCCAGCATCTCCACGCGCGGCATCTCGATCCCTTGTTGCCGGCCATACTCCAGAGGCGCTCCAAAGATGGCAGCAAGCTCCAGTTGCCGACCCTCTTCCCGGTCGATCTGCATGGAGGGGCGATATTCCCCCATGTTGTCGGTGAATTCCAGCATGTTGTCGGCGTAACCTGCGCTGATCGGCCGTTCAAGCCCTTGGGCATTGGCGGCGGTTATTACCTCCAGCATGATGTCGCGCACCAGTCTTCGGCAGGCCTCCTGAGCCAAAACCAAATTAACCGGTTGTTGCAGCAGTGCGCATAAGCCATTAAAGGGAATGTTCCAGACCAGCTTCTCCCAGCGGGCCCGTTTCAGGTCATCGGTTGTGCGGCAATCCACCCCGGCCTTGACAAATATTGCTGCCAGCCGCTCGATCCGCTCCCGGTCGCAGCGCTGATATTCGCCCAGCACGATCCGGCCGGCACCCAGGTGATGCACCTCGCCTGGTTCGCCCCGGTTGGAGCAAAGAAAGGCCACGCCACCAATGATGCGCTCTCTGCCGAACAGTTCCGCCAGCGCCTCCTCATTGCCCAGACCATTTTGCAAGGTCAGGATCTGCGTATCCTCGCCCATCAGCGGACCGATCAGCTCGCTAAAACTATCATTGGCAAAGGTCTTCAGCCCTACCAGAACCAGATCCGCCGGACCGATCTGGTCCGGAGCGCGGTAGCCCTGGACCTGCGGCAGGACAAAATCTCCATTGATGGAAAAGATCTTAAGGCCGTGTCTGGTGATGGCGTCGTAATCGTGGCGCAACAGGAAATGGACATCCTCACCGCTTCTCTGCAGCAGTGCCCCGTAATAGAGTCCCAAAGCGCCGGCTCCGACGATTGCAATCCGCATTATATGACCTCGCTCAAAAGCTTATTTCCCGGGAATGGTGATGCATAGACACTCCCCTTCGGCATAGACCCGCTTTTTGCAGTAGATCCGGCCATGCACCAGCACCTTGCGCCCCTCGGCGGAGATGACCCGGCTCTCGATAGTGACTACCTTCTGCAGTGGCAGCAGGTTGCGGAAGCTGACGTTCAGGTTGCCGACCACGATCGAATAGCCGGCCGCCCAGGCGGCCAAGCCCAAAACTTCATCCAGTACCGCGGCCATTGAGCCGCCGTGGGCATTCCCCGGGGGGCCTTCGGTCTCGGGACCGAACCAGATCCGTGCCTGCAACTGCTGTTCTTCGTCTCGGTAATAGCGGACTCGAAAACGGTTGCCATCTGGTTCGCCGGAAACGAAGCGCAGCGATTCGCCCACCAGCGAGGGAGCATCGAAGGGGGTCCAGCCAGCCTCGCCGCTCAGATCGACCGGCGGGCAGGGTGTTATGCATACCTTTTCAATTGTTGATTTTGTCACAGAAGTTCTCCTACGGAAATATCCATAGCTATTGCGAACAGAGCATAGCTGCTGGCAACAATAGCAAACTTTGCCGGCGGAATAAAGCCTATCAGATTATAATGATGCAAATGTGGCAAGCTGGACGGCAATCGCAGGCTGGCGGC
>Ga0209212_1005543_pt1 | contig 14970 bp, 12 predicted proteins | sample RifGroC2_FD_183996 | JGI IMG/M metagenome (GOLD analysis project Ga0209212, IMG submission 183996) | Groundwater microbial communities from Rifle, Colorado, USA - Groundwater C2 (SPAdes) (version 2) | ecosystem: Environmental > Aquatic > Deep subsurface > Groundwater | place: Rifle, Colorado... | reverse complement strand
CTTAAGCCGCTCATGCACGAGGTCAATCTCGCGCTTTGGCGTTTTAATTCCTTGGGTCGATTTTTTCTGAAAGGCGTGGAGCACCCAGATATCCGCGCCGATCTGCACGGCATAGACGACGCGGAATGCATCGCCACGATGCCGTAATACAATCTCCAGCACGCCGCCGGTGAATCCCTGCAGCGGCTTCACGTTGTCTGACTTGCCGCCTTCGGCCGCCACGGTCAGCGCGCGCAACCCTTCAATCTGCACAGCCGACGGAAACGCCTCGAAATCCTTGCGAGCCGCCTTGATCCACGAAACGGAACGTATTGTTTTTATAACCATACACTTCCCCTTCGCTTAAGTTGTCATATTTGCCAACAAAAAGCAAGTCCTTTTTCTGCGCCTTATCACTCTTTAAACCGGTTGAATCGCCCGAAAACCGGTGGCCGCAAGGCTTGGCGATGCTGGTAAGTTAATAGCTGTCGGCAATCGACAGCACTCGTGTAAATAGCCGTCCTCAAGACGGCGCCGTTGAGAGCGCTTGCGTCGCGCGGGCGCAGCCAGTCTACCGACACCGGTAGTGGTTGCGCCCACCTCGCGAGATTTGCTCGCACTAATAGTCCGACCGTGCACTTCCGCACGTGCCGGACACCCTTGTTTACATCGTGGGACCCCACCTGGGTCTACGTGCGTTCGCTTCACGTGGAACGCGCGTGTGCATCGTCATCGGACCGCTTTATCCGTCCGGCGACGATGCTCTGCGCAACTCACCGACGGCCAGAACACCGGCCGTCCCGTCTCGCACCGCGATTGGCGCAATGCCGCTCGCCGAATGATCCCCGTTACGGATTAGTACCCGCGTCAATGCGACGCCCCGGCGGGCCCTGGGTCATGGGCTTTCGATGTGTTGTCAGTGCCAACAGGCACACCCATCGATGCCAAATAAGGCGCCGTGCAGCGCTGGCAAGAACCAAAACCCAATGCACGAAACGGGAGTGGTGTCCCGTGTCCCTTGTAGATCTCGTATGCCTGGGCAGACGGGGCGGACATCAACACTAACCGGACAGGCAACACACACCAGCATCATTAAGGCAGCAAGACTCGATGAATCAGAATTGAAGAGGAAAGGATGGGATGGCGGTAAGCGTTAGGACGGCAAATCGGCTGCGGACGGACGGCAATCCGACTGCGGTCGAGCTGCACTCTGACTGCATAGAGACTGCGCCGACCATCCAGAAATCTGCGGCGTTATCCACGGTGGCGGGCGTGCGGCGCTTCTCTCGCACGCAGGCTCGACGCGGTGGGAAACGCCATTGCGGAACGGCTCTAGGAATAGGAAGGGTTTGGACATGAATACGAAATGGTTGATGCCATGCTGACCAAGGAAGCAATTCTGCCACTGGTCAATGCACGGCTTAACCGCGTGTTGCTGATCGCACAGGCTGCACTCCCGGAACACCAGTTCGAGGCGTTCCGGCGGCTCAATTTGGACGAATTCGGCAGAGCCGGGCTTATCAGGGATCTGGACACAGTCCTTGGCGAGCCCCGGCAGGAACGGAACGGTACGGGCAGGACCACTTGAGCAAAGAGAGGAGGAAGAGCATGATTGCAATCACAGAACCCTGAAGTCTCGGTCGAGTTCAATTTGGACATCCCGCAGGACGCCGTGTCGTGCGAGGAACTCGACCTCATTCAAGCGCATTTCGCAGGTCTCCTTCGCCAGTTGCTGATCGAGACCGATTCAACCGAGAACTAAGGAGCGGACTATGGACGTGGTGATTTACGCTCGTGTGTCCACGGGCAAACAGGTGGAGAACGATCTCTCCATTCCCGACCAACTGCGGCAGATGCGTGAGTGGTGCAAGGCGCACCATCACCGCCTGGTGTCGGAATACGTCGAAGCGGGGGCGACGGCCACCGATGACCGGCGCCCGGTGTTCCAGCAGATGATCGGGGATGCGTGTCTCTCCCCTACGCCGTTTGAAGCCATCGTCGTCCATAGCCTCTCCCGGTTCTTCCGCGATGCGCTGGAGTTCGGGCTCTACGAGCGTAAGCTCAAAAAGTCTGGTGTGAAGGTAATCTCGATCACCCAGCAAACCGGGGATGATCCGTCAGGGGAGATGGCACGGAAGCTCTTCAGTCTCTTTGACGAGTACCAGAGCAAGGAAAATGCCAAGCATACCCTGAGAGCCATGAAGGAGAACGCGCGTCAGGGCTACTGGAACGGTTCGCGCGCGCCCTTTGGGTATCGGGTGGTCGATGTGGGGATCGCCGGATCGCGCGGGCGGCAAAAGCGCCGGCTGGAGGTGGACCCGGCGGATGCCGAGACGGTACGCAAAATCTTCGACTTGTACCTGCACGGGCATAACGGGCGCAGCATGGGTATGAAAACCCTCACGACGTATCTGAACGACCAGGGGATCACGATGCGGGGCCGCCCGTGGCGCATGCAGAAAATGGATGACGTGCTCTCCAATCGCGTCTACATGGGCGAGTTTTACTTCAATCGCCACAAATGGCGCACCGCGAAGATCAAGCCCCTCACCGAGTGGATCAAGGTGGAGGTGCCCGCGATCATCGACGAAACGACCTTCGACCGCGTGGCGGCGCGCCGCCATGCGCGGCAGCCGAGCCAGACGCCCGGCCAGCGGCTCGCCTCGCCGGCGCTTCTTATGGGATTGATCAAGTGCGAAGACTGCGGGGCCAGCATGACGCAGGCGACGGGAAAAAGCGGACGCTATCGCTACTACAAGTGCACTACCCGAATGAGCATCGGTGTACGCCGCTGCAACGCCCGCAACCTGAGCCGGGAATCCACCGAGCAAATCGTTCTCGCCACGCTGGCCGACAAGGTGTTCACGCCGAGCCGGGTCGCGATCATGCTGCGGGAACTGAGAAAGCGCCAGCGTGCGGCACGCAGCGCAGAGGACGCGCGGTTTCAGCAATTGACGCGCGAACTCAAGGAAATCGACACCGGCATTGCGCGGCTTTATGAAGCTGTGGAGAAAGGCCTGCTGCCGCTCGATACAACGCTGCAGGAGCGCTCGCAAAAGCTTCAGGCAAGGCGACAGGATGTGCTGGTCGCCAGCACGGCACTCCGCAACAAATGGGAAGTCCAGCTCAATAAACTGACGCCGGAACACGTTCAGAAATTCACGCGTGCGCTGAGGACGCGGCTGCTCGACACGACGTCGGGATTCGGCAAGGCGTATCTCAACCTGCTGGTGGACGAAATACGCCTCGACGGCAATGAGCTGCACGTAAAGGGCAGCTATCGCGCCCTTGCCCGTGCAGTCTCGCTGTCGAAAGAAGGGAAGCTGGGCACGGTGCCCAGCTTCGTACCAGAGTGGCGCGCCCGGAGAGATTCGAACTCCCTACCCCTTGGTTCGAAGCCAAGTGCTCTATCCAAATGAGCTACGGACGCAACGGACCGACTCTATACCGACTCCGGTACTTTCGGTATAGCGGCCCCCAAAAAAGCAAAAGGCCAGCCCGAAAGCCAGCCTAAGCGCATGAAAAAAAAGCTCGTGGCAAGGGCGGAATTGAACCACCGACACACGGATTTTCAGTCCGCTTCTATATTCCCTTCACCGCAATGCTGAACGGATCACGCCGCGTAGCGTTGAATTTCCACTTCCACATGGCGATGCGCGGTTCCTTCGGCGTCGGCATATACGCGGCGGGCGATGGGTTCGCTCAGGTAATACTCGCCGCAATCTTCGCAAATATCGGCGGGAACGTCGCGAATGACCACCACCGTGTTATCGCGTTGAAGCGTAACGGTGGTGATACCGGGGTGAGTATGGCCGGTCTTGCAAATGGTGCATTTCATCGCGCTCTCCTTTTCTTGAACGTCTCATCCCAAATCGCGGGATCTGGCCGATAAATCGTAACCAGGTAGCAGTCACCGGTTAGCGGGTCGCGCGCTACGACTGCATGAACCGGCCGACCTTCGTGTAACCCCAATATCAACGTACTGGGGAAAGGCTGGTCGTCCGGGTAATCCGCAATGATCTCGCCGCCAGAAACAACCATGGCCACTGCGTCCGGATCAATTCCGCGCTGAAACATCCGTTCGAAAGCATGGCGCGAAAAGTGCAGTGACCTGCAGTCCATAGCTTGTCCTTAGGCAAACCTCACTGCTTTGACCACATTCTTTCCTCGACTGCAAGAAAACTGGTGGCCAAGGGCGGAATTGAACCACCGACACACGGATTTTCAGTCCGCTGCTCTACCAACTGAGCTACTTGGCCATTTTTGGGGCGTCGACCACCGGGAGCGCAAAGCGAACGCCGGTGGTTGAAAAGAGGGCGAATTATAAGGGGAAATAGGGCTTTCGCCAAGAAATGGTCTTTTCCATGCGCGCGGGTTTGAGATTGCCGCCATCGCCGACAAACTCACAACTGATAATCCAGGGCGAGCCGCTGCTGCAGCTTGCGCGCCAGCCGGAACGCCTCTTTCAGGATTTGCCGATCGAGTTCGTTGAGCGTCTCCGGATCGATGCGATTCGCGTTGTCCTCCGTAAGGGCGTCCTGTGACGCCTGGTGGCGCAAACGCAACTGCTGAATAACCAGGAAAGCATCGACCGTAGCTTCGGTTTCCCCCGCGCCCATTCCGGCAGCGGCACCTGCCGCGCGCAAACGCTCGACGGTATTGGTTTGCGGCAGCCCCTGCGCAAGCGCGTAAACACGCGCCGCATCGACGAACGGGCGCACGCCGTAGAGCTTCATATTGATGCTGTGCGGCGCATTCGGTGCGTCCTCGGTGGCGAAATCGCGCAGGGTACCGAGCGCCGGCCGCGCCTGCAGGGCGTTTTCCGCCATCTGGCGCAGAAATGCCGGATGGGCGCGCGTCCGCTCCAGCACCCATTGGCGCAGGCCCGCCGCCAGCGTGGCATCCCCGTACAGCGCGCGGAAATCGAAATAAATCGTTGCGTCTAGCAGCGCTTGCGGTTCCCAGTTTTCCAGCCAGCCGCCCATCTTGGCCCGCCACTCCTCGACCGACAGGCACAGCGCCGGATTCGACGCCATCACGTTGCCCTTGCACCAGCGAAACCCGCAGGCGTCCAGCGCCTCGTTCACTGCCCGCGCAAACGGCAGCAGCCGGGCGCGAACCTCATCAGGCGCGGCTGCGTCGTGCGCCGCGAAGATGATGCCGTTGTCCTGGTCGGTGCTGAATGTCTGCTCCAACCTGCCTTCACTGCCGAACCCCAGCCAGCACCAGCTGATTTGCTCCCACTGGTAGCGCTTGCGCACGACTTCGATCACGCGCTGGCACAGCCGGTCGTTCAGCACCGAGACGTACAAGGTGAGTTGCTCGGCAGCGACCCCTTGTTCGACCAGCAATCGGGTGAGTTTGCGGATTTCGGCGGCGATGCTTTCCAGGATGGCGACTTCGCCGGCAAGCCGGATTTCCGTGGTGAGTTCGCCCAGGCCGAGCCGTTGCAGCGAAAACAGATCGCGCTCGGACACCACCCCGATGAGCTTTTCATCGTCGGTCACCAGCACATGCCGGATGCGATTGGCGGTCATGGCGAGCGCCGCCTCGTAGGCGAAGGCATGGGCGGGAAGCGAAAGCGGCGAGCTGGTCATGAGCTCGGCGACCGGGCGTGTGTCCAGACCGCGCGCAACGGCTTCGACCAGATCGCGCTCGCTGAAGATCCCCACGGGCCGGGAATCGGCGTCAACCACGATCACCGATCCGACCCCGCACTCCTGCATGATCGCGGCCGCTTCGCGCACGCTCCGGTCTTTGCGGCAGACTATCGGCTCATTGCGGATCAGGGCGCGCAGCGGCAGCGTCAGCGTTTGCTGCTCGCCCGCGAGCCGGTGTTCGAGCTGGACTTTTTTCGCGGACATCGCTAACCTCGCTTCGTTTTCAATATTGCAGCCGCGCGTGGTAGGTCGCGCGCGACGCTTCCAGCGCCTGCCCCAGCGTCACAATGCCGTGTTCGGCGAGCAGCGGCAGCAACCTGAGGAAAATCTCCCCGGTCACCAGCGCGTCACCCAAAGCCGTGTGCCGGCCGATCACGCTGACACCGAGCCGCGCCGCGACCGCCTCGATATCGTGACCCTCCTGAGTCGGATGAAGAATCACCGACAGCAGCAGCGTATCGAGCACCGGCTGGTCAAACCGAACCCCCGTGGCGGCCTCCTTCAGCTCGAGGAAGCGCATATCGAAAGCGGCATTGTGCGCGACCAGCACCGTGTCCTCGCAGAAGTGATGGAACTGCGGCAGCACCTCGCCTAGGGTCGGCTGGCCCGCCAGCGCCTGCGCCTCGATGCCGTGGATGCGGGTGGAGGCTTTGCTGACCGGCCGCCGCGGATCGACGAGCTGCTCGAACACCTCGCGCTTGAGCAGTCGCGCATTGACTATGCGCACCGCGCCGAGGCTGATGATCTCATCGCCGGCGGAGGGTTCAAGACCGGTGGTTTCGGTGTCGAAAACGGTGTAGTGCAGATCGACCAGCTTGCGCTCCGCAAGGCCCGGCGCCTTGTCCGCATGGCGGAACAGATCGAAGTCGTAGTACTCCGGCCTGCTTTGCACCGCAACACTGCTCCGCGGTGCCGCGGCGGCGGGCGCACCGAGCGGCAACAGCAACCTGAACCAGGCCGTATGCGAGGTCTTGTGCGACTGCACCCAGATTTCACCACCGTGGCGCTCGAGCACGTCCTTCAGGGTCAGCGGCGTTTGCTGGGCGCCGATCTGCATCGGCTCGGTTTCCCACAGGGAGAGCGCATCGCTGCCCACGATCGCCCCGCTCCAGACCAGGTCGAGTTCGGCAAAACGTCCGTTTTGAGTGGCGCGCAGGCCGATGGAGCGCACGCCATAGTCTTCGCGCAGTCGACCGGCAAGATAGGCAAACGTCTCGACCAGCGCGAAGCTGTCCACCTTGATCCAGATCTCGTCCGGGACTTGCTCCAAGGCGCAGGGCAGACCGAGTACGGCTTCGATGCGCCGCCGCGCCACGCTGAGCAGGTCCGCGGCGCGCATGTCCTCCAGCGCCAGGCCGGCCTTCAGCGCATCCGCGTACTCCGACAGCGCGTCGTTGATCATGGCGGAGAGCTGGCGCGATTCGGCGGCGACGATTTCGGTGAACTGCACGCGGCGCGCCTCGTTCATTTCGGGAAACGACACCAGATTCTCCGCCGCGGCGCGCAGATTCGCCACGGGAGCGCGCACCCCCGCCGCGAACGCCTGCAGCAGCGAGCGCCGCTGCGCCTCCCGGTCCATCAGCTCGGTCACGTCCTCGAGCGTGAGCACCATGCCCGCAATGCGCCCGCCCGCCGACAAGAACGGCGCCATCTGCACCTTGACCAGGGCGCCGGTCACCGCATTGGTGATGAACCGGGTGGCCGGAAACTCGATTCCCTGATCCAGGCTGGACTGGAGTTTGTCCAGGGCATGCGCCACCTGATCGCGGTCGAGCAGCGCGAACACGGAGCGTCCCAGGCCGACCAGAGCCTGGCGCGCGCCCGGCGCCTGCGTCGCCGCCGCGGCGAACAGCCCCTTGGCCTGTTCGTTGTACAACAGAATGCGCCCTTCGGCGTTGCACAAGAACACGCCCTGGGAAAGTTCCGACATCAGCGCGGCAAGGCGGTTGCGCTCCTCTTCCAGCCGCGCATTGGATATGCCGGCGCGCGCTTCCATATCGACCTGCAGCCGGCGATAGGCATCGGCCAGCCGATTGATGGTGGCGGCGAGATCGACCAGTTCGGATCCCCCATCGGCAACGACGCGATGCTCGGGGTTGGCCGCGAACACGATCCGGGTCTGCTCGGCGAGCGAGCGTAGCGCCGTCACGTAGTTCTTGAACAGCCAGCCGAGCACGCCTGCGCACGCGAACAGCAGCAGCAGGGCGGCGAAGCCGAGCATCGGCGCGCGTCCTTCGATGATGCGCAGCAAAACCTGTTGGTCCGCGTCGGGCAATCCGGTTGCAATCATGACGGCGGTCGCCGCGACCACGGCCACGACGCCGGCAAAACAAACAGCGAGCCAGAGGGAGAATTTCAACCTGACATTCATGTCGCGCCCGGATTCTCCGCCGAACCAAGCAATTCGTCTATTTTCGCAACCAGATCCTTGGTGGAGAAAGGTTTGGTAACGTAGAAGTCGGCGCCGAGAGACAATCCCTTGTTGACCTCCGCCTCCCGCCCCTTGGCCGACAGCATGATGATCTTGATATGCCGCCAGTCGGCGTGCTCGCGCATGCGCTGGCACACCTCGTAACCGCTTTTCACCGACATCATCACATCGAGCAGCACCAGATCGGGAACGTGCCGCTCGACCTGCTGCAGCGCCGCCGCGCCGTCTTGCGCCAGCAGCACCTCGTAACCGCTGCGCTGCAGGAGATATTCGAGCGCGGTCACGATGTTCGGTTCGTCGTCGACGATGAGAATTTTCTTGCTCACGTGTTTGCTCCTTGCGCTGGCGCGAAGACTGTCATCCGGCCGCAACGACCGGGACCGGCGAAGCGGCGATCGGCAGCGTGAAATAAAAACATGCGCCCCGGCCGGGGCCGCTTTCCACCCATATGCTCCCGCCGAAACGCTCGATGATATGGCGGCTGATGTGCAGGCCCAGGCCGGTGCCCTGCGGCTTGCCGGTAAGCGTATCGCCGCCCTGGTGGAACTTGTCGAAAACGGCCGCCTGATCCGCCGCGCCGATGCCGGGCCCGTTATCGCATACCGCGACCCGCAGGTACGCGCCTTGCTCCGTCAGCCCGACCTGCACGCGGCCGTTGTCGCGGTCGCAGAACTTCATCGCGTTTGACAGCAGGTTGAGCAGCACCTGAATGATGCGGTCGAAATCGGCCGTGACCGCGGGCACGCGCTCGGGCAGTTCGACGTCGAGCTCGATGTTCTTCTCCCGGAACAGCTGGCTCATGCCGGCGACGGTGTCGGCGATCAACTCTTTCAGGTCGATGCCGGATTCCTGCCATTCGGCCGCGCCCGATTCGATCTTGGCCAGGTCCAGCACCTGGTTGATCAGACGCGACAGGCGCTCGGTTTCCTTGGTGATGATGCCAAGAAACTCCTTGCGCTGCGCGAGTTCTATTTCCGGGTCGTCGAGCAAGATCTCCGAAAAAGCACGGATCGAAGTGAGCGGGGTGCGCAATTCGTGGGTAACGGTCGAGATGAAATCGTCCTTGAGCCGGTCGAGTTCGGTCAGGCGCTCGTTGGCGATGCGCAATTCCGCCGTGGCCGCCTCGAGTTCGCGCGATTGTTGCTCCAGCCTGTGGCTGTAGACCACGACCTGCGACGCTTCGTCGAGGATCTCGCGCACCTCGTCGATGGTGAGCGCCTCCTCCTTGACCACCGAGGCAACCATGACGCGCGCTGACGCCGCCCCGATCGCGCCGGCAAGCTGCGTTTCGACGTAGTGCACGAACTCGGCATCCGCCTGCAGCCGATCTTCCGGGTATTGCAGGCCCTTCGACTGCGTATAGTCGTTGATCGCGCTCTCGGCCGAGGCGCTGCCGACAAAGCGCGCAAGCAGCTGGTACAGGTCGGGCACCGATGCGGTGCCGCGCCAGAAGCGGGCTTCGCCGCCCTCGCCGCCCTGCTTGAACACGTCGACGAACAGGCTTGCCTGCCGGTGCTCGTCCGCGCTCTGCGTACCCGACAGCGACGCGATCACATACGCGCCGATGTTGGCGATCATGCTCCAGATCATGGCATGGGTGATGTGATCGAGACGGGTGAGCCCGAATAACTGCTGCGGGTTGAGCAGCGCGATGCCGAACGGCCCGTTCTCGAGCAGGCCGATCGGCAGCCACCCCGAGCGCGCGATCGCGGGCAGCAGCAGCGTGTAGAACCATACGCCAAAACCGGCGAGCAAGCCGCACAAGGCGCCGCGCCGCGTGCCGCCCTTCCAGAAGATGCCGCCCAACACCGCCGGAGCGAACTGCGCCACCGCCGCAAACGAGATAAGCCCGATCGAGACCAGCGCATAGGCTTCACCCGCCAGCCGGAAATAGAGGTAGCCGAGCAGCAGCACCAGCACGATCGCGCCGCGCCGGATGCCGAGCAAGAGCCCGGTGAGGTCCTTGCGCTGGTTCAGCTTCAGCCGCGGCAGCCGCAACAGGATGGGCATCAGCAGGTCGTTGCAGACCATGGTGGAGAGCGCGATCGTCTCGACGATCACCATCCCGGTCGCGGCCGACAGCCCGCCGATGAACACCAGCAGCGCGAGCAGCTCCTGCCTTTCCGCCATCGGCAGCGTCAGCACGAAAGTGTCCGCGTCGACGCTGCCGCTGGGGAAATGCAACAGCCCGCCGAACGCGATCGGCAGCACGAACACGTTGATCGCGATCATGTACAGCGGGAACAGCCAGATCGCCTTGTTGAGGTGTTTCTCATCGACGTTTTCGATCACGGTAATCTGGAACTGCCGCGGCAGGAACATGATGGCCATCATCGACAGGATGGTGAGCCACATCCAGCTGCCGTAGCCGCCGGCGACGCCTTCGAGCGGGGTCATCATCGCGCGCAGCTTGGGCACGGCCGCGGCGCGTTCGAACACGTCGCCGAAGCCGTCGTAGATGCCGTAGGTGATGAACACGCCGACCGCGAGAAATGCGAGCAGCTTCACCAGGGACTCGAACGCGATCGCCGCGACCATGCCCTCGTGGTGCTCGGCGGCGTCGAGGTGGCGCGTGCCGAACGCGATGGTGAATGCGGCCAGAATCAGCGCGACCCAGAGCGCGGTGTCCTGCAGCACCGGCAGTGCGCCGAATTTCGCCGGCATGACAATCTGCGGATACTGCAGCACGATGCTGAAACTGTTCGACACCGCCTTCAGCTGCAGCGAAATGTAGGGGAGGATGCCGACGACCGCGATGATGGTGACCAACCCGCCCAGCAGCGCGCTCTTGCCGTAGCGCGAGGCGATGAAATCGGCGAGCGAAGTGATGCGGTTGCGCTTGGAAATGCGGATGATCTTGCGCATGACCACCCACCACAACGCGATCATCAGCGTCGGGCCGATGTAAATCGGCAGGAAGCCCACGCCGTCGGCGGCGGCGCGCCCGACGCTGCCATAGAAGGTCCACGCGGTGGCATAGACCCCGAGGGACAGGCTGTAGATGTAGGGACTGGCGATCACCGAGCGTCCGGCGTCGGCGCGCTGGTCGGCGTAGTAGGCAATCGCGAATAGCAGCCCGAGATAGGCGAACGACGTTACGACGATGACCCAGCCCTGCAGCATGCTATTTCCCCACCACCAGTGGTCTCGCCCTACTGCGATGACACGTCAATTGCGAAGCGTGTGCCTCGTGGGAGCGAGCTTGCTCGCGAACAACGCGGTTCGCGAGCAAGCTCGCTCCCACAGGCGTGCACACGGCGGTGTGCCAGTCACCTAGGCTTCACGCCTCATTGTTTCGCAATTACTGTGCATCCTGTTAGGTTTTCGTTTCGACTACATAAGCCATGCAGGCGATCATCAGGCTCCACGCGGCGAAAATATAGGCGTACAGCACCGGGATGCCAAAGACGGTCGCATCGACGTTGAACACCGCCAACAGCGGATAGTTGAACAAAACGACGCCCAGCATACACACTGCGACCAGGCGCTGCGCCTTGAATTTGAAATTATCCATCCGCTTCTCCCGAGGCGACAGCTAAGCGTCTGTAACCAATCGAGGGGACACTCCCCCTCGCGCTCGCCTAAGCCGGACCGTGGCAAGACGACTTTTGCTACGGATTCTGAGTGCCCGCCGCATTCAGTTCACCCGGAGTCTTTCGAGGCAATATCCCAGACCGCGAATGGTGACGATCTTTACCCCGCTGCGCTCGAGCTTCTTGCGCAGGCGGTGAACATACACTTCGATCGCGTTGGTGCTCACCTCTTCACCCCATTCGCAGACGTGGTCCACCAGGTGCTCCTTGCTCACCATGCGGCCGACGCGCTGCAGCAGGATTTTCAGCAGCGCCAGCTCGCGCGCCGACAGATCGAGCACCTCGCCCTCGATGCGCGCCACCTTGCCCACGGTATCGTAGGAAAGCGCGCCGTGGCACAACATCGGCGAGCCGGACTGGCCGCGCCGCACCAGCGCGCGCACGCGCGCCTCGAGTTCGGCCAGCACGAACGGCTTGGCCAGGTAGTCGTCCGCGCCCAGATCCAGGCCGCGCACGCGGTCGCTGACGCCGTCCATCGCCGTCAGGATGAGCACCGGCAGGCGCGACTGGCGCGCGCGCAGCCGCCGCAACACTTCGAGTCCGCTCATCTTGGGCAGTCCGAGGTCGAGTATCAGCAGGTCAAACTCGCTGCCAGCAAGCGCGCTGTCGGCCTCGGGACCCGTCTTGACGCAATCCACCGCATAGCCCGCCTGGCGCAAAGAATGCCTCAGACCGTCCGCAAGATTCGCGTCGTCCTCGGCGACCAGTATCCTCATTGCACCTACTCCACCAGCCAAATACGGGCCAGTGTAGCAAACCGGTCCGCAGACTGCAGCGGTGGATGCAGCGCAGTTTATTAGACCTCCAGGATAGGTGCGCCCTGCCGGGCGCACAAAAAGAAAAAGCCCACGTTGCCGCGGGCTTTTTCTGTCGCATGAACGGGGCAGGCGCCCCGACTGGCTTAGGTCGCCTCGGTCGAAATGTCGCCCTCGAGGTTGGGATAGCGCACGTGCTCGACCAGATCCTGGATTTCCTTTTCCGGCGCCGGGGTGAGCAGGCTGACCACGATAATCACGAGAAAACCGAGCGGCACGCCCCACAGGCCGGCGGAAATCGGCTGTATGCCCCACCAGATATGGTCCGCGATCGGGCTGGTGACGCCGAATACGCTGCGCAGCCAGGGCTGGGTCGTCGCCATGTAGTAAAACGTGATGCCCAGGCCCGCGACCATGCCCAGAGTCGCGCCCCATTTGTTGGCGCGCCCCCAGAAAATGCCCAGCACCAGCGCCGGAAAGAACGCCGCCGCCGCGAACGAGAACGCCGCCGACACCAGGAACAGAATGTCCGCCGGCTTCTGCGCCGCCACGCTCGCCGCGATCAAGGCCACCACGAGAAGCAGGACTTTCGACACGGTGACACGGCGCGCGGTCGACGCATTCGGGTCCAGCATCTTGTAGTAGAAGTCGTGCGACAGCGCGTTGGCGATGGTGAGCAGCAGTCCATCCGCGGTGGACAGCGCCGCGGCCAGGCCGCCCGCGGCGACCAGGCCCGAGACCACATAAGGCATGTGCGCGATTGCCGGCGTCGCCAGCACGATAATGTCGCCGCCGATCGCGATCTCGGCCAGTTGCACGATGCCGTCCTTGTTCACGTCGACAATCGACAGCAGCGACGCATCCACCTTGGTCCACGCCGCCACCCAGTCCGGCAGCTTGGCGAACTCGGTGCCGACCAGCAGGGTATACACGTCGAATTTCGCCAGCACCGCCAGTGCCGGCGCGGTGAAATAGAGCAGGAAAATGAAGAACAGCGACCAGAACACCGATTGCCGCGCCTGCATCACCGAGGGCGTCGTGTAATAGCGCATCAGGATGTGCGGCAGCGCGGCGGTTCCGACCATCAGGCAGAAAATCAGCGCCAGGAAGTTGCGGCGCGAGACGTCGCGCGCTGCGTCGTCCTTGCCCGGGAACGCCTCCGCGTGCCGCAGCGGCGGTCCGGCGCGCGCCGCACCGGCGGCGTCCTTGGTCCACTGTGCCTTGGCGGCGGCGGCGTCCTTGGGATAGGCCTCGAGCGCCTTCTGCGCGGCGGCGGCCTGATCAACAGGTGCGTTCTCCGCTTTCAGTTTGTCCAGGGCTGCCACGAGTTTCTGTTTTTCGGTATCGAACGATGCCGGCAGCGCCTTCAGATTGGCGCTCGCCGCATCGGCGCGCGCTTTGAATATGCCGCGCACCTCCAGCTCTTTCGGATCCTTGATCAGTACTTCTTCGCGGGCGGTGACCTTTTCCAGCACCTTGCCGTAGACGAGCTGCGGCACGGGTATGGACGTGTGCTTCACCGACAGCCAAACCACCGGCAGCATGTAGGCCACGATCAGGATGATGTACTGTGCCACCTGGGTCCAGGTGACCGCGCGCATACCGCCGAGGAACGAGCACACCAGAATGCCGCCGAGGCCGAGGAAAATCCCGACCGTGAAGTCGACGCCGACCATGCGCGCCGTGATCAGGCCCACGCCGTAGATCTGCGCCACCACATAAGTGAACGAACACAGGATGGCGGCGAAAATGCCGATCGCGCGCGGAATGTGACCGCCGTAACGCGCACCCAGAAAATCGGGAATGGTGAACTGGCCGAATTTCCTCAGGTAAGGCGCAAGGAACAGCGCCACCAGGCAATAGCCCCCGGTCCAGCCCATGATGAAGGCCAGTCCGCCGAAGCCGGTGAGATAGAGGGTTCCCGCCATGCCGATGAAGGACGCGGCGGACATCCAGTCGGCGCCGGTCGCCATGCCGTTGAATATCGCCGGGACGCGGCGGCCCGCGACGTAATACTCGGCTGCATCCGAGGTCCGCGCCATGATGCCGATGCCGGCATACAAACCCACGGTGGCTAGGAGGAAGATGTAGCCGATCCAGTTGCGCGGCAGGCCCATCTGTTCCGCAATCGCCAGAAACACGATAAACGCGATGAAACCCCCGGTGTAAAAGGTGTAGATCTTTTTCAGCTGCCCTTTGAATTCCTTCCCGGTGCCGCCGGAAAACATGCCGCCCGTGCCTTTTGCTGGCGTGCTCATGCGTCTTCTCCTTCATGCACTCCGTATTCCTTGTCGAGCGCGTTCATGTAGCGGGCGTAATACCAGATGATGATCACGTAGATGATCAAGGCGCCCTGTCCACCCATCCAGAACGAGAACGGCCATCCGAAAAAATTGAACGACAATTCGCGCGAGTAGTAGCCGACAACAAAGGTGACGATGAACCAGATGGCGAGCAGGATCCCGGTGATGCGCAGGTTCTTGCTCCAGTACTCATGGTGCTTTTGGGTCAACTGCATGACTTGCCCCTCCTTTGGAGACCAGTAGGAATCA
>Ga0209212_1005542_pt1 | contig 14971 bp, 14 predicted proteins | sample RifGroC2_FD_183996 | JGI IMG/M metagenome (GOLD analysis project Ga0209212, IMG submission 183996) | Groundwater microbial communities from Rifle, Colorado, USA - Groundwater C2 (SPAdes) (version 2) | ecosystem: Environmental > Aquatic > Deep subsurface > Groundwater | place: Rifle, Colorado... | reverse complement strand
CTCACCATAGCCGCTACATTTGAGTATATTATCCAGACATTTTTTTATAGACAGGTAAGATAGGTTTTTGAATCACCACACCCGCTTATCCCTTCCTCCACCTCATCACAGGTTTTTTGGCTGCACTTATTTCGTCAAGTCGTGTCAGCGGGGTGGTGTGCGGGGCGTTTCTAACCATTTCGGGATTACTTTTTGCCTCGTCTGCGATTTCAGACATTGCTTTTATAAACTTGTCCAGTGTCTCTTTGCTCTCTGTTTCTGTGGGCTCAATCATCATTGCACCTGATACAACAAGGGGGAAATATATTGTCGGCGGATGGAACCCGAAATCCATGAGCCTTTTTGCAATATCAATTGTGTGGACATTGTTTTCAGATTGGATTTTATCTGAAAACACGCATTCATGCATGCACGGCACATCAAACGGCAGGTAAAAATCTTTTTTGAGTTTCTCCTTTATATAATTTGCATTCAATACTGCCATCTCACTTGCCCTTTTAAGTCCTTCTGCACCCATTGCCCTTATGTAACTGTATGCCCTGACCATTATACCGAAATTACCGTAAAATGCCCTTAGCCTCCCAATAGACATGGGACGGTTAAAGTCCAGATTAAACCTCTTACCCTTTTTGATTATCCTCGGTACAGGGAGATAAGGCTCAAGTATCTTTTTTACCCCGACAGGCCCAGCACCTGGACCGCCTCCGCCGTGCGGGGTTGAAAATGTCTTGTGCAGATTGAACTGCACCACATCCACACCCATATCACCAAGTTTTGCAATACCCATAATGGCATTCAGGTTCGCACCATCGCAATACACAACACCGCCTTTCCTGTGAACTATATCTGCAATCTCCTTGATATTGCTCTCAAACAGACCAAGTGTATTCGGATTTGTAAGCATGAGCGCTGCTGTATCCTCATCCATTACAGACTCGACTGTCTCCGGGCTGATTACACCCTTTCCTTCCTTGATACTAACGACTGTAAAACCTGCGAGGTGTGAACTTGCCGGGTTTGTGCCGTGCGCCGTGTCAGGTATTATGACTTTTTTTCTTGGTTTGCCCATTGCTCTGAAATGCGCTGCTATCATGAGCATCCCGCAGAATTCACCTTGAGCGCCTGCAGAAGGCTGTAACGTTACTGCGTCCATACCGCTTATTTCAGATAAAAAGCCTTCCAGTTCGTACATAACTTGAAGTGCACCCTGCATTAGTTCAGGCGGCTGGTATGGATGCCCCTTTGAAAACCCTGAAAGCCTTGCGACATCTTCATTTACCTTTGGGTTATATTTCATTGTGCATGAGCCGAGCGGGTAAAAGCCTGTATCCACACCGAAGTTCATGTGGGATAGATTTACAAAATGTCGGACAACATCTATTTCAGATACCTGCGGGAACCCGTCTATCTCATCCCGTAACATCCCCTGAGGTATGACATCATTAGGGCTTGTTTCAGGCACATCAGACTTTGGTATGGATATTCCCCTTCTCTTACTAGCACTCTTTTCAAATATCAAAGGTTCGCCTGCCATCTTCCACCTCGCAAATTTTTATATGGTTTTTGATACAGGGCTGCAACCCTGCCTGACCAGACCATGGTTAATATTGCGTGCATATTGTAACGGAAAAGCCAACTCTTCTCAAGTAAAAAGGAGCAAAAAGGATGTTTGTCAAATAATTCATTTCGTCAAAAAAATCGTCAAAAAATCCTTGACACCCCTTTAACACTTTGTATACAGTATACATAAGGGAGATTTTTAAAATCCTGCAAAATCCCTCAAAATAATTTCTCCATTTAAAACAAAACGAAAGTAGTTGTATATTATGGGGACAAGACTTGTAAAATACGAATTAAAGGATGTCTCAGAGCCCAATCTCATGAGGGATATATTTCCTTATGATTCTGTATGCAGGATTATATTTGATGACAGGTTTCCTGAACGAAAGCCTGCAAAAAGATTCTGGATAACGGATACAACCTTCCGTGATGGTCAGCAGGCAAGACCGCCCTATACTGTAAAGCAGATAGTTGACATATATAAATTCTTAAGCAAACTGGGCGGTCCGAACGGTATTATAAGGCAGTCGGAATTTTTTATTTACACTGATAAGGACAGGAAGGCTGTTGAAGAGTGCCTTGAACTTGGATATGAATTCCCTGAGATAACAGCATGGATAAGGGCAGTTAAAGAGGACTTCAGACTTGTAAAAGAAATGGGGCTTAAAGAAACAGGGATTTTAACATCTGCCTCTGATTATCATATATTTTTAAAACTAAAAAAGACAAGAAAACAGATTATGGATGAGTATCTTGGTGTTGTAAAGGCAGCGCTTGACGCAGGTGTTACGCCGAGATGTCATCTTGAGGATGCTACAAGGGCAGATGTTTACGGCTTCTGCATACCGTTTATTCAGGAACTCACAAAACTTCGTGAGGAAAGCGGAATACCTATAAAGGTCAGGATATGCGATACAATGGGCTATGGTGTGCCGTGGCCTGATACAGAACTTCCAAGGAGTGTGCCTAAATGGGTGAGGGCTGTGATTGATGAAGGCGGCACACCAGAAGAACTTGTTGAATGGCACGGGCATAATGACTTCCATAAGGTGCTTACAAATGCGGTATGTGCATGGTTTTATGGGTGCAGCGCTGCAAACGGGACGCTCCTCGGCATAGGTGAAAGAACAGGCAACCCGCCTGTTGAGGCGCTTATCATTGAATATATATCACTTACAGGTAATGACAGCGGAATTGATACAACAGTTATCACAGAGATTGCAAGATACTATGAAAAGGAGATAGGATACAAGATTCCGTCAAATTATCCGTTTGTCGGCTCTGATTTTAATGTTACAAGGGCAGGGATACACGCAGACGGCATAATGAAAAACGAGGAGATATACAATATATTTGATACAGGTAAGATTTTAAACAGACCAATTGGCGTTGCTGTTACTGATAAGTCAGGTCTTGCAGGGGTTGCATACTGGTTTAATAATTATTTTGGTCTGGATGAGCAGGAAAAGGTTGATAAAAAGCACCCGGGTATTGCAAAGATATATGAATGGGTGGTTGAGCAGTATAAGGGCGACAGGACATCTGCGATTACAACAGAGGAACTGCTGGATCAGGGCTGCAAACATCTGCCTGAATTTTGTGATAGAAGAAGGGGGGAAAGATAAATGTCCAGAAAAAAGATAACAATTGTTGGTGCAGGTAATGTGGGCGCCCATGCTGCTGTATGGGCAGCGATAAAAGAACTCGGGGATATAGTTCTGATAGATGTTATAGAGGGGGTCCCGCAGGGTAAAGGGCTTGATTTGGCAGAGGCATCGCCGGTTGAGGGTTTTGACGCAAGGATTTTAGGGACAAATGACTACAAGGATACTGCCAATTCAGATGTGGTCATTATAACAGCAGGTATAGCAAGAAAGCCCGGAATGAGCAGGAGCGACCTGATAAATACGAACACAGGGATTATAAAGGGTGTTACCGAGCAGATTGTAAGATATTCACCCAATGCGATTATAATAGTCGTCACAAACCCGCTTGATGTAATGGTCTATGTGGCATGGAAGGTGAGTGGTTTCCCTAAAAACAGGGTCATCGGGCTTTCAGGGGCACTTGATGCAGCAAGGCTCAAGGCATTTCTTTCCATGGAATTGAATGTATCTGTTGAAGATATCAGTGCGATGGTTATAGGAGGTCATGCAGATGAGATGGTGCCTCTGCCAAGATACTCTACTGTTTCAGGGATTCCGATTAGTCAGTTAATCTCAAAAGAGAGGATTAATGAGATAATGCAAAGGACAAAGAAGGCAGGAGGGGAGATAGTAGATCTTTTAAAGACAGGGAGCGCATTTTATGCACCGTCCGCTGCTGTTGTTGAGATGGCAGAATCCATAATAAGGGATAAAAAGAGGATAATCCCCTGTGCTGCATATTGCAACGGTGAATATGGTGTTAAAGATATGTTTATAGGTGTGCCTGTTAAACTGGGCTCTAACGGTGTTGAGGAGATTATCGAGATTGAACTCAACGAAGAGGAGAAGAGGGCATTTGATAATTCAGCACAGGCAATAAAGAAATTGATTGAGGAGATAAAGATATAAAAAGCCGTGATGCGTAGGAAAGACCGTGTGCGTTATACGTTATACGTGTTTTAAGTTTTTCACGCTCACGCATAACGCTCACGTATAACGGCTTCTAATACGCATAACGCATCACGCTCACGTATAACGGCTTTATTTCGCATCACGTATAACGCACACGTATAACGGTAGTTAATATGCGTCATATTCCTTCATTAGAAATAACCCAAAAAGTTAAAGAACTCTGTATAAAGGCTGCCTATGAACTCGGAAAAGATATTGTAGGTGCATTGGAAGGGGCAAGGAATAAAGAGGAATCCCCTTTGAGTAAAGAGATACTTGATGAGATTATTGAAAATGCAGAAATTGCCCAAAAAGAAAATGTACCCATGTGTCAGGATACAGGTATAGCGGTTTTTTTTGTTGAAATAGGCAGGGATGCGGCAGTTGACGGCAATTTGGAAGATGCAATAAATGAAGGTGTAAGGCAGGGTTACAGCGAAGGGTATTTGAGAAAGTCTGTCTGCCATCCGCTTACAAGAAAAAATACAGGAGATAATACCCCCGCAATTATACATACAAAGATTGTTGAAGGAGATAAAATAAAGATAACCATTGCGCCAAAGGGCGCGGGCAGTGAGAATATGAGCAGGCTTGCCATGCTCAAGCCGTCTCAGGGCATGCAGGATATAAAGGATTTTATAATAAACGTTGTGAAGGAAGCAGGCGGCAACCCGTGCCCGCCCATTATCCTGGGTGTAGGCATAGGCGGCAATTTTGAAAAAAGCGCACTCCTCGCAAAAGAGGCGCTTTTAAGAAATATCGGAACACCAAATTCTGATAGGGAATTGGATGTGTTTGAGAAAGAATTATTGGAAAGTATAAACAACCTTGGCATTGGGCCAATGGGTTTCGGCGGAAGGACAACCGCGCTGGCTGTTCATATAAAAACAGCGCCGTGCCATATTGCAAGTCTGCCTGTTGCAGTGAATATACAGTGTCATGCAGCAAGGCATAAGGAGGTAGTGATTTAAACAAACACAATCTTTGGCTAAATACTGCGTCAAATCTGGCTGTCCAAATACTCACATACCTAAAATAGTATGCTCCGTTTTGTCCAACCAGATTTTCCTTGTCTTTAGCTCAAATCTTGCGTTTGTCACGATATTTTAACAATGGGTAACTTAATCAAAATAACCCCGCCTTTGACAGATAAGGATGTAGAAAAACTCAAGGCAGGAGATAAAGTCCTGATAACAGGAGTCCTCTATACTGCAAGGGATGCTGCCCACAAGAGGCTCTCTGAACTTCTGGATAAAGGTGAGAAACTGCCCTTTGATGTTAAAGGACAACTTATTTACTATGTTGGTCCAACGCCTCCAAAGCCCGGACAAATTATTGGTTCTGCAGGTCCCACAACCAGCGGCAGGATGGACGCATATACACCGCGACTTTTGGAACTCGGTTTAAAAGGCACAATCGGCAAAGGCCAACGTTCTCAAAATGTGATTGAGGCGATGAAGAAAAACAAGGCTGTGTATCTTGCGGCAGTGGGCGGAGCAGCAGCCTTAATTGCAAAGACCATTAAAAAGGTGGAGATTATTGCGTATGAAGATTTAGGACCGGAGGCGATAAGAAGGCTTGAGGTTGTGGATTTTCCGGCCATTGTGGTGAATGATATGCAGGGAAATGATTTGTTTAAGATAGGGGTGGAGAAATATAGAAGATTGTAAAGGGTAGTCGCAGGCTTTAGCCTGCGTAAATAGCGCAACCTAAAGGTTGCGGCTACATTCTGACAGCAAACTATGCAAATAAAATTAACTAAAGAAAACCTACACAGCGAATTTGTCAAACTCATTGAAAGGATAAGCGGAGAGGAACTTGCAAACTGCTACCAGTGCGGCAACTGCACAGGAGGGTGTCCTGTATCTTATGCAATGGATTTCGGGCCTAGAGAGATTATACGGCTTTTGCAGCTTGGTCAGGAAGATACTGTGAAAAATTCAAATTCCATGTGGCTTTGTGTTGGATGTCTGCAATGCTATTGTAGATGTCCGAAAGGTGTAAGCGCCGCAAAGATATTAGAGGCGCTTCGGCAGATTACTCTTAGAAAAGGCGAAGACCATGAGCAGATTAAGGAAATACCATTCCCGTTTATGAAAAACGCCCCACAGCAGGCGATTGTGTGCGGGTTTAGGAAATTTGTAAGTTAGTTCACGCTCAAAAATCGCCCATCTGCTGCGTTGTCGCTGCGGCTTCTGCGCTCAACATACTAAAAGTATGCCTCGCTTAAAGCCTTGCTCCGCCTTGCATCTGGGCGATTTTTGAGCGTGAACTTAAAAAGCAGATGCATTGCGAATACAAAAAAATATGAAGATAGCTTATTATCCAGGCTGCACCTTAAATACCGTTGCCAAAGGTTTTGATACCTCGGCAAGAGAATCTGCTGTCCTGCTCGGTTTTGAATTAAAAGAACTCAACCAGTGGAACTGCTGCGGTGCTGCATTTCCTCTCACTCCGGACAATGTCATAGGTCTGACCGCTCCGACAAAGGTTCTGGTCAATGCGAGAAAGGAAGGGGATACGGTAACAACCCTCTGCTCTGTCTGCTACAATGTGTTGAAACGTACCAACAAGGTTGTGAGGGATGATAAGGAAAAGCGCGGGGTAGTCAATAGCTTTATTGAAGAAGAATATGACGGCGGTCTGAATGTTATTCACTTCCTTGAGGTCTTGAGGGATAAGGTAGGCTTTGAAAAAGTAAAGGGTGCTGTAAAAAGATCGCTCAAGGGAGTGAAGGCAGGCGCATATTATGGTTGTATGCTGCTCAGGCCGTTTGAAGATATAGGCATAGACAAGGCAGAGGGCCCGACGATCTTTGAAGATTTGCTTAAGGCGCTCGGTTGCGAGACGGTAGAATTTCCAAATAAGATAGAATGCTGCGGCGCGCATCTGGCAATGGGGAATGAGGCTGTTGTTACGAAACTCTCCGGCAATGTTTTGAATTCAGCAAAAAACAGAGGCGCTGAGATTATCGTAACAAGTTGTCCCCTGTGCCAGTATAATCTGGAGAATAGCCAGAAAAAACTTGCTGAAGGTTCAGGAAATTTGCAGATGCCGATTTTATATTTTACGCAACTGCTCGGTTTGGCGCTGGGACAGGATGAGGGGAGTCTGGGGCTTGAGAAGAATTTGTTTGATGTGAGACCAATGTTGAAAGTGAGAGGGATATAACGATGCCGCGAATAGGCGTATTCGTCTGTCAGTGCGGAACAAACATAGCATCTACTGTTGACACCAAAAAGGTCGCAGACGAGATGTCAAAGATACCGGGTGTTGTATATACCGGTGATTATAAATTCATGTGTTCCGCGCCGGGTCAGGATAATCTGAAAGAGATTGTAAAACAGCACAAACTTGACGGTGTTATTGTGTCTGCCTGCTCTCCGCACATGCACGAAAAGACATTCAGAAAGGCGTGTGAGGCCGCAGGATTGAATCCGTATAAATGCGAGATAACAAATATCCGAGAGCAGTGTTCATGGGTTCATCATGACCCTACAAAGGCAACAGGCACGGCAAAGAGTATTGACTTAACAAGGATGACGATTGAACGGCTCAAGAAAAACAGGTCGCTCTCAAAGATAAAGATACCGATAAAGAAAAAGGCGCTTGTCATCGGCGGCGGTATTGCTGGGATTCAGGCAGCCCTTGATATTGCAGATGGCGGCAGGCAGGTCATACTTGTTGAAAGAGAGCCGTCTATTGGCGGCAATATGGCTAAACTCTCCGAGACATTCCCTACAATGGACTGCTCTCAGTGTATTATGACGCCGAAGATGGTTGAGGCGTCGCTCCATGAAAATATAAAGATTTTGACATGGAGCGAGGTGGAAAAGGTTGACGGATATATCGGCAATTTTACAGTCCAAATCAGAAAAAAGGCACGATACGTAAATGAGGATTTGTGCAATGGCTGCGGACTCTGCATTGAAAAATGTCCGTTCAAGGCTAAGAGCGAGTTTGAGATGGGCATGAGCCAGAGAAAGGTGATTTACACGCCGTTCCCTCAGGCTGTGCCGAATATCCCTGTTATTGATGCGCCGAACTGTCCCAAGATTCAAAAGGATAAGTGTGGCACATGCGCCATTGTGTGCGGGCCAAAATGTATAGACTTTAAACAGCAGGATACAGTTATTACAGAAGATGTCGGCGCAATCGTTGTTGCGACAGGTTATCAGTTGATGCCCAATGAAAGGTTCGGTGAATACGGCTACGGCAAGATAAAGGATGTTATAAGCGGATTGCAGTTTGAAAGGCTTGCGTCTGCATCAGGACCAACAGGCGGCGAAATCAAAAGACCGTCAGACGGCAAGACCCCAAAGAATGTTGTGTTTATCCAGTGCGTTGGCTCAAGGGATGAGAAAAAGGGCGTCTCATACTGCTCAAAGATTTGCTGCATGTATACTGCAAAGCACACCATGCTTTATAAACACAAGGTGCATGACGGACAGTCTTATGTATTTTACATGGATATAAGGGCAGGCGGCAAACGGTATGAAGAATTTGTCCGAAGGGCGATTGAGCATGACGGCGCAATGTATCTGAGAGGCAGGGTTTCTCGTGTCTATGAAAAAGACGGCAAGGTGATTGTTCAGGGTGCGGATACTTTGAGCGGCAATCAGGTTGAGATAGAGGCGGATATGGTTGTGCTTGCGACAGCCATTGTATCAAGAGAAGGAGCAGATACTGTTGCGCAGAAACTCGGCATAGGTTATGACAAATATAAATTTTACAATGAATATCATCCGAAATTAAAACCAGTTGAGACTGTAACAGCAGGGATTTTCCTTGCAGGAACATGCATGGGTCCGATGGACATACCTGATTCTGTTTCTATGGGCAGCGCTGCTGCGAGCAAGGTGTTGGCTCTATTTTCCAATGACCAGATGGCAAGGGAGCCGATAACATCTGTTGTAAACAGAAACACATGCAATGCGTGCTGGGACTGTGTTGTTGCATGTCCGTATACTGCGATTGAAAAGGAAGAGGTTAAGAACAGACAGGGCGCTGTTATAAGGATGCTGGCAAGGGTGAATGAGGGCGTATGTCAGGGATGCGGCGTTTGCGTTGCGGCGTGCAGGAGTAAGAGTATTGATTTGCGGGGGTATACGGATGAGCAGGTTTATGCGGCATTGGCAGCGTTCTAATAATTCACGCTCAATAATACCCCATCTGCGTTGTCAGGACTGCGGGCTTGAATCCTCACATACCTAAAAAGTATGCTGCGGTTCAATCCCTTGTCCTTCCTAGCATCTGTGGCATTCTTGAGTGTGAAGTAGAAATAAAAAATTCCCTCTCCCCTTGCGGGAGAGGGTTAGGGTGAGGGGTTGGATGAGGAAATCTTGGTTTGCAATAATATGGTTCGGCTTTTGGGGAATTTTTCAGGCGTATGCGGTTACGATGGTTCTTTTAGGCAAATGGAAAAGGCCGGAGGCGTTCCCGGAAGAGGCATATAATTCGCTCATCTGGCCTGATATGGTTTTTATTCCTTTATATCTTTTGACAGCGGTTCTTTTATATATGAGGAAAAAGTCGGGAGAGGTTTTAGGTGTATTTTCCGGCGGAGCGGTTACCTATGTTATGGTTTATCTTTTTGCGTTATCAGGACTGCATGGTGCGGTGAATATAATTTTTGACGGATTATTTCTGGGATTTAATATCGGAGCGACTTTGCAGATCATTGGAAGGTTGATTTAAAAATGTACACCCCCCACCCCCTGCTTAAGACATGCAGGGGCAGGCTCTTGCCCTCTCCCGCAAGGGGAGAGGGGACTAATGAAATGGATGTTCCTCTCTATTTCCCCTCCCTTGACGGGAGGGGATTAAGGGGAGGGTGAAAGGTTTATAAGGGTAAAACATATGTCATCACACACACAACAGCCACAAACAACAAATTTTGAACCTCAGATCATAGCCTTTGTGTGCAATTGGTGCACTTATGCAGGCGCGGATTTGGCAGGCACGAGCAGGATGGAGTATAGGCCAAATGTAAGGATTATAAAACTCCCCTGCACAGGCCGAATTGACCCGCTTTTTATCATTAAGGCGTTTGAAAAAGGTGCGGACGGCGTTCTGGTTTCAGGCTGCCACCCCGGAGACTGCCATTACACCACAGGCAACTACCATGCGCGGCGCAGATGGATTGCATTTAAGAATCTGATGGACTTTGTTGGCATAGATTCAAAGCGGCTCCACTTCTCATGGGTCTCGGCATCAGAGGCTATCAAATGGGTGGATTTGATAAACAATATAACCGATGAGGTTAAGAAATTAGGGCCGTTTGTGGAGTATAGGGGTTTAGGTGAAAGGTCAAAGGTGGTAGGTTAAAGATAGATGGAAAACACACTCAGACAAAAAGCAAAAGAACTCCTTGAAAAGGGAGAGGTGAAGGTTGTTATCGGATACGGGTGGAATAAAAGGAAGACCCATACAACACCTGTTTTCATAACAAAGCCGGAGGATGTTGATAAACTTGTTTCCAATCCCCTGTGCGTAAACAATCTTTCGCTCTATCTGACAAGGAAGTTTGCTGATATAAAGGCTTTCGGCAAACCTGCGATTGTTGCAAAAGGGTGCGATATAAAAACAATTGCCGTGCTTATCTCCGAGAGTCAGATTAAAAGAGAAGATGTGGTAATCCTCGGCATGGTCTGCAATGGCGTTGTGTATAAGCAGGAACTCTGGAAAGGTGAATTAAAGCCCGAGATTATGCCGACCAAGTGCCATAACTGCGATGTGAGGAATCCGCATATTGCAGATTTTATAATCGGCGATAAGACAGATTTCAAGGCGCCTGATGAGCCGACCGGCATGGTATTTGACAAAATCAGAGAATTGGATAAAAAATCAGGCGCAGAACGATGGGATTTCTGGATTGAGCATTTTAACAGGTGCATAAAATGCTATGCGTGCAGGCAGATTTGTCCACTTTGCTATTGCGAGAGATGTATCGCTGAAAAAAATATGCCGCAATGGATAGAGACATCCGCGCATCTAAGAGGCAATCTTGCGTGGAATTTAAAGCGGGCGATGGATTTGACCGGCAGATGCACATTCTGCGGAGAGTGCGAAAGGGCATGTCCTGTAAATATTCCGCTTAATCTCGTAAATCAGAAACTTGCGCTTGTTGTTAAAGATGCCTTTGGGCATAAGGCAGGCTATGATGAAAAGATTCATCCACCGATGATTGTGTTTAATATGGAGGATCAGGAAGATTTTATAAAGTAGTTCACGCTGAAAAACGCCTGACCCATTGCTTTGCAATGGGTGCCCCCTTTGTCAGGACTGCGGGCTTAAATCCTCACATACCTAAAAGTATGCTGCGGTTTAATCCCTTGTCCTTCCTATCATCTGTGCGATTTTTGAGCGTGAACTGAAAATTTAGAGTTTTGTAACAAAATATTATAAAACATATGGCGAATAAACTTTTAAAAAAAGAAAATCTCAGCAAACTGATTGACACTCTAATCGGTGAAGGTAGTGTATTTGTTGCGCCAACCCCCCCTTCCCCCCCTTTATCAAAGGGGGGGAGTAGAGGGGGGGTTGTGTATGCGCCTGTGGCAAAGGCTGAGGAGATAGTGTTTGATTACATCATTCCGAATAATTCTTTTAAAGAGTTCCTGTTCCCTCAGACAGAGACTATTGCTAATTTTACCATTCATAAAGAGGGAGTCGATTTAACAGGGGTAGAGATAAATCCACAAGAGGTTGTAATATTTGGTTCACGGCCGTGCGATGCGGCGAGTGTGGCGTCTTTGAGGGCAGTGTTCAATTGGGATTTCAAAGATGAGTTTTATAACAGGAGAGAAGACAAGGCTGTTGTTATGACCGTTGCCTGCACAAAGGCTGATGATTCATGTTTCTGCACAACGGTTAATCTAACTCCAGACAGTCCAAAGGGGAGCGATATATTATTGAAAGAGACGAAAGAGGGCGATTATGTGGTTGAGGTTGTTACAGACAAAGGCAAGAAATTTGTGGAAAGATTTACAAATATTTTTAGTCCCCAGTCCACGGTCTCCAGTCCCAAGCCTATTGCCGATGTCCAGCCCATTGCAGCCATTGATGTAAAAAAGATTAAGGAATGGCTCAAAGACACAAAACATTATGAAAACCCAATTTGGGCTGAACTATCAAGAAAATGTGTAGGCTGCGGTGCATGCACCTTTGCATGTCCAACATGCCACTGTTTTGACATTGTGGACGAAGGAAGCGCATATCAAGGGGAGAGAATTAAGAACTGGGATGCGTGCCAGTTTGAATTTTTCACGCTTCACACCAGCGGGCATAATCCGAGGGACACGCAATACAAAAGATGGCGCAACCGGTTTATGTGCAAGTTCAATTTTTATCCAAATAAATTTTCATCAAAGGGATGTGTTGGTTGTGGCAGGTGTATCCGCGTATGCCCGGTTAGGTTGGATATTACAGAAGTAATGGGGGAAGTATCGAGTTTACGCTGAAAAACGCCCATCTGCTGCGTTGTCGCTGCGGCTTCTTCGCTCAACATACTAAAAAGTATGCCTTGCTTGAAGCCTTGCTCCGCCTTGCATCTGTGCGATTTTTGAGCGTAAACTTAAAATAAAAGTGAAGGATACAAGCATTATGAACAACATTTACTTACCCTATCTCACAACCATAGAAGACATCTACGAAGAGGCGCCTGATGTGCGGACATTCAGGCTTGTGTTCAAAGACCCCAAAGTGCGGGACACTTTTGACTTTAAGACCGGACAGTTTGGACTCTACTCTGCATTTGGCGCAGGTGAGTCAACATTCTGCATTGCATCATCGCCTACACGAAAAGGCTATATCCAGTGCACATTTAGAAAGTCAGGCAGGGTTACAGGCACATTGTCCGACCTTGGTATAGGCGATACCATGGGTTTTAGGGGACCTTATGGCAACTGGTTTCCGATTGATGAATGGAAGGGGAAGGATATCGTATTCATTGCAGGCGGCATCGGACTTCCGCCTGTCCGCTCTGTTATATGGAACTGCCTTGACAGGAGAGAGGATTTTGGAAATCTTACCATTGTATATGGCGCAAAGACAGTTGCTGATTTGGTCTATAAAAATGAACTTTCTCACTGGGAAGAAAGAGGCGATGTAAACCTCGTTCAAACAGTTGACCCTGGCGGAGAGACACCTGACTGGAAAGGTAAGATTGGATTTGTGCCGACTGTGTTGGAGCAGTCAGCGCCGTCTGCAAAAAATGCGGTTGTTGTAACATGCGGACCCCCGATTATGATAAAATTTGTATTGCAGACCTTGAATAAACTAGGTTTCTCGGATGAGCAGGTTTATACAACACTTGAAAATAAGATGAAGTGCGGCGTTGGAAAATGCGGACGGTGCAATGTAGGCGATATTTATATATGCAAGGAAGGGCCGGTATATACGGCGGCGGAAGTTAAGAAGATGTATCCGGATTTTTAAAGAATTCACGCTCAATAATACCCCATCTGCGTTGTCAGGACTGCGGGCTTGAATCCTCACATACCTAAAAAGTATGCTGCGGTTCAATCCCTTGTCCTTCCTAGCATCTGTGGCATTCTTGAGCGTGAACTAAAAAGTTGATTTAGATAAGGAGCCTATTATGGATAAAGATAAACATAAAAAACCAATAAAACCCCTTGCAACAGGCGACAAGACCATCCCGCCTGAAGGCGCGAAGATGATACCTATCTATATAATGGGAAGGGAGTATATGGTTCCTGAAACCCTAACCATTATGAAGTCAATAGAGTATTCGGGCTATCAGTATATACGAGGCTGCGGGTGCAGGGGAGGCATATGCGGGGCATGTGGAACATTTTACAGATTTCTTGGCGACTATAAACTGAGGACAGGACTTGCTTGCCAGACAGTTGCACAGCCAAATATGGTAATTGTCCAGTTGCCGTTCTTTCCTGCAAATAGACCTGTTTATGACCTTGAGAGTTTAGAAAATGCCCCGCATGAGGAACTTCGGAGATTATATCCAGAGGTTTTTAAATGCGTTGGATGCGGCACATGCACAAGGACATGCCCCATGGATATAGATGTGATGGATTATATTGCCCTTATGAAACGCGGGGATTTAAAGGGTGCTGCAATAAAGAGTTTTGACTGTGTTATGTGCGGACTCTGCGCTTCAAGGTGTCCTGCGCAAATTTCCCAGTTTACTGCTGCAATGTTTGTAAGAAGGTTGTATGGCAGATATATACTTCCGGGGGCAGAGCATCTAAAAAAGAGGGTTGAAGAAATCAAGAATAAAAAATATCTAAAGATGCTTGAAGAACTGACAAAGAAAAGCGCTGATGAATTAAAGAAACTCTACACAGAAAGGGAAAGAGAGCCTAATCTGACAGAGCCAGGGAAGTGGATGCCTAAGGATGTTTCGCATTTATAGATGCCGTGATGCGTATACGTTATATGTTAGTGGCGCAGGCTTCCAGCCTGTGATGACAGGCAAGATGCCTGTCCCACCGAAGCATCACGCACACGCATAACGGTTTTTGACGGAGGAACTATGAGCGGTTATACACCTGAATTAAAAGAACTTATAAAAAAGGTTGAGGCAACAAGACCTCAAAGGGTCGAGCGGGCAAGAAAGAACCAGCACTTTCAGGCGCTCACAATGGAGCAGAGAAAAGAATGGCTGAATAAATATCATCCTGATTATAAAAGCGAAGGCAGGAGACCTGTAAAGGTCGGTTCTAACAAAGGTGATGTTTTTCCTGAAGAGGTGTGCAGCCTTTTGGAATCAAAGAGCCGTATAAATCCCAAAAATATAGACTTAACAAAGGTGGATTATGAGACTGATATTTTAG
>Ga0209212_1005541_pt1 | contig 14979 bp, 12 predicted proteins | sample RifGroC2_FD_183996 | JGI IMG/M metagenome (GOLD analysis project Ga0209212, IMG submission 183996) | Groundwater microbial communities from Rifle, Colorado, USA - Groundwater C2 (SPAdes) (version 2) | ecosystem: Environmental > Aquatic > Deep subsurface > Groundwater | place: Rifle, Colorado... | reverse complement strand
TCTTCACTCCCTCACGGTAGAATCTTCCATGTCGGTATGTTGTTAGCAGATCGTCAAGCTGTGCGATTATCTCGCCGATTTGACTCACAGCTTTGCTCTTATCTACCAGCTCGTACCCCTCCTCCACAAAGTCGAGCTCTAGCTCAAGCAATCCCGCCACATGGGTCAACTGTTCCTTCAGCGCACCGACCTTCTTTGAGAGTGTTCCGTCGAGCTGCTGTAGTGACATTCTATGCGCAGATTCCGAGCGGGCGTGAATAAGATCAGCAACGGCTTCAGCTTGAGCAAGATCTAGTTTCCCGTTCAGAAAAGCCCTCTTGGTGAATTCCCCGGCTTGAGCGGATCTTGCTCCAAAGTGTAACAACGCCTCCAAGATTTTTCGAGTAACAAGCATCCCGCCGTGACAGCTTATCTCCACGACGTCCTCTCCTGTATACGAATGGGGTCTCCGAAACACCAAGGCAACCACCTGATCCAGAGCTTCGTCATGGGGGTTCAGAAACATGCCAAGATGAGCCGTATGAGACCGGGCCCCTTGAAGGTGAACTTTTCCTTGAAATCCTCGGTCGGCAATCGAAAACGCTCTGGTTCCGCTGACGCGGACGACCGAAATCCCGCCTTCTCCAATGGGGGTGGCTATTGCAGCAATCGTATCGGTTTCAGATATCAGGGACACGGTTGTGTGGTCCTCTTCGCTTGAGGTGGCAAAAACGGGGATCAAATTTACAAAAAGTCGAAGCCACAAACAAACTCGTCGGGCGTCAATAAAAAAACCCCACCGAATTCTTCAGGCGGGGTTTTAAGAACATCCGGCAAGTTGTTTAGCGCCTGAACTTTGTCAGGTCGGTTGGAATCTTCCCGAAGAGCCCGCCTTGTTTTCTCTTCTTCGGCTCAACCTTTCGGAGAGGCTCTGAGTCGGCTTGCTTATTGATCATCATCTGCTGACCAATTGAGAGCAGGTTGAAGACAAAGTAGTAAAGGTTGAGACCGGACGGGAATCCGTTGAAGAGAAGCGTCATCATGATGGGCATCATCCAAACCATAGCTTTTTGCCTTGGATCCTTGACGGTCATCTTCTGTTGAATGAACATCGTTATGCCCATCAAGAGAGCCAGCCCGCTGACATCTCGGATTCCAAAGAAAGGTATTTCAAAGGGCAGCGTGAATATGACATCCGGAATAGAAAGATCATTAATCCACCAAAAGAAGCCGGCCTGTCGAAGCTCTATGGCGTTTCTAAAGACATTGTAAAGCGCAATCAAGATTGGGAACTGCAGCAGAAGAGGAAGGCACCCCCCGGCCGGATTAACCCCGTATTCCTTATAGAGATTCATTATTTGTTGATTCATCTTTTCGGGCTCATCCTTGTACTTCGCCCGTATTTCATCCATCATCGGCTGGAGAGCTTGCATCTTCTTCATCGACTTCATACTGCTCTTGCTAAGAGGATGCAATGCTATCTTGATGATGATTGAAAAGATGATGATGACCAATCCCCAGTTTGGCACCACGTAGTAGAGAAAACTCATAAGGGGAAGCATCACGTACTCTGAGATTGGCCGGATAAGCCAGCTCCATCCCAGGCTGATGATCTGTTCCAGGCCGATATCGTAGGAACGCAGAAGATCAATGTCCACGGGCCCAAAATACACCATGAACGAGCCACCCTCTTCTTGGCTGGCTTTGAATGGCATCTTCAGAGCGATGCTGTATCTTTCCACGGCCCCCTTGTCCGGCATCGGCAACCGGCTTCCCTCAATGTAAGCACCCTCGCTTGTACCTACTGCGGGAATCAGTGCTAGAGCAAAATACTTATTCCTCGCTGCCACCCAGTCGATCACACCTGAAAGGTTTTTCTCCGGTTTTCCTTCGAAGTCGGGAGCATCGACCTCTGTCAGTTCTTTGCCTGCATACGCATACGCTGCGGCGAAGCTCGATTCGTCGATGCTGTTCTGCTCCGCGTAGCGCAAGCCGCTTTCCCAGACGACTTGATATTCGAAATTCGAAACGACCTCTTCGAGGCCTATGAACTTGAGTTCGATGTTGAATCCGTATTCACCGTTCTTGAACCGAAATCGTTTGAGAAGTCGGCCACCGTTTGACGAAGGAAGAGAAAAGTCGACGATATATTCATCCGTTCCGTTCAAGACTCGTCTTGATGTGGAAAATGTGCCAACATCGAAGTGCAACTCGCGCGTGTTAATAACGCGCCCGTCGGTGGTGGTGAAGAGAACGCTTAGGTCTCCCGCCTTTTCATATTCGACGAGCTGAGCCGGTTGACCGTCCCATGTGGTGTACTTTTTCAGCTCCCACCTCTTGAGCAGTCCACCTTTTGTGGAGAGCTCCGCGATAAACAGGTCGCTTTCTATTGTCAGTGTTTGTTCCCGCCCTGAGATTCGGTGAGAGAAGAATTTTCCGAACGGATCTGCTTGAGCGACAATTTTGTCCTGTTGCGGCAACTTCGCTGGACGAGCGGCAGCCGTATCTTGGACAAGGCTGCTGTCTTGACGAATCGACTGCTGGGCGCGTTCTACCGGCGAAGGACTGTTCATCCACATCCATACTACGAGCAGAACAAAGATGAGGATATAACCGAGAATTGCCTGGCGATCCATGTAATGCCTTTATTGAATGATAGTCGTCTTATGGAACCGGGTCATACCCGCCTGCATTGTGAAACGGGTGACATCGGCCAATCCTTTTGGCCCCAAGTAAGATTCCTCTTCGTGGACCATGCCTCAGAATCGCTTCGACCATGTATTCCGAACATGATGGGTAGAACCGGCAGGTGTTAAAAGGAAGGATGGGCGAGATGATCGTCTTATACATGCGAAGCCATAAAACCAGCAGAGATTTCACGTTCACTCCCTCAACAGTCTAGAAGATAGTCGGCTCAAGAGTGTCTTCAGGTCCTGGTCGACCTCGGCAAGAAGAACTTTTTGGGGGTTGGTTCCCTTTCGGGCCATGAACAAGAACACGAGCTTCACTCCGTCTTCGGCTGATTTTTGCGTTTCCAATAGAAGGTTTTTATTTCTCCGGTAGGATTCGCGCAGCAGGCGTTTGAGTCGATTACGGGACGACGATCTCCTGATACCGCGCCCAACTGAAAATCCCACCTGGATCTTTTCGGACGACGGGGATTCGAGAAAGAAACACCGAACATTCCCTGCCTGTAGCGATCTGCCTTTGGAAAGCACCATGGAGAACGAATCGTAGCCGCGAAGGATTTCTGCTTTCCTCAATGTTAGCCGCGAATGAATTGCGGCTCCGGCGCTATCTCTACTGCTCGTCACTGACTGAGAGTTTGTGGCGTCCCTTTGCTCGACGATTGGCGAGAACTTTGCGTCCATTCTTCGTTGCCATGCGCGCGCGGAAACCGTGGGTGTTCTTTCGCTTTCGGCCGTGTGGCTGAAATGTTCTTTTCATCTGACTATTTCCGGATGGTTGTTATCGCTGTTTCTAGTATTCTGACAAAACGGGCAACAAAGTTACAAAATTAATGATGCACTTACAATATCTAACTTCGGCTCGGCATCCGCTCTGTGCTCGCTGGTTGGGTGATTTGTTTGTACCCGAGAGGAATCTCGAGTTAGGTTAGAGCCTTTTACAGCGAGAGAACTCCAGCCTTGCGGAACACTAAAACTCGAGCTCCAATGAGATGGAGCATTTGACGGTAGTTCTTCGCATTGAACGGGCGGCTAAATGCCGACCTACGAGTCCTGGCTGCGCAGATACAACGATGTGTCGCAGAATCAGTATCAGGGCGTCCGCATTTGTAATTTTTATCCTTGCGTAGCGTGGCTTACCATGTTAACATTAACCCCCTCTAAGAATCGTACCTCGATGTTAATAACGCGTGGATAAATAATTGCTGATTTCTCCAGCTTGTTTTCTCTGTTTTTGTTGAGGTACGCAGAGATCTGTTGGTGTGAATAACATTGTTACTAATTGTGACCTTTCTTTGAATTATAACGGTTTGTACGCCTGTTTTCATGTTGATAACTCTGTTTTCTCTCGTAACCCGTTGAAATTGGTTTTCTCCACCTTGTTGATAATTTTGTGAATATCTCGTTTGTAAGCGGCGTGATCTCTTCGTGGAAAACTTGGACTGAATCCTGTCTCTGGAAGGACCGAGTCAATGAATTCTAGAAATACCGTTGGTGATGTTCTGGAAAGAAATCCGGACGTGCGCGCGGTTTGGGGGGACTGCTTAGGGAGGATACAAGATCAGGTTACAAGTCTTAGTTTCAAGACTTGGTTTCAGCCAATAGTCCCTTTGAAGCTCGTTCAGAACGAGCTTACGGTTCAAGTCCCCAGCCAGTTTTTCTACGATTGGGTCGAGCAGCATTACAATGCTCTCATTCGAGAAACCATCACCTCTGTACTGGGTGACGGTGCGAAGCTTTATTATTCCATCGCTGCGGACGAGGACAAAGACGCTACACCAGAGCAACTGGCGTTACCTTTGATGGTTGAGGCCGCCCCAAAGGCCCAATCCTATCCTGCCTCCATCCAGTCATCATCGTCGTCACGTTTTCCTCTGCGCTTCAACGAGGCTGCCCCTATTCAAAGCAATTTGAATCCTCGCTACGGGTTCGCAAACTTCATAAAGGGAGACAGCAATCAGCTTGCCCGAGCTGCGGCAATGGCAGTGGCGAACAACCCGGGCGGGACATCCTTTAATCCGCTTGTGATCTATGGTGGCACTGGCCTCGGCAAGACGCACCTCATGCACGCCTTGGGCAATCATGCCATCTCCCTTGGTAAAGCCCGCCGAGCTATATATGTCTCCAGTGAGAAGTTTACCGTCGAATTTGTTGAAGCGATCCAGACCGACAAGGTTAATGACTTCTCGCATTTCTATCGAAGTGTTGATCTGCTTATCGTTGATGATATCCAGTTCTTTTCCGGCAAGGAGAAGACTCAGGATAATTTCTTCCACACGTTCAATACCCTCTACCAGCTTGGCAAGCAGATTGTTCTCTCTTCTGATGTGCCCCCGAAGGAACTCAAGGGCTTGGATGATCGTCTTATCTCCCGTTTTCAGAGCGGATTAACCACGGATATTCAACCTCCGGATCTGGAGACGCGCATCGCAATTCTGCGTAAGAAGAGTGAGGATAGTGGGTTTGATCCGCCTCAAGATGTGGTAGACTTTATTGCCTCGAATGTAACGAGCAACATTCGCGAATTGGAGGGTTGTTTGATCAGCCTTATGGCGAGAGCTTCATTAGATAATAGGGAGATCAATGTTGATCTGGCGCGCGATGTATTACGAATGGTTGTGAATGAACTGCGGTCACCAATAACAATCGATCAAATCCAGCGAGTCGTCTGTCAGTTTTTTAATATCCCGGAGGATCTTCTCCGTGCAAAGACACGAAAACAGGAAATAGTCAACGCCCGCCAGGTTGCCATGTATCTGGCAAAAGAACTAACCAATTCCTCTCTCAAAACAATTGGTCTCCACTTTGGAGGGAGGGATCATAGCACGGTAATTCATGCATATCAGTCCGTTTCGGAACATATGGCCGGCGACACCGTGTTTCGGCAAAACGTAGATCAACTCAGGCGTCATTTGACGATGGGAAAGAGATAAGTTCTCTTCTTCAGGCCTTTTCCTCTTCTTTCCTCTGCCGCCTCTCATTACGCATGTTCATAACTTTTCCAATAATGTGTTAAGAAGAGTTCCTTGCCTGTTTGTTACTGCTCAAGACAATACTTTTTCCATCACCATCTCCAAACTTTGTTGACAACCTTTTTCTTATTCACATCGAGCAAACGCTGAAAGAATGTTTCTCATCACCGTCAAATCCTTTGAGAGATAGCGTAATCTGCCGTCTATATCATCTTATAAACAATATCAACAACCTTATTATTAACTCTATCTTTTACTCATTATATTCTATCTACTATTTATCCTTGTTACTTACACACCAACGAAAAAAAGTCGTTGTAACTACTCTGGATTTTTGGTAATTTTGAGAGCCTTCCCCACAAAGTAACCCCTGTCCATAAGGAGATTTGAATGAAGTTTATCGTCGCATGTATCGAACTCCAAAAGGCACTAGCAAAAATAAGCGGCGTCGTTCCCTCAAAGTCTACCCTTCCCATTCTGGAAAACATCCTGTTTGACCTTTCGAAGAACACACTTCGCTTATCCGCCACAGACCTTGAAGTTTCCATGTCGGCTATGTTAGAGGTGAAAGGAAGCGAGGATGGAAAGATAGCCGTGCCGGCAAAGCGTTTGATGGAGACAATTCGCGCACTACCGGATGTACAACTGGTTTTTCACGCCGATGTATCGGCAAACAAGATAGAAATGATTACGGACACCGGTGAGTATGTTCTAATGGGAGAATCGAGCGATGAGTTTCCTGCCATTCCCCAATTCAAAGTAGAGGATAAGATCGTTCTAGCCGGCGATATGTTGCGCAAGATGATAGGCCGAACCATCTTTGCCGTCAGCACGGATGAACTTCGGCCCGCGATGACAGGGCTCCTGCTACAAATAAACGAGAGCGACTTGAGGGCGGTTGTGACCGATGGGCACAGGCTCGTCAGAATAAATTACAAAGGTCTGAAGCCATCGAAACTGAAACGAGACATCATTGTGCCGGCAAAGGCCATGCACCTGGTTGCACGGTCCGTGGAAGAAGGAGATAACACTCTTGCAGTCGATGCAACACACATACAATTCACATTCGGAAGTACGACTCTTACGTCGAGAGTTATTGAGGAAAGTTATCCTAACTATGAATCAGTCATTCCCCTCGATAACGACAAGAAACTTACGGTCAGCCGGGATCTTCTGCTTTCATCCGTTCGGCGTGTTGCTCTTTATTCAAGTTCGACAACTCACCAGATTCGCTGCTCACTGAAGAAGAATGAAATGAGAGTCGCAGCGGAAGACATTGACTTTGGTGGAGAGGCAAAGGAGAAGATTTCCTGCCAGTATGATGATGAGGATATGGAGATTGGATTCAACTCAACGTACCTGATTGACATTCTCTCGCATATTGATGTCGACGAAATTGAATTCAAACTTAGCAGCGCCATCCGAGCCGCAATAGTGACCCCCGCAAAACAGAAGCCGAACGAAGACGTTCTCATGCTTGTAATGCCGATGAGATTGAACGCATAGAGCGCCTCAATCTCTCAGGTGACAGTAATGATCGGTAGCCCCATCCCGTTATGCAATAAGAGAAATCCACGGCGGGTTCGGGGCTATCGCATTGTAGATATGAGTAACAGCAATGAAGGTGCGAAGCATAGAACTGAGAGATTTTCGTAATCATGGCCAAACAACCATCCCGTGTGCCAACGGCATCAATATTTTTGTCGGTGAAAACGGAGAAGGAAAAACCAACATCCTTGAAGCCCTCTCCTATCTCTGTTTGACAAAGAGTTTTTTTGGAAGTAACGACGCCACGGTTCTGCAAATCGGCAAGCCGAAATTTCTGGTCCGCGGTGAGCTGGTTGCTGACGCCGGAATACGATACAATGTTGATGTGTCCTATGATCTTTCCGATGAATCGAAAACGGTCTCGATCAACAATTCTCCCGTCGAGAAATTTTCGTCCGTTGTCGGTCGATTTCCGGTTGTGATTCTTTCACCGGAGGGCAACGCCATCACATTCGGGATGCCGGCGGATCGTCGGAAGTTCATCGACTTTGTGGTCTCGCAATCCAGCAAGCGCTACTTCGAAGACCTCCTGGAATATCGGCGGATCGTTCGACAGAGAAACAAAATATTGCTTGACGGGAAGGTGAACAAAGCGGACTGCTCCGATTTGCTCGAGCCATGGGATGAGGAATTGATTGACCGTGGCGCCGGGCTGACGTACAGGCGCGCAAGGTTTGTAGAGGAGTTTACACCATACATCGTTGAGGTCTGCCGCCAGCTCGCTGGGGGCGTCGAAACGCCGGAGCTTCGCTACATTCCTTCGGTATCCATGGAAGAACCGCCGGACGAAGAACAGATCCGGCAACGCTTTCGCGAGCAACTTCGCGCAAAGCGGTTTGAGGAACGGAGAATGGGCTCAACCGTTGTTGGCCCGCATCGGGACGAGCTTGATCTCGGTATCAACAACCGGGCGCTCCGCAAGTACGCATCACAAGGTCAACACAAGACCATCCTCGTCGCGCTCAAAGTGGCCGAGTTTCATTATTTGAGCGAACGATGCCGTGAAACACCAATCCTCCTGCTGGATGATGTTTTCAGTGAGTTCGACTCCCATCGTTCGCAACGAACGCTGGAGCTCCTGAAATCGCTCGGGCAGACCTTCATTACTACGACGAACGAAAGCATGTTCCCGGCGGAGTTTGATTGGGAGGGCGAGAATAAACGTCACCATGTCTTTCAAGGATGTGTCAGCTATGCCGAAACGGGCAGCGTCATCCATTAAGCCGCTGGGCGAGGCCATTCGTGACCTCGTGCAAAGCCTTGGTATCCGGAGCAAGCTGCAGGAGTACGAAGCTGTCATTCAGTGGGAGGGAATCGTGGGCGAGCAAATAGCGAAAGTAACGACGGCAACGCGGATTACGAAAGGCGTCTTGTTTGTAAAGGTGAAGACGGGAACATGGAGAAACGAGCTCACAATTCGAAAGAGAGAAATCATCGAAAAGATAAACACAGCGCTTGGGGAAAAGGTCGTAGGGGACATAAAATTCCATTAACAAGTACGATCACATTGCGGGATTGAACGACGGATCAAAAGAGAAGAAGGCAAGCGAGAAACATATGGCGACAGATTCAAGAAAGAGGAAAGAGAAAGACGAGGCGGCCGGTAAAGCAGGGGGATCACAAGCGAGCTATACGGCAGACGACATCACCGTTCTGAAGGGACTTGAAGCGGTTCGGCGCCGCCCGGCAATGTACATTGGTGATGTGAGCGCGAGAGGTCTCCACCACCTCGTCTACGAAGTGGTTGACAATTCAATCGACGAGGCCCTCGCCGGATACTGCAAACGCATCGATGTCTCGATCAATCCCGACGGCTCGGTGACCGTTGAGGACGATGGGCGCGGAATTCCCACTGATATCCACCTCGAGGAGAAGCGATCGGCCCTTGAGGTCGTTATGACCGTCTTACACGCCGGTGGAAAGTTCGACAAGAACACCTACAAGGTATCGGGCGGCCTGCATGGTGTCGGCGTCTCGGTTGTGAACGCGCTGAGCGAGTGGTTGGAGGTTGAGGTCCGTCGCGACGGTAAAGTGTTCTATCAGAAGTACAAGAAGGGAGATCCCGTGGCTCCCGTAAAGTTGGCCGGAAAGGCGGAGAAAGAGAAAACAGGAACGAAGGTGACCTTCGTGCCGGACGGTACGATCTTCAAACATCGGATCTTCAAGTTCGAGACAATCGCCGAGCGGTTACGGGAGCTTGCGTTTCTGAATCCGGAAGTGACTCTCCGGATCGAGGACCTACGGTCGAAGAACGGGGACGAGGAGGTTTTTCATTTCGAAGGCGGCTTAGTGGAGTTTGTAAAGTATATCGACGCTACACGACCGGCGATTACGAAGAAGCCGTTCTACGTCAAAGGGAGCGATAAAGATGAGAGCGGCCGAACGGTAGAAGTAGAGGTGGCGCTTCAGTATAACGGCCAATTCAGCGAAAACGTGTTCAGCTATGTAAACAATATCAACACTCACGAAGGGGGAACACACCTCGTTGGTTTCCGAACGGCGCTCACCCGAACGCTGAACAACTACGCCTACAAAGTCGGCATCATCAAAGAAGGAAAAATCCAGTTGGTCGGCGACGATTTTCGGGAAGGCTTAACGGCTATCGTGAGCGTTAAGGTCCCCGAACCGCAATTTGAGGGCCAAACGAAAACGAAACTCGGTAACAGCGACGTAAAGAGCATCGTCGAGTCGGTCATGGGCCCGGAGTTGCAGAATTGGCTGGAGGAAAACTCTCCTGACGCGAAACGTATCATTGATAAGTGTCTGCGGGCGGCGGAGGCGCGGGAGGCGGCGCGCAAGGCGCGCGACCTCACCCGCCGAAAAAACGCGTTGGACTCAGGCGGACTCCCCGGCAAGCTTGCGGATTGCTCGATAGACGACCCCGATCACTGCGAACTCTACCTGGTTGAGGGCGACTCGGCCGGTGGAAGCGCGAAGCAGGGGCGCGACCGCCGCTTCCAGGCCATCCTTCCGCTGAAAGGGAAGATCCTAAACGTTGAAAAGGCGCGGCTCCACAAAATCCTCGAGAACGAAGAAATCCGGGCGATCTTTACGGCAATAGGCGCGGGCGTTGGAGAAGATTTCGACGCAACGAAGATACGATACGGAAAGATCATCCTCATGTGCGATGCGGATGTCGACGGCTCGCACATCAGAACGCTCCTGCTGACACTTTTCTTCCGTTACATGAAGGAGCTGATCGAGCTTGGACACGTCTACATTGCACAGCCACCGCTCTACAAGATCAAGAAAGGGAAGCAAGAGCAATATGCTTTTGATGACGAAGAGAGAGAGGAGGTTGTGAAGAAACTCAAGGCCGAGAAGAAAGCGAAAGGCGGCCAGAAGAAGGAAGACGAGGAAGCGGCGGCGGTGAACGAAGAAGGGCATGTTGTAAGCTCCGATGGCATCGTCATCTCGCGCTTCAAGGGCCTCGGCGAGATGAATCCGGAGCAGCTTTGGGGAACAACGATGAACCCCGAGACGCGAACGATCCTGCAAGTAACAATAGAAAACGCGGCAGACGCCGACCGAACCTTTTCCATCCTCATGGGTGACGAGGTGGAGCCTCGGCGGGAGTTCATTGAGAAGAACGCGAAGTACGTTCGTAATCTTGATGTATAGCGCACGGGAGGTGTATGAAGAAGCACAAGACGTTCATGCTGGCTCTCGAGAAGGATGATCCTGAAAGGGAGCTGGAGTTCGAACTGGAGTTTCAACGTTCACTTACCACCGCCGAACGATTCAAAATGATGTTTGAACGATCACAGGAAATGGCCAAAAGACTGAAGAGAAATGGACGTCGAAAACCTGTTGAAATCGTTAAACGCCCGTAGAGTGAGATATGTGATCATTGGAGCGACCGCCTTTCCGGTGCACGGATTCAGCCGAATCACATTCGATATTGACATCTTTATCAAGGCAACACGGATAAACGCATCGAGAACCCTGGCGGCTCTCGCGGATTCAGGTTATGACGTTACCGATCTGTCGGTAGACGAATTGCTGAAAAAGAAGATTCTGTTCCGACAATACATCACAGAGGCAGACATACATCCGCATGTGGCCGGAGCAACCTTTACGGACGTTTGGCGTCGCAGAGTTGAGAATCGAATTGGTAGAACGCACACGTACTTTGCAGGCCTGCGCGATCTTATAGAGATGAAAAAAGCTGCCGGGCGGCCCAAGGATGTAGAAGATCTCCGAGTACTGGAAAAACTTCAAGAGAAACAGAAACAAAAAGAGAAGCAGCGAAAGCAGAGCAATGGCCAACGTAAACGAAAAAATAATCCCCGTTGATATTGAAGATGAAATGAAGGGATCGTACATCGATTACTCGATGTCGGTCATCGTTGCGCGTGCCCTTCCCGATGTGCGAGACGGCCTCAAGCCCGTGCACCGGCGCGTGTTGTTCGGCATGCAAGACCTCGGGTTGGCAAGTAACCGCGCGTACAAGAAGAGCGCGCGCATCGTCGGCGAAGTTCTTGGCAAGTATCACCCGCATGGGGATACGGCCGTGTACGATACGATGGTCCGCATGGAGCAGGACTTCTCGCTGCGCTATCCGCTTGTGGATGGACAGGGTAACTTCGGCTCGGTTGACGGCGACTCGCCGGCGGCAATGCGCTACACGGAGGCAAGGCTCTCGCGCATCGCAGAGGAGATGCTTCGAGACCTCGAGAAAAACACCGTTAATTTCACGCCGAACTTCGACGATACCCTGAAAGAACCGTCCGTCCTGCCCGGCCTCTTCCCCAACCTCCTCTGCAACGGCTCCAGCGGAATTGCCGTCGGCATGGCGACAAATATCCCACCGCATAATCTCAATGAGGTCATCGACGGCTGTATCGCTTTCATCAAAGACGGAGACATCTCCAACGAGAAGCTGATGAAGCACATCCTCGCCCCGGACTTTCCAACGGGCGGCATCATCTATGGTTACGAGGGTGTGAAAGAAGCCTATACGACGGGGCGCGGACGAATTCTGGTTCGCGCAAAGGTAAGCGTGCAAACGGGCAAGGGAGACCGCCAGCGTATTGTCGTATCCGAGCTTCCGTACATGGTGAACAAGGCGGGATTGATTGAAAAGATCGCGGACCTCGTGAACGATAAGAAGCTGGAAGATATTTCCGATGTGCGCGACGAGTCGGACCGGGACGGCCTGCGGGTCGTCATCGAGCTTCGGCGCGACGCAAACGCCGAAGTGGTCTTGAACAACCTCTACAAGCATACGCAAATGCAGACGACCTTCGGCATCATCATGCTCGCGCTTGTGGAAGGCCGTCCCCGCGTTCTGACGCTGCGCGAGATGATCCAAAAATTCGTCGAGCACAGAAACGAAGTCGTCGTGCGACGATCAAAGTTTGACCTGGAAGAGGCCGAGAAGCGAGCGCACATCCTTGAGGGCTACATTATTGCGCTCGACAATATCGACGCAGTCATCAAGCTCATCAAACAGTCGAAAGACGTCGAATCAGCCAAGCTTGGGCTGATGAAGAAGTTCAAGCTCTCCGAGATCCAGGCCAAGGCTATCCTGGACATGCGTTTGCAGAAGCTGACGGGCCTCGAGCGCAAGAAGGTGGAAGAGGAATATCGCGAAACGATCAAGCTGATCGAGAAACTCAAAACGATCCTCAAGAGCAAGCAATTACAGATGAGAATCATCGAAGAAGAATTGCTGGAGCTCAAGAAGAAATACGGAGATGAACGCCGGACGGAAATCGTCTACAAGGCCGAGGAGTTCAGCATCGAGGATATGATCGCGGAAGAGGAAGTCGTCATCACCATCAGTCACCAGGGATTCATCAAACGATTCCCCGTGTCGGGCTACCGGAGGCAATCGCGCGGCGGCAAGGGCGTCACCGGTGCTGCGACGAAGGAAGATGATTTTGTCGAGCATATGTTCATTGCAAGCACGCACAACTACATCCTCTTCTTTACGAATGCGGGGCGTTGCTACTGGCTGAAGGTGTTCGAGATTCCCGAAGGAGGTCGCACGACGAAAGGAAAATCGATGAACGCCCTGATCTCTAGGCAGCAGGAGGAAACCATCAACGCAGTCATTGGCGTGAAGGAATTTGACGACAAGCATTACATCTTCATGGTCACCGAACATGGCCTCATCAAAAAGGTTCTGCTCTCCGAGTTCAGCAATCCGCGTAAGAACGGCATCACGGCAACGACGCTCCGGAAAGGGGACGGACTGAAAGACGTGAAGCTTACCGACGGTACCCAGGATATCATCATTGGAACCAGGGAGGGGATGGCGATCCGCTTCCATGAAGACGAGGTTCGCGCCATGGGACGAAGCGCCGCAGGCGTCCGCGGTATTAACCTGAGCAAAGGCGACAAGGTTGTCGGGGCCGTTAACCTTCGCAGGAAGGGAACCACCATCCTCATCGCCACGGAGAACGGCTACGGCAAGCGGAGCGAGGAAGACGAGTACCGGGTGACCCGTCGCGGTGGCAAGGGGATCATCACGGTGAAGACCTCGGACAAAACCGGCATGATGGTCGCCATCAAAGAAGTTGTTGAAACCGACGATATCGTTGTCGTTACATCAAACGGCATGGTGATCCGACAACACGCAGCAGACATTCGCGTTGCCGGTCGAAACACGCAGGGCGTTCGCCTCATCAAGCTTCACGAAGAAGATGCTGTTGCCGACATTGCCATTGTGGTTGCGGAGGAAGAGGAGGAGAAGCAATTGGCGGAGAAGGACAAAGAAGGGAACGGAAAATCCAACGGGATGAAAGACGGAAAGACAAAAGAACAACCAGGAAAGCTCCCAGTCAAAAAGGATGTGAAGACACAACCGGATAGTTCAAAAGGAAAGAAGGGGAGTGGAAAACGATAAGCGCACGATTCCAAAGGAATTTTCCTCGCTGTTCTGGGAAGTCGATCCCGGCACGGTGGACCTGGAAACCCATGCAAACTACGTTATAGAACGGTTTCTGGAGTATGGGACCCTGGAAGGAGTGCGTTGGCTTCGAACAGTCTACTCCGATGAAAAACTCGTAAGATTTCTGAGAGAAAAAAGCTTTCGAATACGCTCTCAGAAAACGCTAAACTTCTGGCGCTTGATGCTCAATATACCACAGAGCGAATGGACCAATCTACCCTCACGAATATCCAGCGAACACTCCTTGAGCAAATTGGCGTAGCGAAGATTGCCGATGAATTCTATTTGGCAGGGGGAACCGCGCTCGCCCTGCATCTCGCACACCGGCGCTCTGAAGATTTCGACTTCTTCTCATCAATTGCCTTTGATGCTCAAGAAAAGGATAGAACCATCGCAAAGGCATTTCCACGAACACCGATTCTTGTGGAAAAACAAACGGTGATCGCTACAATATCTGGAATTCAGATCAGCTTTATGTATTACCCTTATCCACTGTTGCAGGAGACCGTGATTCTGGATTCCTCGCTTGCCGTTGCGAGCATCGAAGACATTTGCACCATGAAGCTTTCCACAATTGCGGCTCGTGGAGCCAAGCGAGATTTCTTGGATCTTTACTTCATCTGTGCGTCGCAGTTTCCCCTTTCTCAGGCAATAGATCTCTATGAGAAGCGATTCAGGGGAGCAGCCGCGGATCGCTATCACCTGCTGCGGAGCCTAACGTACTTTGCAGACGCAGAGGAAGATCCGATGCCAAGACTTCAACGATCGATAGAATGGAAAACGGCGAGAAATTTCTTTGTCAGCGAGGCGAGAAAACTTCTCTGAAGAAGAGATCTGCAACGTAGATTAACCTCAAAGTTCATAAGTTCAAGGTTCAAACCTCAAACCTCGGTCA
>Ga0209212_1005539_pt1 | contig 14981 bp, 11 predicted proteins | sample RifGroC2_FD_183996 | JGI IMG/M metagenome (GOLD analysis project Ga0209212, IMG submission 183996) | Groundwater microbial communities from Rifle, Colorado, USA - Groundwater C2 (SPAdes) (version 2) | ecosystem: Environmental > Aquatic > Deep subsurface > Groundwater | place: Rifle, Colorado... | reverse complement strand
CCCCCGACCTGGTGGACAGCCCGATCGCCGGCGCGTGCTACTACTGCCACGACAGCGCATTGGCCAAGAGCCACTTCCTGCAGAACGGCGGCACGATCGGTTCAACGCGCGAAGACGGGATCATCATCGTCGCCCCCTCCCCGTAGGGACGGGGCAGGGTTTCAACCCGGAACGCAATACAGGAAAGAACCCCCGACCCTTTCACGGGTCGGGGGTTCTTTTATTCCTATGCGGCGGGAAGTCCCGTACTTTACAATCGAATGAAAAAGTGGCTGCGGCGTGTGCCGAAACCCCTTGAAATTCCTGGCGCGCCCCATCTGAAAGAATTCGAACCGCGTCCGAGATCCCCATCGAGGTGAACCTGACGGACGAGGACGCAATCCCGGTCTACATAAAGATTTCAGAAAAAGTCTTACATCTCCGCAGGTTGGGCATGCCCTTTACCAGCATCGCAGAGCGCCTTGGGATCAACCCGTGGATGGCGAAGAAAGCGGCCCGGTGGGGCAATATCCAGAAAGCATAGGCAGGACAGCCTGGACAGGACAGCCTGGGCAGGATTGACACACGTGTCCATCAGGAAAATAATGTAACCCTAAAGGAGGTTACATATCATGCTGCAAGTCCAATTGGGCAAGGCCATCGACCTCTTCGCCGGTTGGGGTGTCCGCCAGAAAGACCTGAGCCGTTTTCTCGAGACCGGCGTCGTCAAAGCCAGTCTTTCCGGACGTGGAAAGGGAAGCCTGAGGTTGCTGGACGAGCGCTCCGTCTACGACGTCTACCTCGCCCACACGTTCCATGAACTGGGATTTTCTCCGCGTCGGATCGCCAAGATCGTCGAAAACGTGCGCCCGCACTACTCGGCCTGGATCACTGGGAAACAGAAATGGCTCATTCTTCGGTTCCGCCCGACCAGGGGCGAGGCCATGGCGCCGGCAACGATCCGGATCGACCTGTCGCAGCCTCTCTCCCTACTCCGCCATTGCGAGTCCGAAAAGGAAGAGGTTGCTCCGATTCGCCGGGGACGCCCAAAGGACGATTGGAGGAAGCGGTTCCGGGAGACAGCGGACGCCATAGCCAGGGAGATGCAAGAGGCAAGGATCACCGAGGAGGACATCGACGACGCCGTATCCGACGTCCGATCAGGGCGCAGTTCACGCGCCGGAAAGGGCGAGACGGCCGTTGTCACCATCACGGCGAGGTAAGCGCCACCGCTACGTCCTGGACACGAGCGTCCTCATGAGGGGGATCCAGGCTTTCTTCCCTCCCGCCCGAAAAGAGCAGGCCGTATCGGACAATCCCTCTCGCCTTCTCCTCGACGAGTACAAGGAGGTGCTCAACCGCCTCCGGATCCGGGCCGCCCATACCGGCAACCTTATCGCATCGTTGCGTCGTGGCGGCGTGCTGGTCCAACCTTGGTACTCCGTCGAGGTCTCCCCTGACCCTGCCGACGATATCTTCTTCGCCGCAGCAATAGCGGGAAAGGCTCAAGCGATCATCACATCGAACCCGAAACACTTCCCGCCCGCCAAAGGGATCAGGATCCTCTCCCCGAAGGACGCCCTGAAGGAAATTCCCTGACCCATGTCGAATCCCGAATCCATCCGCCGTCGGATCGCTGCGGAAGAAGCCAAACTGGCCCGGATCGACAAGGACCGGGAGGAAACGCTCGCAAGGCTCCAGGAACTGAAGGGACGGCTGACCGAGGATTTCTCCGCTCCCATTTTCCCAAAGCCGATTCCGTTCGACAGCCTGCCCCTCCAGTTCAAGGTCCCGTCCTCCTCCGCCGAGAAGGTCGCTCTTTTCCGGAGCCTCTTCCGGGGCAGGGAGGACGTCTTCCCGCGACTGTGGGAAAAACCGAAGACCGGCCGGAAAGGATACTCACCTGTCTGCTCGAACGAGTGGGTCCGAGGAATCTGCGAGAAACCCCGCGTCAAGTGCGGAAAGTGTTCCCACCGGGCCTTCCTCCCCGTCACAGACCAGGTAGTCCTCGACCATCTTCAGGGCCGCCACGTGATCGGCGTCTACCCGCTTCTGCCCGACGAGACCTGCCGCCTCCTGGCTGCGGATTTCGACGGCGCGTCGTGGCAGGAGGACGTGACGGCGTTCGTCGCGACCTGCCAAAGGATCGGCGTCCCGCCTGCGATTGAGCGGTCCCGGTCGGGAAAGGGCGCCCATGCCTGGTTCTTCTTCTCCGGTTCGGTTCCCGCCTCGGTCGCCCGGCAGATGGGCTGCTATCTGCTTACGGAGACGATGTCGCGACGCCACCAGCTGGGGATGGTTTCATACGACCGCCTCTTCCCCAACCAGGACACGATGCCGGCAGGCGGGTTCGGGAACCTCATCGCTCTCCCCCTCCAGCAGAACCCAAGGAAGAATGGGAACACCGTCTTTCTTGACAACAATTTCGAGCCGTATCCCAACCAGTGGGCATCCCTCGCTTCCTTCTCTCGGGTCTCCCCGGAAGCGGTCCATGCGATCGCAGAAGAGGCGGCGCGGACGGACCGGGTCATCGGGGTGCCGCTTGCCATCTCGACAGACGAGGACGAATCGAAACCGTGGACCCGCCCCCCGTCCCGGAAGCCAGCCGCGGTCCCCATCGAAGGTCCCCTGCCTGCAGAGGTCCGGGCGGTTCTTTCCCAGCGACTCTTCGTGGAAAAGATGGGGTTACCCTCCCTCCTGATCAACCGGATCAAACGGCTGGCTGCTTTCCAGAACCCCGAGTTCTACAAGAAGCAGAAGATGCGGCTCTCGACGGCAACCACCCCAAGGGTCATTTCCTGCGCCGAGGATCATCCGGAGCACGTCGCCCTGCCGCGGGGATGCAGGGACGACCTCTCCGACCTACTCGCCGGATACGACATCCCTCTGGCGATCGAGGACAAACGGAACGGAGGGGAACCGGTCGAGTTTCGATTCCAGGGCCGCCTGACCGGAATGCAGGAAGAAGCGGTGAAGGTTCTCCTGTCCCACGACGATGGAGTCTTCGTCGCTCCGCCCGGCACAGGGAAAACGGTGGTTGGCGCGTATCTCACGGCCGCGCGCGGGCGCAATACCCTTGTCCTTGTCCACAGGAAGCCGATCCTCGACCAGTGGGTCGCGAGGCTTTCCTCGTTCCTGGGAGTTGATCCAAAAACCATCGGCCGGATCGGGGGAGGGAAGAATTCGCCGACGGGCCGGCTCGATGTCGTCATGATCCAGAGCCTGGGCCGCAAGGGCAACGTGAACGACCTCGTGGCTCGGTACGGTCACGTTATTGTGGATGAATGCCATCACCTCCCTGCAGTTTCCTTCGAACGGGTCCTCGCAGAGGTGAAGGGTCGGTACGTCACAGGCCTCACCGCCACCCCGTATCGCCGGGACGGGCACCAGCCGATAATCCACATGCAGTTGGGTCCGGTCCGCTTTGCATCTTCACGGCAGCGCCACGCGACGGAACAGCCCTTTAAACAGAGGCTGATCCTTCGGGAGACAAACTTCAGTGCTGGAGATCTCGGCCCCGACGCGGGGATCCAGGAGATCTATGCCGTCCTCGCAGCAAACGAGGACCGCAACATGCTCATCTTCGATGATGTGCTGAAATCGCTTGAAGAAGGCCGATCTCCTATTCTCTTGACGGAACGGAAGGACCACCTCGATCTTCTGGCCGAACGTTTTCGGAAATTCACCCGTCACCTGGTCGTCCTGAAAGGGGGAATGACCGCCCGGAAGCGGAAAGAAGCGATGGAGAGACTCGCGTCGATTCCGTGCGACGAGGAACGGCTGATCCTCGCCACGGGCCGGTACATTGGCGAAGGATTCGACGACGTCCGGCTCGACACGCTGTTCCTCGCTCTCCCCGTCTCCTGGAAAGGGACTCTGGTCCAATACGCAGGGCGTCTGCACCGCCAGCGCCCCGAGAAAAAGGAGGTGCAAATCTACGATTATGTGGATCGGAACATCCCGATGCTGGCCCGGATGTTCGAGAAGCGGATGAAAGGGTACAGGGCTTTGGGCTACGCCAAGACGTCCGACGAAGAGCCTTCGCGGTCCGGGAACCTTCCGCAATCCCGACAGCTGAATTCACCCGCGTCGAATCGACACCGTCAGCCCCGGAGCGGCGGCGCCTATCCGCCGGGGGATTCGTTCTCATCGGGACGGCTGACCTTATCCGAAAGCATTCGAACCGCCTCGGAGATTCCCTTCGAAGTGGACCTTGTCGAGAAAAAACCTTTCCCGACTGGCGCGAAGGGTCCACGGCGGAAATGATGCATCCGCAGGCCGGACTCGACGGATCCGCAGCCTGCCGTGCAACCCTTGAACTGCACCCTATCCGGCTCAGCCGAGGGATTTACATTTTCGGAAGATGCCCGGATGCCCGCAAAGAAGCTTGCCGCTCCGTATCTTCCGCGGTAAGGCCTGTGTGTCGCCCCGGGGCGAAGAGGTGTGCCAGCGACCGGGCCAGGTCGTCCAGGGCCTTCGCGTCCGGCAGGGTTACGGTCATCGTGAGCCGGCCGTCTTCGCCTGTTTCCATGCAGCCGGAAAGGCGAGAGCGAAGCTCATCCGACATCTTGCGCACCTGTTCCGTTTCCTCTCCGCGCGGCAGGAGTTCACCAAGGAAGGAAAAGGCTGCGCCAAGGAGCCGGCCGCCCGCGTCCGCGACTTTCGCTTTTCGTTCGGTCCGCGCGAGTTCCTCCTCGACCTGACGCTTCCGGCTTGCGTCCAACGGGGCCGCAGGCGCTGCTCCGATCAGGACTTCGAGTCGCCTTTTGAGTTCCTCCATCCCGCTTGCGAGGTCCACGGCGGTCACGTCGGATTCCGGATCCAGGGCCGCATGCGCCAGCGCGTGTTTGGCCGAGAGGGTTCCCAGGAGGCTCTCCTCCAGAGTCCCCTCGGTTACCAGCAGGTACACTTGGACCGGCCTTTTCTGCCCCATCCGGTGTGCGCGGGCGATCCTCTGCTCGAGCACCGCCGGGTTCCAGGGAAGGTCCACGTTGATGATCGTGTCGGCGGCCTGAAGGTTGAGGCCCGTCGATCCGGCGTTGGTGGTGAGAAAAAGCTTCGTATCGGGGTCTTTCTGGAACTGGTGCACCAGCCCCTGGCGCTTTTTCTGAGGCACCTGACCGTCCAGCCGGACGTACTTCACGGCGCGGCGGTCGAGCAGAGGCTCCACCAGGTTGAGCATCGTGGTCCACTCCGAGAACAGAAGAATCTTTCGCTCCTCCTCGGCCACGAGCTGGTCGAGGAGGTTCTCGAGTTCGGCGAGCTTGCTCGAGTATCCCGGCGCCTTCTTGTCCACGAGGAACGTGCTGTTGGCCGACATGCGGCACAGAAGCAACGCCTTCTGGAGGCGCAAGAGGTCCATCTCCGAGATGTACCTCTTCCGGACGATGCTCGAAATGATCCTCTTCTGGCCGTCATGAAGGTCCTGCTGCTCGGCCGTGGGCGGAATTTTTCGGATGTCGGTGGTCCGCTTCGGGAGCTCGGCCATCACCTGTCTTCGCGTCCGGCGAAGGAGCACAGGCGCAAGCCTCTTGCGCAGATCTTCCAGGTTTTTGTAACCCAGGACCTTTCCGCGCTCGTCCGTCACGCGGTACCGGTTGAAGAAGCGGAAGGCGGGTCCAAGCCGCCGGTCGTCGATGAATTCGACGATCGAGAAGAGATCGTCGAGCCGATTCTCCAGGGGCGTCCCGGAGAGGACCAGGGCGAAGCGCGAGCGCAACCCCTTGATGACGCGGCTGGTCTTCGCCTCCCAGTTCTTGATGCGCTGGCCTTCGTCAAGGATGATCAGGTCCCAGCGCGCCGCTTCGATGGCGCCGATGTCGCGGACGACCTGTTCGTAGTTGCAGATCGTGAAGAAGCAAGGACTCTCATACTGCGTCGTCCTCTCCTCGGCGCCGCCGGTGACGATCCGGCACTCCCTGTGGGAAAACCGCTCGATCTCCAGGCGCCACTGCGCCTTAAGCGATGCGGGGCAGACGATCAGGACGCGGGAGATCCCGGCTTCCCGCGCCAAAAGCTCCGCCGTCCCGATCCCCTGGATCGTTTTCCCCAGCCCCATGTCGTCGGCCAGGATAGCCCTGCCGGTCCCGGCCGCGAAGGCGATGCCGTCCATCTGGTAGGGCAGCAACTCGCCGGCAAGAAGCGTCCGGCGAAGCGGATGGGTTGCCGGGTCTTTGCGGATCTGCCCGGTGATGTCGCAAAGCCGTTCCCGCATGAGCGCGTCGTTGATGTACTCCTCCGCGTCCGGGTAGAGAAGGACCTCGTGCCCCATCGCCTCCAGGCGCCGGATCCGCGACAGAAGGTCCGTGAGGTCGGTGACCGCCCGGCTTTCGATGGGCCGGACGAGAGCCTTGGCAAGATCGGGGAGGTTGTCGGGCACGATCATGCGCAGCTCCATCTCCTCGCCGTAACTCAGGTGAACCGCCAGGCTCTCCGGTATGTGCGGCTTCTGACGAACCGACTTGGGGAAGCGCTTCGCAACCTTCTCCAGCGCATGGAGGATGTGCTTGCAGGTGCCAAGCGTGTTCTTGCGGAAGTCGGGGCAGGAGCAGTAGGACTGCCCGCGCTCAAAGCCGCGCAGGGCGACGCGGTACGTCTTGCCGGACGCCTTGCCTGTGATCGAATAGTCTGCCCAAAGGTCGGTTCCATCGGCGGCTTTGACCAACATGGCCTCGGTCCGCGCCCGCTCCCTTCGGTCGTTGAGGGCCTGCTCCACGAGCTGCGCTTCGCTTAAGCTCTCGATCGGAACCCGTTCCGGAGGAGGGGCCGAGAGCCCGAGCGCGAGCTTCTCCTCCAGGACCAGGGAGAGCGCCGCTCCCATGTGCTCGCACACCCCCGGGCAGGCGCTGCACGTCAGGCGCACGGATCGGGGACTCGTGGGGTCCGGCGAGATCGTTACGGCCGCCCCGGGCAGCGCAAGGGTGAAACCGTCGTCGGAGAGGTGAACCTGCTCCTCCAGGTCGACGGTGCGCTTTCCTCCGGCCTTGAGCAACGTTTCGCCGTCGGCCCCGAGCCACTTGCACGCCTGCCGGAAAGTCAGCCGAGAGAGTTTGTCCTTGAGCGTCTGCACGTCGGCTCCTCCTTGATCCGTGGGGATTGCCCGTGACACATCGTGCCGTCGTCTCTCGCGGGATTCCGCGAAAAGTATACTCCCTCCGGCGATCCTCATGCCTGATTGGATGCGCTCACCTTGTCGCCAATTACCACCTCATCCGGTACGGATAAGTGATGAACTGCTCTAACCTGGAGGTTGGCTGCGATTCGCGGGGACAAAACGCTGAATGAATTGGCGGAACAGTTTGAAGTCCACCCGAACCTGATCGTGATTGTCGTGTGTATGGCTCTCGCGATAATCCGTGATTCACCGTCCCTGACATTCCGGTTTGGTCCCGCGACGAATCGGTTGAGAAGGTGGGTGATAGTGGGACGCCCTGCCGGTGGTTCGAACTCATTGAAATGGCGCGCCCCATCTGAAAGAATTCGAACCGCCTCGGAAATCCCCATCGAGGTGGGCCTGACGGACGAGGACGCAATCCCGGCCTACATGAAGATTTCAGAAAAAGTGTTACACCTTCGCAGGTTGGGCATGGGCTATATCAATATCGCCGAGCACCTTGGCGTCAACCTGTGGATGGCGAAAAGAGCAGCTCGCTGGGCCAAGACCCACAATAAATAGAGAGAGTTCTTCTCATTAATGGGGTAGAGAGGACGTCGTCTATAATGTAGCCATGACCTGACGATGCGTATGACTAAAATGACCTACTTGACAGAACTGTCAAAGTGGCATATTTAGTCAAGCATGCGTTCGCGATCCGAGCACGACCGCCTTGCGGCCAAAGTACCCAAAACGCTCGCCGGGCTTCTGGGAGTCAGCCTGGACGACATCGAGGTGCGCCTGGAAGACCCCTCCGGGGCCGACCTCGTGCTCAAGGGGGCCGGCCACACTTTCGTTGTGGAGTTGAAGAAGTCCACCAGTGCGGCACTAATCGCGGCAGCAATAATAAAGGTGCAGGATTACGGGAATCGGATTGGGCGTCGCGTGTTCCCGCTTATCGTGGTGCCTTTCATGGGCAACGTCGGCCGGAAGATTTGCGACGAAGCGGGGGTTGGATGGCTCGATCTGAGCGGTAATGCCCACATCATTGCCGGAAGAATCCGTACCATCGTTGACGGCAAGCCGAATCTGTTCCGCTCCGCTGGGCGACCACCGAACCTGTTCGCACCGAAAAGCTCCCGCGTTGTCCGTTGGCTCCTCATCCATCCCGACAAGTCGTTCACCCAACGAGAAATCGCCCGCTCTACCGGCACGGACGAGGGCTTCGTTAGCCGCATCGTTTCGCGCCTGGAGCGGGAAGGCTATATAGTTCGTGAGGATAAATCAGCCATCCGGCCGAAAGATCCCGCGCTGCTCCTCGACGCATGGCGCGAGTCATACCAGTTCTCGAAGCACACGATTTATCAGGGACATGTCGCCGCCCGCGCGGGCGACGCACTCCTCAAGTTCGCCTGCGATACCCTTGCCAAGCAGAACGCGGAGCACGCAGCAACCGGGCTCGCCGCCGCGTGGGCCTTCACACGTTTCGCGGCGTTCCGGATTGCCACGGTGTACCTCGCCAACGACCCGTCGAACGAACTGATAGAGAAGCTCACCTTCAGGGAAGACCCGCGAGGAGCCAACCTCTGGCTGGTGGTCCCAAACGACGCGGGAGTCTTTCACGGTGCCGTGGAGAAAGATGGCATCCGCTGCGTGCATCCGGTGCAGGCGTACCTCGACCTGAAGGGTCACCCCGAGAGAGCATCCGAAGCCGCGGAACGACTACGCAACGAGTTCCTGAATTGGAGGCGTGGTGGCTGAGAAACCTGACCGAGCGTCCGAGTACAGCAGCGAACAGGCAGAACTTGTACGGGGCACCTGCCTCTACGTCGCCACCAAGCTCGGTGATTTGATGGACGAGCTGGTCGTGGTTGGCGGTCTCGTTCCGTCGCTGCTGATCGACCCGACCGGGTTGTCCGAGGGGACCTCCGCCCACGTAGGCACCCTGGACCTCGACGTCGGTCTGAAGCTCGCGCTACTTGACGAAGGCCGGTATCGCACCCTCACGGAGCGTCTTCGCAACGCCGGCTTCACCCAAGACGAAACCGATGAGGGTCTTCCGACGCGACAGCGCTGGCGGGTTGTTGCCAGTCTCGGCACGGTGACCGTGGACTTCCTCATCCCGCCGTCGAATGACACCGACCTGGGCGGCAGGCTCCGTGATATCGAGAAAGACTTCGCCGCCATCATCTCACCGGGGTTAAAGCTCGCATTTCAGGACCGACGACGGGTTCGAATCGACGGCAAGACCATCTTCGGCGAGAACGCCAGCCGTGAAGTGTGGGTGTGCGGGCCCGGGGCCTTCGTGGTGCTCAAGGCGCTTGCGTTCAAGGGACGCGGCGAAAACAAGGATGCCTACGACCTCTACTATCTCATCCGCAACTTTGGCGAGGGGGTCGAGGACGTTGTCGCATCTCTCCGTCCGCTTCTAGGAGACGCCGAGGCAAAACAGGCAATCGAGGTGCTGCGGAGTGATTTCCTCGATCACAACGGCACTGGCCCCCGTCGCGTCGCCGACTTTCTCTTGGGACGACCCGATGACGAGATCCAGGCAGACGTAGTCGGTTTCATCAAACGGATGCTCGACCTCTGCGAGCCGCGTAGTTGAGACACTGAGGGGAAGCCCCTGCCCGATGTCGGATTACAGCTCCCTCCGCCAAGCGATCGCCGAGGAAGAGGCACGGCTGGCCCGGGTAGAGAAGGAACGGGATGAGGCGCTTGCAAAGCTCCAGGAACTCAAGGACCGGCTGGCAGTAGAAGATTCCGCTCCCATTCCGCCGAAGCCGGTCCCGTCCGACGAAGCACCTTCGCGGTCCGGGTACCTTCCGCAATCCAGACAGCCAAATCCACCCGCGTCGAATCGACACCGTCAGCCCCGGAGCGGCGGCGCCTATCCGCCGGGGGATTCTTTCTCTTCGGGACGGCTGACCTTATCCGAAAGCATTCGAGCCGCCTCGGAGATTCCCTTCGAAGTGGACCTTTTTGATAAAAAACCTTTCCCGACTGGCGCGAAGGGTCCACGGCGGAAATGATGCATCCGCAGGCCGGACTCGACGCATCGGCGACCTGGCTCGACTTCCATTTGACAGGGTGGTTCGAATTCATTGAGAGTGGCGCGCCCCATCTGAAAGAATTCGAACCGCTTCCGAGATCCCCGTCGAGGTGGACCTAACGGATGAGGACGCCGTACCCACCTACATGAAGATCTCGGAAAAAGTCTTACATCTTCGCAGGTTGGGCATACCCTACGCCATCATCGGTGAACGCCTCGGCATCAATCGATGGCTGGCGATGAGAGCGTTTCGCTGGGCCAAGGATGGGTACCGCAAGAACCAAATTTAGCGGAAATGGTATAATTGCAACATATGAAGAAACTTCCCCTCTCACAGACAAACCCCTTTCTGAAGGATCCCGAGGAGCGGAAGTTCTGGATTACGACAACCGTAACCTCCTCCGCATCCATCGAGGGGGTGCATCTTTCCAAAGAAGCGCTCGAAACGCTCCGGAAGGGTTGCCCGACCTTCAAGTACGTTTACGGGAAGTCCTCCGGATCACGGAAATAAAGATCCTTTCCATCGGGCGGTAATCATCCTTCATGCCGGCTTGAACAGCAGCAAAGTACCCTCGCCGTTTCCAACCTCTGACTCCCCCGAAATCCAAGGCCGGAAGGCCTGCTTGTAAGCTCATGAGGGTTGCTAGCATTCGTGCGACTCTCCCGTTCCCTTCTCGGAAGGGATGAATCAACACCAACTCCGTGTGAACGACGGCGAGCGCGCGAACAATCTCCTCGATGCTTCCACTCCGGCACGGGGTGTATTTTTTCAGGATGTTCTTCTCGAGTGCCGCCATGAGGCGTGGAATCTGATTGGCAGCCGCAAAGGGAAATTCGTCTTTGACGAGATTTACCTTCCTGTATTCTCCAGCCCACGCGAAAACAGTCCCAAGCCAAACTCGATGAATCCCGCGGATATCGTCTGCCGTAAATCGATGATTGCGGTCGTAGCGATCGACGAGCTCGGCCATTGCGCGGAGCTGTTCCTCCAGTTCGGTACGGTTCATCTCGCGCTTCATGGTGATGCCAAGAAGATTCCGAAGAACCCGGCCGCGTGATCCAGGTTGATACTGCCCTTCCACGAGGCCGCTGGTCTCGTACCGACGCCCCTTCTGTACAGATCCACTCAATAACAACCCCAGCTATCCGAAGGTCAGGAGCACAATATCGACCAGCATATCTGCAGCAAGGTGTCATTGCCATTGATTAACGTCGAATCATTTTCCCAGTTCACGCGCCCGCACGGAGTACGCCGTATGGCCACGTCCAATACTCATCCCGACCAGGCCGCGCCGCAAAACTTTACAAAAACCATACAGTCGTTCGTTTCGGGGAAAAGACGGTCGGCTTAAGTAGCTGAAAAAATGGCGTGCCATGCCGGATGGAACTGGTCACCACTGAGAAGAAAGGGTAGCCATGCGCTAACGCCAGCCATAACCGGCCTGTAGCGAGCGAACGGTGCCCGCTTACGAGGGGTCCGTGTTGATGGCTAAGTCAGACACCTCTCGCACGAGCCAGAAACCAGCCGGCCAGAAGAATGAGGACCGCCGATAAGAAAACCACAACGTTCGTATCCATGCCCATAATCGGCGGAACGCCACCCTTGTCGCTGAGCGCACCCCCGTAAAGAGAGACCGTTAAAGCGCTGAGCCAAAAACCGCCATAAACGCAGAGTCCCAATATTCCCGCAAGGCGTACGCCGAACGCGCGACTCGCCTTGTGAAACCATAGAAAATAAAGGGCTAGAACGGCGATGGATGTATTAGTTCCGAGCAGCCATACCATGTGCATACGCGAGTGAGGAGTCCACTCGGGATGAAAGACATGAGTTTCCGTCAGATCGACAAACGGTGGGATTGCCCCGTACATGAACGTCGCTAAGGTCATCAAGATACGGCCAGCCAGGACGGATTTCGAAACACCTCCCGAAGACATATTTCCTCCTCCGCCCTATGACAGGTTTTCCCGTCTTCATAAGATGCCTGTTTTTACGCGAAGATCATCCAACGGTAGAAATATCTAAAAGGCGAGCGAATGGGAGGAGGGTGGCGCGCCCTGAGGGATTCGAACCCCCGGCCGCTTGATCCGAAGTCAAGCGCTCTATCCAGCTGAGCTAAGGGCGCGCGCGGGGCGGAACGGTACGAAAAGGAACGGGAACCGGGATTCGGCAGCCCGGCACATTTACCATCATAATGCCGCCGGAGGGCGCCGAGGTAGCACTTTCGGTCCTTCCGGAAAAGAACGATCTCGAGACGACCTGCCCGATCGCACAGGCAGTACGGGTCGACGTATAATTCCATGATGTCGGGTTACGACGACCTGAAGCTTCATATCCACATGTTCGACGGAGATCACGAGATCTCGGCGCGCTTCCCGACCGGGACGGTGAAGGTTCTGGAGATGTTGCCCTTGGCACGCGGAATCTCCGAGGGCATCACCGCCGTCGCGATCGGGTACGCGGTTTCGCAGGGAGAGAAGATATCCTGTCGCGCCGGGTGCGGAGTCTGCTGCTCGCAACTCGTCCCGATCGCTCCTGCCGAGGCGGTGCGGCTCGCCGAAGTCGTCGAGGCGATGCCCGAGGGACGGGGCGCGGCCGTGCGGAAGCGCTTTGAAAACGCCGCGAGACGCCTGCGGGAGGTCGGCCTTGTCGATCGCGGCGCTCCTCCATGGCAGGCCGCGCTCCGGTCGTCTCCCCCGGCAGGGAAGACCTTGTGGGAAGATGCGAGCCGCCGCTACTTCGACGCCCGGATCCCGTGTCCTTTCCTGGAAGAAGCTTCCTGCGGCGTCTACTCCGAGCGGCCGATGGTCTGCCGCGAGTACAACGTCACGACGACGCCCTCGCTGTGCGCGACGATGAGCCCGGACGCCCGTACCATTCCGCGCCTTGTCCGCATGAGCGAGGTGATGACGGAATTCACGAACAAGCGGCTCGGGCGAAAGGATTTCAACATCCCGCTGGCGCTCTCGTTCGATTGGGCGCGGGCGAACCGGGAGGCGTTCGAGCACGAAGGCGACGGCGAGGAATTGGCGATGGAGCTGGTTCGCTGCATCCAGGCCGCCGACGACCGGGAGAATGCCTGACGCGATGCCCGCGCCGAGCCAAGGGCGCGTACGGCGGAAAAACCGTCTTACCGCGAGGGGAGCCCGCCCGTCACGCGCCGTTCCCCTTTCCCTCCACGCCGAGGACGCGGAGGAGGCGGGAGAGGTAGGTCGGCGACAGCCCGAGGAGTTCGGCCGCCCGCGACTTGCTTCCCCCCGCCTTGGCGATCGCCCGCCGTATCACCGAACGCTTATGCTCCCGAACGGATTCGTGGAACCGCTCCCCCTCGACGTCGGCCGGGGAGAGCACGCCTTCCGGCTCGGCCAGGCCGAGGCACAGGTCGGCGGGGGAGAGCGAATCGTCGTCCGAGAGCGCCACGGCGCGCCCGACGGCGTTCTCCAGTTCGCGGATATTCCCGGGCCACGGGTACCGGTCCAGCGCTTCCGCCGTTCCCGGGGAAAGCGACTTCCTTCCTACGCCCAGCTCCCGGCACGTTCGCGCAAGGAAGAACTCCGCCAGCGGCACGAGATCCTCGCGCCGATCCCGCAGCGGGGGGAGGTGGATCGGGATCCCGCTCACCCGGTAGTAGAGGTCCTCGCGGAACCGCCCCAGCGAAGTATCCCGCTTCAGGTCGCGGTTTGACGCGCAGATCAGGCGCACATCGGCCGTCAGGGTCTTCACCCCCCCCACCCGCTCGAATTCCCCGTCCTCGAGGACCCGAAGCAGTTTTCCCTGCGCGACGAGAGGAACCTCGCCCACCTCGTCCAGAAAGAAGGTCCCTCCGTCGGCGAGCTCGAACCGGCCGGGCTTGGATTGGACCGCCCCGGTGAACGCCCCCTTCTCGTAGCCGAACATCTCGGCCTCCCACAGCGTGGGGGGAATCGCGGCCCCGTTGATCTTGAGGAACGGCCCGTCGCGACGGCCGCTGATCCGGTGGATCGCCCGGGCCACGAGCTCCTTCCCCGTGCCCGTCTCTCCCGTGATCAGCACGGAGAAGGGCGACGCCGCGGCCTTTTCGATCACCTTGCGCACGTCGAGCCAGGCGGGGGAGCCGCCGACCATCCCGAACCACTCCTCCGCCGGGGCGCTCGCCCCCTCCCGGTCGACGACCTCGGACGTGGCCACCGCGTTGCCGACCACGCGGAGCAGCTCCGCCTCGTCGAACGGCTTGGAGATGTAGTCGAAGGCGCCGGCCCGCATCGCCTCGACCGCGTCCTCGATCTTCCCGAAGGCGGTGATGAGGATCACCGGCATCTCCGGGTGCCGCTCGCGGCAACGCCGGAAGAGGGCGAGCCCGTCCATCCTCGGCATCCGGATATCGGTGATCAGGGCGTCGGCCCGCTGCGTATCGAGCCACTCCGCCGCCGCCGCGCCGTCGGGCGTCGCCGCCACCTCGTACCCCTCCCGCGCCAGCGTCGCCTGCAGGACGCGACGGAGATTCCGGTCGTCTTCCGCCAGAAGAATCGTTCCCTTCATATTTTCACGCCTCCGGAAGCTTCACGGTGAACCGGCTCCACCGAGACGGACCCGCCGTTCTCCTCGACGATCCGCCGGCAGATGGCCAGCCCCATCCCCACGCCGCGCTCCCGCGTCGTGAAGAAGGGGCGGAAGAGCTGGGGCCGGTCCTTCTCGGGGATCCCCGCGCCGGTGTCCTCGACCGCGATCCGCACCTCCCCGCCCTCCGAGGTCACGCGGACGGTGAGATCCCCCGCCCCCGGCATCGCCTCGACCGCGTTCGTCAGGAGATTGTAGACCACACGCTCGATCTCGGCGGGATCCGCGTTGACCCGGGGAACCGGCTCCTGGATCAGCACGTG
>Ga0209212_1005538_pt1 | contig 14982 bp, 8 predicted proteins | sample RifGroC2_FD_183996 | JGI IMG/M metagenome (GOLD analysis project Ga0209212, IMG submission 183996) | Groundwater microbial communities from Rifle, Colorado, USA - Groundwater C2 (SPAdes) (version 2) | ecosystem: Environmental > Aquatic > Deep subsurface > Groundwater | place: Rifle, Colorado... | reverse complement strand
GGATTCCCAGATAGATGTTAATTATCTAAAATATGCGTTGCCGCTTTTTAACGATCCTAAAACGGTGGCTATTGCCGGCCATGTTTTATCCAAGTGGTCTGCGCATTCTCTGCCGCGCTGGAACCATTTTTTTAGCGCTTACCGCATTCGCTTGTACCGTATTTTACAAATCATCGTGCGTTATGGCCAAACCTGGAAATACGCCAATGTTACCACTATCGCGCCTGGGTTTGTAAGCATGTATCGAACGCAAGCGCTTAGAAAAATTAATATTGACGCTCCAGGATTGATTATCGAAGATTACAACATGACCTTCGAAGTCCATCATAAAAAATTGGGACGGATCGCTTATAGTCCACTGGTTTCCGGCACGACTGATGATCCCCATAGTTTTCGTGATTATCGGCGACAGGTTTGGCGGTGGAACCTTGGTTTTTGGCAAACTGTCCGTCGCCATGGTTTTTGGCCGAGCATGTTTAGTTTAACTACCGGAATGATGCTGATGGAACTTGTGCTTTTTAGTACATTTTTCGTGACGCTTCCAATAATAATTGCATGGATGCTGATAACCGGAGAGCCGCTAATATTACAGCTTTCAGTATTGTATTTTATTTCTGTATTCTTGTTGCTTGGCGGCTTAATTGTTATCGCCAGTGTTTTTTTAAATGATTATGTAAAAACAATTCTCCGCCTTAAGATCAAAGACCGTTTTAGATATATCGGTTTTATTGATTTAGTTTTGTTATTATTAGCGTTGCTTGGTGTTTATTATTATAGCGTGCATCTGTTGGCGCTGTCACCCCTATCAGCTGTCAGCATCAGTTTGAGTGATTTAGTGATTGGTATATTGGTGGCAGATTATTTGACGACAATTTTGGCCGCTATTATTGATAAAAAACCATTACTTTTAGTTTATGGGCTGGGCTTTGTTGGCCTGCGTTATGTGGATGCTTTGTTATTTTTAGCCGCTTTGCCGGCATCATTTATCATAAAGTCAAAAGGCAAATGGCGCAGTCCTTTAAGGCAAAAATAATTTTTTTCGCCAAAAATAAAACTGCCCTGGATATCCAGAGCAGTTTTTGTTACAAATGTATTTTATTGGGAAAGCGTCGTGGTGATGATAGTCGTTTGAGTGGGTGATGCAACTGGTGGTGGTGTCGGAAGAGTCGTTTGGCACTGTTCTTTTTTTACGGCATAACGTTGAATTCCTTGATCATAGGTAATAACATTAAGCCCGCTGTCCTTAACTTCTTTCATAATTTGTTTAAAGGTTTCTGGAGTGGTATGGCTTGTATCATCGCCTGGGCCGATTTGATGAAAAACCAGTACCAGCCATCTATTTTTTGCTTGTGCCTGCTCCAGCCATGTTTTAACCATCTCCGGGGTAGTAGTATCCATAACTGCTTGCACCTTTACATCATAGGGAAATAATCCTTGAGGATTATCACCCAGCTCGAAAGCGCGGATCGAGGTATATAGGGTACTGCCCAGTGACATAATGTTGGCGTTATATGCTCCGAAAGGTAAGGCAAAATTTTTCACCGGAAAGCCCAAGTTTTGCAATCTTAGTTTGGAGCCGGATAGTTCATTCAAGAGAGCGGCTGGACCTAAGGTAGTTAAATCAACGTGCTTTATGCCGTGAGAGACGATTTCCCAGTTTTTGTTTTTTAATTCATTCAATTGTTTGACATTCATAAAACCGACTTTACCAATCAAGGAGGTCGGCACTGCGACCGAAGCTGGCATCTGATATCCATCTAAAACTGGTTTGCCTTCCGTGAAAGTAGAAATTTCGTTGTCATCAAACATGATGGTAACTGCCGGGCCGGTAGATTCAAATTCATTAAGGCACATATCGTCAAAATTAGCTCGACCAGTAGCTTGGCCTAAAAGCGGAACAAGATAGATATAATCTATAGGTTGATCAACCGATGCTAAAGTGCCAGTGTTAAATCCTATCCACCGCCAGCTAAAGGTGCCGCTGTTGGGCAGTGAGTTCCAGTAAACCACCTTCCCGTCTTTAAGATGAATTTCCGCGTAAATGCTCGCGCCGAGCCAACTGCCTGGAGCCATCAGTACAGATGCTCCTGACACGTAACCGCCGATGAATACCGGTTTGATTGCTGTTTGTTGCAGATCAATCCGCTGATAAGCCCCGGACAATTGCGTCTGTGAATTGTTGGCCATTGTGATTCCCCAGGCACCGGTATGCGCCGTGGGAACTCTTTGGTAACCGCTTTGGAAGTCTTGCCAATCATAGGCCTTGTTTTCGGTCTGCCATTTTTCCTCAAAGCCGGGGCTATTAATAGTATCTACTGCTTGCGTCTTAGATACTCCAACTATGAGCAAGGAAAAGATGATTAGGCTTGCTCCGAAAATCCCATTGATAATTTCCCTCCTTAGTGGTAATTTTTTCATGGGCAGTTACCCTAAACTTCATAAGTAGATTCTCATGAGAAGGGCGCGCGATTAAAAAAACGTTATCAAGGAAATATAGCATCTATTTAAAATTATAGCAAAATGCTAATATAAATTTAGACTGTAGAAAAATAGATAGCAGAACTCTGTCATTGCGAGAAGCGACCCTAAGGAGCGACGAAGCAATCTAGTTTTGTAATTAAATATCAAAGATTGCCACGCCCCGAGTACAGGGCTCGCAATGACAAAAGCATTGTTCTACACCCTAAAATTATATGAAACGAAACATTAATATTGGATTAATCGGGGGAGTAATTTTATTAAGTTTATTTTTTTTAGTTTATTTTTTTAAATCAGAACCAGTTTCTACTATGAAAGAGCTAATTCCCGTTCAACTTAATACAAAAGCTGAGCCTACTTTTGATTTGCCGGTAAAACCGTCGGAGCCGGCCACAACAGAGACGGCGACGTCTTCAGCGATCAATGAGGTTACGCCGAAACCAGCTACTGGGACTGATTCACTGCCAGCCGACAAACCAACGGACTTGCCTTCTGTTGAGCAACCAAAAATAGTTACCCCTGAACCGGCGCCGGCGGTTAGTTCTCTAACCTGGTCGATGAAGTTAATCCCCGCTGATTTGAATAACCAGGAATTAAAGACTTTGCAGGAAAAAGGTTTTACGATTTTAAGTTATGAATGGGGGATGGCTGATTTAACGCCGCCAGAGTTGTTGGAATTGTTAGATAGAATTGATCAGTATCACCTAAAATTGATAGTCAATTTATCCGAGGAAGCGGCTTGGGGCTATACTGGAGAATCATTTACCGCTACTACACCGCCGCGCTGGCAGGCCGAGCGCGTTCAAGAATACGTGCAGGCAATAAAAAATCATCCGGCGATTTACGGCTATGATATTTCCAATGAAGCCGGGGAGAATTTGCCTAACGGTCAAGATTACCGTATCAGTCTAGAACAATTAAAAACCGCGGCCGCGCAAATGCGCCGCCTTGATCCGGGTCGGCCAATCATTATGCGCATGCATTATTGGGACAAGGAGGACGAAGAAAACTTAGGTCTGTTTGGCAAGAGCAATCCATTTGCGGCTGGTATCGCGGACGTGGTGATGCTGAATCTTTACAGTAACTGGGTGGATGCGGCAGATGGCGAGACTGCTCCTTACATGCCAGAAATGGTGGCGGTGGCTGGGCAGGAATTAACCGACAAGGTTAAGGCCGTTGATCCTAAAGTTAAAGTCTGGATCGCTTTGGGTGCTTTCGCGGATTCGCCGGAGTTTAGCCGACCCAGCGCAGAAGCTCTAGCTTTTGATATTAAAGCGGCTTTAAAAATCAAGGGCATCAGCAATATTGGATTTTTTGGTTGGGGTAGCCAGGAAAAAGATAGCGGCGTAAATTGGTATTTGCCGTCGGATGGAGCAGATTTACTGGAAGTAATGGGGCAATATACCAAATAACGCGATTATTAAAATTTTGCTCTTGACGGTAGAAAATATAAGTGATATTGTTTTTTGTTCGTTTCTGTTGGTCAATTTATTGTTAATAATGAGTTAAAGAGGAGGTGTCAAAGTTGAAACGTCATATATTTGCATATTTGCGCCAGAAAAAAGAGTGGCTCGCAGATCGTTTTCATCAGCTAAGTTTTGGTGCGCAAATTGCAGTTATTATATTTGTAATAGTGGTATTGGTGGTTTTTGTCAGTTGCATTTATGCTTTTGTAGCTAGACACGATGTTGTGTTATGGTAAAGGAGGGTTGAGATGAAACCGGGGACTATCAAATTTTAATTTGGCTCGTGCTGGCTATTGGTTCCTCACTTATCATGGCGGCGATAGCTCAGCATTGTTAAAAAAATTAATCGTTTCGCGTTTGGCAGATAAATCACGCGTTTCTACATCGCTGATTCATCTGCCTCATTTTTTTTGGCGGTAAAAAAGGTTTCTTTTAAAGACTTTACTTATAGTGCGTGAGATCAAATATTTGAGCTTGTGTCAATTCTTGACAAAAAAGTTAAGTTGTGGTATTATTTGCTGTTTTTGATAGTTTCAAAAACCAGCGGTAATTACATTGAGACAAAATGCCTCATTTTTGCCTAAGAATCAATTAAAATCAACCAAGGAGGTATCAAATCTCAACCTTTGTTTTATGAAAAATTATTTAAAAGTGCTTTTGATTGGCAGTTTAGCGACTGTCCTAAGTTTATTATTTTTAACCCCAGTAATGGCGCAAGAAGTGCCGAATGTTGATTTAAAAGTAACGCAAACGAGCGTGCCGTCTTTTGGCTTTCAATATGCCGGTAATGTAACCTTAAAGATTACCGTTACCAACCTTTCGACAACTAACACCGCGACTAATGTCCGGGTAAATGATTTACTGCCAACAAGCATTCTCTGGCAATCAATCGAACCAGGGAGCGGTACTTATGACCCGGCAACCGGCTTATGGCAGATTCCAACGATTTTGCCGTCCGGAGCAGTGATTTTAACCGTCAGCGGTAAAATCAACGCCGTGGGAGTGATTTCTAACGTTGCCAGCATTGCCGGATTAGACCAGAACGATCCGGTTACCACTAATAATACGTCGACGAAAACTTTATCCGTACCTACAGCCGGCGACGTTCGCGTTTTAGCCAGCGTTGACCAGATCAATGGTAAAGAAGGAGCGATTATCACTTATACAATAGTGGCGGAAAATTTAGGGCCGAGTAGCATGGGGAGTATTATTGTTACTGATACTTTGCCCACTGGTATCACGGTCAGTACAATCAGTGATCCCACCAAAGCCAGTTTAGTCGGTAATGTTATCACCTGGAATGTCGGCACCTTGGCCGCCTTAGCCCAGCAAACGCTTTTGATTACCGCGCAAGTTAATGCTGGAACTGCCGAAAGTACGCTTACCGCGCAAGTTTCGGTGCGCGCGAGCGGTTATGATTATAATAGTAGCAACAATAATACCAGCGTGAGTTTTACCGTTGATCCGCTGGCCGCTGATTTGGAATTAACCAGCGCGGGTAACGTCGCGAGTGCCAAACTCGGCGATACCATAACTTATACTTTAACATTAATTAATCAAGGCACTGATCCAGCAAGTGATGCGGCAGTGCAAGTTACTCTGCCGAGCGGCGTGACTGTGCAAAGTGTGACTCCTAGCACTGGGACTTATGATTCAGACCTGGCTCGCTGGCAAGTTGGGACGATCGTAGTTGGCCAAGAAAATCAGGCAACTTTAATCTTGACCGGTACGGTTACAGCGTGCGGTCAAAAAACAACCAGCGCAGAAGTAGCAACTTCTAATATTAATGATCCTGACTCTCTAGTGCTTGATGGAGTTGGCGATGATTACACTTCTTTAAGCATCGCAGTTCCTTGCGCGGACTTGGTGGTGACTAAACAACTTTTAAGCGCGGAAACGTCGGCCGAAGGCGGCAGTGTGCAATATGCTTTAGTGTTAACTAATCTTGGTCCAGATATGGCGACCAATATCAAGGTGATTGATTTGTTGCCAGCTGGGTTAACTTATGTTTCGTCCGAAATAACTGGCGTTAGCGGTACTTATGATCCAACAACCGACAATTGGACGATCGCCCAACTCGCTCTTGGCGAAACCTCAACCTTGCGCCTGACGGCGACGGTTGGCCTTGGCACTGGCGGGACGACTATTACTAACACCACTTCTGCGGCGACAGCTGATCAAAGCGATCCGGATACAACGAATAATCAGGCTGGAGTGGCGGTGGTAATTGCCGAGCGACAAGCAGATTTAGAACTGACGCAATCAGTCAGCAGTACGACACCGCTTGTCGGTGATCAAATTAAATATACAATTTCCGTCTCTAATAAAGGGCCTGATGCCGCGGGCGGAGTGACAGTCAAAGATGTTTTGCCGGTCGGAACAAGTTATCTGTCTGATAACGGCAGTGGTTCTTATAACTCAACTACCGGTATTTGGACTGTGGGTACCATCGCAAATGGCGGCAGTGCCAGTTTAGAGCTTACAGTAAAAGTTGAGCAGACCGGAGCAATCATTAATACTGCCGGCATCGAAACTGCCAGCGAAAAAGATCCTGATTCCACACCAGGCAATAGTAACCTGGAAGAAGATGACGAAATTCAAATTAGCGTCACGGCCACGGCGCCTATTGTGCCAGAGCCCAAAGCAGATTTGGAACTGGCGGTCGTGGCTTCGGAGTCTACTCCAGCTGCCAATAAAGTTTTTAATTATAAGCTAACCATTACTAACAAAGGTCCGGATAAAGCGACTGGCGTGCAAGTGAAAGTTACTTTGCCGAATCCTTTATATATAGTGCTGGACTCAGCTAGTAGCCAAACTTACAATACCGCAACCGGCGTTTGGAATGTCGGTGAATTAGCCAGCGGCGCTAGTGCCGATTTAACTTTACAAGTGCACGGCGCTGAACAAGCGCGCGGTATGACGCTTACTGCAACTGGTGAGATAATCGCCCAAGATCAAGCAGACCCTGATTCCACACCTAATAATCAAGCAACTTCAGAAGATGATTATGCAACTGCCGCAGTAATAATTAATTCAGCGGCACCGGTTATTGCCTCGGGCGGCGGTGGGGGAGGTGGCGGTGGTGGTGGTGGCGGTTCCCGTGATCTTAATCCGCCGGTTATCACCATTAAAGCGCCAACAAAAACCAGCCAAGCAACTATCACTGATACTACTTTAGAGATTACTGATGATTTGGGTTTGAGTGCCAGCGCTGTTAGTGCTACTGGTGGAACGCTAGTTTGTCAGCAAGTTGATTCTAAAAAAGTAACGTGTACAGTGGCGATCAATACCGCTGGTGATTTAGCGATCAGTGCTCGCGATAGTTACGGCAATAGTGCCAATAAGCAAGAGACTGGCTATCAAATACAACCCGTTTCTGCTCAAGAACCAAAAAACGAAACTCCGCCTGCTGGGGTAGGTGGCGGCCTGCCAAGCGAGACGGCTGAGTTGTCTGCCTCGGCAAATCAACCTTTGCTGATTATTGATAAAAAGTTATATGAACGTTTAAAAGGACGGATTATTTTGCGCGTCGAAAAAAGCGGCGAAGCTTATTATATCGATCCCACAAGACAGCTAATGTATTATTTAGGCCGTCCGTCACAGGCCTTTGCGGTGATGAGGGAGCAGGGAATTGGAATTACCAATGTTAATTTAAGTAAACTACCAGTCGGGCTAAAGGCAGTTACTGGCCGGGACAGCGACGGTGACGGCTTGCCGGATCTGTTGGAAGAAGCCATCGGCTCTGATAAAAATTTGGCTGATAGTGATGCTGACAGCCATTCAGATCGCCAAGAGCTGGAAACCGGCTACTCGCCAACTGGCCCGGAAAAACTGGTCTTGGATAAAAAATTAGCGCAAAAGCTGGCTGGCCGAATTTATCTTCAGGTGGAACATAAAGGAGAAGCTTGGTATGTTAACCCGGCCGATGCCTTACGTTATTTTCTGGGGCGTCCGGCTGATGCCTTGCAGGTGATGAAGCAAGTCGGCTTAGGCGTTTCTGAAGAAAATTTTAGCCTAATGACTCAGGCCCAATAATTTAAGGAATATAGATCAAAAATAAATTAAAGGCACACGGTGTGATTACTCATGCGGTGTGTCTTTATTTTTTGCACGTTGGATTATATTGTTATATAATGATATGATTTTGTAGAAATTTAAGGGGAGGGCAAGTTCTCAATTTTTTGTTTATGAAAAATTATTTGCGCTTGTTACTCAGCGGGAACTTAGCCGTTGGTCTGGGATTATTGGCGTTGTTATTTTATTCGGGCATAGCGCAAGCTGAGGCGACTCTTTCCATTAATCAAACCGGCACCAGCGCTACCGCTTACACTGGTCAAGACTATACATACACCATCGACTATGCCAATACCGACGTTGCTGACGCCACGAACGTGCTCATCAAAGAAATAGTTCCCAATAACACTACCTGGGTGGCTGATACTGACTGGATATGTGGTGGGAGTACCCCTGGGAGTGAATGTGTTTATACAATTGGAACACTCCCTGCCGGAGCTAGTGGTGGTATCATTTTTGTAGTTAAAGTTGATAATACGGTACCAATAAGTACAACTTTAATTAACAATGCCCGCATTTTTCAAAATAGCACCGTTCTGTCCGGTGAGCAGACGCTCAACACAGCCGTGGAAATTCCGGACATCGATTTGCGAATTACTAAAACCGGCCAACCGATTTTGATCCAGTATTTGGGTAATTTGCAGTATACGGTTACCCTGACGAATAATTCAACATTGTATCGCGCGACCAATATTCGCGTTTCTGATTTATTGCCAATCGGCGTTAATTGGCAAGCGGCGCAAATAAGTACCGGCAGTTATGATACCCTAACCGGTTTATGGCAGGTAGCTGAGCTTCTTCCGCAGGCTGTGGCGACTTTAGTAGTCGGTGGTCAAATCAACGCCATTGGAATGATTAGAAACACTGCCAGTATTTTGGGATTCGATCAGACTGATTCTGTCGCGAGCAATAATACCGTGACGCTAACCCAAGTCGTGCCCACAGCCGGTGATTTAAGAGTGTCAGAGACGGTTACCCCGACCCACGGCGTCGAAAGTACGCTGATGACTTATACGCTAACCGTGGAAAATTTGGGTCCCAGCAGTATGGGGAGCGTGATGGTTACTAATGTTTTACCGGAAAACATTACCGTGACCGCGATTACTGGTGCAACCAGCACTTATTTAGTCGGCAATGTTTTAACTTGGAACGCGCACACGCTGTCTGCTTCCACCAGCCAGGTTTTAACGATTACAGCGACGGCCGACCCTGGCACCAGCGGTACGACGTTGGCCGGGCAAGTGTCAGTGCGGGCCAGCGGTTATGATTATGACAGTAGCAATAACGCGACTAGCGTGAATTTTATTGTTGATACGGCGAACGCTGATTTGGAACTTTCTGGCACGGCTGATCGGCCAACGGCCCAGCTTGGCGGGGTGATTAATTATACTTTAACTTTAATGAACCGCGGGCCAGACCAAGCCGCGAGCGTTGTGGTGCAAGAACATCTGCCGAGCGGTTTTACCGTGCAGGACACCACTCCCAGCCGCGGAACTTATGATGCAACCTTAAACAAATGGCAAGTCGGGACCATCGGGGTCGGCGTCGGTAATCAAGCGACCTTGATCATCACCGGCACCGTTACCTCTTGCGCCCAAAAGTCCAACTGGGCCGAAGTCACGGTCTCCGGCGCGTCTGACTCTGATTCTTCTCCTGGCGATTATATTAGCCTGAGTAACATCACCGTGCCGTGCGCGGATTTGGTTTTGGATAAACAGCTTTTGACGGCGTCGAGCGTGGCTGTAGGCGCCACAGTGCGTTATGCGTTGGTGTTAAATAATCTTGGTCCAGACGCAGGGACCGGCATCAGCTTGGTTGACCTCCTGCCCTCGGACCTAACTTTTGTTTCACAGGAAATTGTCGGTGTTACCGGCAGTACTTATGCTCCGACGACTGGTCGCTGGACATTGCCAACGCTGGCGTCCGGTGGAACCGCTACTTTGCGTCTTACGGCGACCGTTAAGAGCGGTACGGCCGGGGCGACTATCGCCAACGTAACAACAGCAGTTACTGCCGATCAAAGTGATGCCAACACCGCTAACAATCAGGACAGCGTTTCTTTTTCGGTTGCCGGCGGAATTCCGCGAGCAGATTTGGAGCTGGCAGTGGTAGCGTCAAATACCAATCCAGAAATTAATCAAGCTTTTACTTATACCATCACGACTACCAACAAAGGCCCGGACAAGGCGACTGGCGTGCAAGTTAAGGTTACTTTGCCCAGTTCTTTGTATGTAGTTTTAGATTCCGCGAGCAGTCAAAATTACAGCGCGACGACCGGCGTCTGGAGTGTTGGCGAATTAGCCAGCGGCGCCAATTCTGTTTTAACCTTGCAAGTGCATGGCGCGGCCCAGGCCGTGGGGATGTCACTTTCAGCGAGCGCAGAAATTATCGCTCAAGATCAAGGAGACCCTGATTCGACTCCCAATAATAAAGCATCTTCCGAAGATGACCAAGGGGCGGTGAGTGCAACCATTAAAGCCTCTGCATCCTCACCTGCTCCTAGTGGTGGTGGAGGCGGCGGTGGAGGAGGGGGAGGGGGTGGCGGTAGCAGTCCCCGTGATATCATCGCGCCAGTTATTACTATCGTCGCGCCGACTAAAATGTCCAATTCTGCCATCACCGACACCACAATTGAGGTGACTGACGACATAGCCATTAATGCGAGTGGCGTGAAAGCTACTGGCGGAACAATCGCTTGCCTTCAAGTTATGGGCAGAAAAGTTACCTGCACGGCGGTGATTTCCGTGTCCGGCGATTTGCAGATTACCGCCCAAGATAATTACGGTAACTCTCAATATAAAAAATCAAGTGGTTATCAAATATCAACGAGTTCGCCAACCAATCAACCCACCAATCCGGTGACAACACCGGTGACTGCGCCGCCGTCGCAACCGCCAGCTACGTCGCCAGCTTTACCGCCACCATCATCGCCGCCATCAACAACCGGCACACCCGTTACGCCGTCCGGAGGTACGGGAACGTCAGGGCAAGCAGGCGAGGAAATTTTAAGCCACATCATTACAAACCAAAAATTGTATGATGGTTTAAAAGGCAAGGTCGTACTCCGTGCCGAGAAACGCGGCGAAGCTTATTATATTCATCCCAGTAAAATGGTGATGTATTATCTGGGCCGTCCGACGCAGGCCTTTCAAGTGATGAGACTGCAGGGAACCGGAATCACCACTCTAAACTTAGCAAAATTACCAGTTGGACTTAAAACCGCCAGCGGTCTGGACACAGACAAAGACGGTTTGCCGGACGCTTTAGAAGGAGCCATTGGGACGAATAAAAATTTGGCTGATAGCGACAAAGATGGCCGGACTGACCGCGTTGAATTGGAGGCTGGGGACTTACCAACTGGCCCGGGGAAATTGGCGTCGGATCCAAAATTAGTGCAGAGGCTGGCCGGTGGAATTTTACTGCAGGTGGAGGCTAGCGGCGAGGCTTGGTATCTAAATCCAGCTGACGGCTTGCGTTATTTTCTTGGCCGGCCGACTGATGCCTTGGAAGTGATGAAGAAAATTGGTTTGGGCATTACTGAGCAGACTTTTAATGATTTGATTAAAACAGAAACAGAAGTGGCGAGTTACTCAATCACCAATCAAAAATTATATCAAAAGTTAAAGGGTAGTGTGATTTTGCGCGTCGGCAAAAGCGGCGAAGCGTATTATGTGCATCCAACAAAAATGGCGATGTATTATTTAGGCCGTCCGGCGCAGGCGTTCGCGGTGATGAAAGAGCAGGGCACTGGAATTGGAAGTGTTGCTTTAGCCAAGTTGCCTTTAGGGCTTAAAGCGCTTGGCGGCACAGATACAGACAAGGATGGTTTGCCGGACGCTTTGGAAGAGGCGATTGGGACAAATAAAAATTTAGCTGACAGCGACAAAGACGGCCATCCGGATCGGGCGGAGCTTGAGGCTGGGTATTCGTCAACCACGACTGCTAAACTCGTGTTTGATCAAAAATTAGTGCAAAAATTCCTTGGCCGGATTCTCCTGCAAGTGGAGCACAAAGGCGAGGCCTGGTATCTTAACCCGGCTGACGGCTTGCGTTACTTTTTGGGCCGGCCGGCTGATGCCATGGGAGTGATGAAGAAGGTGGGGCAAGGGGTTTCCGAGGCGGATTTCGCACAGCTTATTAAATAGTTTTGATTGTATAAAATTTTAAAACGCTCTGGTTGTAGCCAGAGCGTTTTTAGTGTTAGGTAACGCTTTATTTTTTATTGGACTAATCCTTTACTTCGACAGGTTCTACTGAAAGTCGAAACCCTAGTTTATGCAATACAGTTTCTAGCGTTTTTAGGCGGGGATTGCCCTCGGGAGACAGGGCCTTGTACAAATTTTGCCGGTTCAGGTTGGCCTGCTTCGCCAGTTTCGTTAATCCGCCTCTGGCCTCAGCCACATCTCTTAGTGCTAATAAAAATGCTTCTACGTCCCCGTCTTTTTCGAATTCTTCAAGGGCGACATCAAGAAAAACTCTGGCATATTCCGAGTCAGCCAGTCTTTCTCTAAGATCATCCTCAAATTTTCTGAATTGTCTTTTAATTTGACTCATAATATTTTATTTCGTTTATAATCTGTAAAAGATTGTTGAGCTTTCTTTATATCTTTTGTTTGGTTGCGCTTATCGCCTCCAGCCAGCAAAATTACTATCTCATCCACCACTCTTCCATAATAGATACGATATCCAGGGCCAAAGTGTAACCGTAATTCATATAGACCCCTGCCTAACGTTCTGCAGTCGCCAAAGTGGCCAACCCGCATTCGCTCTAACCTATTATCAATTCGTGCCCGTGCTTGGGTATCTTTTATGGACCGCAGCCATTCATTTAAAGGTTCTTTACCATACTCATCTTGGTAAATTTCTAGTATCATAATTGTAGTGTATATTATAGCAGACAGATTATAATGGGCAATATTGACAGTATATACTTTTAGTGGTAGTGTGCATTGTTCCTTCCCAGCACCGTAAATACTGCTGATTTTAGCGTATTGCTGGTATTTATGGTGGTGAGAGGGAAGTGATATTCTTTTTCCTGTCACTGTGTTCTGTTGTCAATTTTTAATGAAAGGAGGTGTTTTTCGCGGCGCGCGGTTTTCTGGATTACTATTGTATAGATTCCCCCGACGTCCCTCGGGGGAATGACAAATCTACCTCGCAAGGTGTGGGGTAGTAGTTCAAATGGAGGTACTGGAAATGAGATCACGTTTTTTGTTTCTTTCAGTTTTGGTCGTTATGTTGTTGAGTGTGTTGTTTTCTAATTTTTGCGCGGCGCAGGGTGAGCCAGATCCAGAGGCATATAGAAATCTTCACGTACCTTGGCCGCTACATGGAGTCTCATTCTATTGGCGTGCTCCCACAATTGGGATACCCCATCATTATGATATTTACTTGGCTCGCGATGGTGAGGCAGCGGAACTGGTCGAGTCTAATCTAACTCGGACGCCAACATATGCTGAATCGTATAAATTGCCCGAAGCAATAAAAACGTTACTGGATGGGCATTCGTATCAATTAGCCGTTGAGGCAGTGGACGCCGCTGGTAATGTCAGTGACCGAGGTTATAGCAAGTGGTTGGATGTTGGTTTTTCAACTGAGATCCATTTGCCGGGTGATTGGGTCGAATTTTCCATTCCGATTGGACTCTGTGTTTACGAAGGGTTACCACCCACTGAGGCTGAGGTGCCGTCGTACTTGACCGCGAAACACGTCACCGAACTTGGGTATGAGACACTGGTTGACTGGGTCCTATCGTGTGTTGCAACTGAGCCGACTGGCGACCCAACAGTCCCCAATCTGGCAGCTTTGGGTATGTGGGATCCGATTTTGCAAGATTGGCGTTATCTTGGGAGCGATGATCCAGAACACCCCGAAAAAGCCTTACATTTCCTTGCCGGCGATCGGGGATATAATGCCTACATATTTCCAGAGTGTGGTGGCGCGGTCTTGAAGATTCCAGGCGAACAGTTGGCTCCGGTACATCTGTCAATTAAGGTTCCCGGCTGGCATTTATTTCCACCTTTAAAAAAATATGGCTATTATGATTCGTCGACCCCACCGCCAACGGCAAGCGAAATATATAGCCGCATTGGTAACAGCTTTGAAGTTAGACCGACTTCACAAGTACCGTTGCGAACTAGCATGATAGCGATGACACCAGGGGCTTACTATTCGGGTATTAGTAAAGGGGATGTTAGTTTGCCTGAGGAAATCAAGGCTATCTCACCAGGAGACGCTCTCTGGGTTTATGTCCCGTCAGAAGTTGTTCGAGATGTCCCAAATTGTGAAATTTGGTTTGTGGATCCTGAAATTGACGAAAGCGCGCTGGCTTCTCCTGGCGTTAAACATATGGGGTTGAATTATTTTAAACGGTCTAATACACCAATTCCGTTTCCAAAAAAGCCTAGCGTGGCGCCGTTTGTTTGGAAGTTGAAAGGACAAGGGATAACTCCAACCCGTAGCACGGTGTTGCAGAATTATCCTAATCCATGTAATCCTGAGACGTGGATACCCTATCAGCTTGATAAGCGTGCTAAGGTAACAGTACAGATTTTCACTGCTAAAGGTGAACTAGTCCGTACATTAGCGCTGGGTGAGCAAGAGCCAGGATTTTATAGATCCAAAGACAAGGCCGCCTATTGGGACGGCACAAACGAAGCTGGCGAGCCGGTTGCCAGTGGGGTGTATTTTACGGTAATGATACTTGGCGAGCGAGTATTTAAGCTAAAAATGGTGATGCTTAAGTAGCTTGTTTTCCAAGTATCCATGTATATAGGTATATGGGTCATTTTTTCTTAATGACTTGTATACCTTTTTTTGTTTCGCTAACCAAAAACCCCCACCGAAAAAGGCGGGGGTTGCGCACAGAAAAAACTAAGGTCCAGGAGGCGGCCCTGGGGCTCCTGTGACGATTGTGATGGAAGCTGAAGTATAATCATCCTCTGAGGTTAGGTGATTGTTGGGC
>Ga0209212_1005537_pt1 | contig 14988 bp, 11 predicted proteins | sample RifGroC2_FD_183996 | JGI IMG/M metagenome (GOLD analysis project Ga0209212, IMG submission 183996) | Groundwater microbial communities from Rifle, Colorado, USA - Groundwater C2 (SPAdes) (version 2) | ecosystem: Environmental > Aquatic > Deep subsurface > Groundwater | place: Rifle, Colorado... | reverse complement strand
AGGAGAACCATCCCGATGAACAGCCCGATGGAAGGACAGGCCTTTTTGTTCATCTGGATCGGCTTCTTGCTGCTGATGACCGGCGGCATCGGCGCGTTCTTCCTCTGGGCGGTACGCGCCGGACAGTTCTCCCATCAGGACCGGGCGCGCTACCTGGCGCTGCAAAGCGGCATACCCGGAGACGATGAATCGCAGCAAGAAAACGGCAAGGAGAGCGGGAGGCAAGCGTCATGATGCTCTATCTGTACGTGCTGCAAAACCAGTGGATCGTCATCACGCTTCTTTCCGGCGTCGCGCTGACGCTCCTTTTCTGCCTGGCTTACCAAGCGCTCTGGCTGCCGCGCGGCATCGAGGGGAAGAGCGCTCAGATCAAGGTAAAGGATTTCAGCAGCTTCCTGGTGTGGCTGCGAAGCTTCATGCCGTGGGTGGTCATCCTGCTGGTTTTGGCAAGCCTCTCGTTCACGGTCTTCGAAATACTGGAAAACGCCAGTATCCCGCCTAACTGGTGAGGCGCCCCATGGAAGAAAAACATTTATACGACGAGAAGCAGGAGCTTCCTTCCCCCTGGGAATGGGTGATCCTCATCGTCTTTAGCGCGTCGATCATGGGATTCGGCTGGCTGGTGTACCTCCTGGTTCCGGATGCGCCGAGGCACTGGGACTTTGGCCAGTTTCCGGATGCGCCGGCGGAATCGATCTACTCCACCGAGCAGCCGGACCTCGCCAGAAAGCCGCAACCGCAGATCCAGCCCCTCCCGGAGGCGCAGCCTCTGACGCCTGGACCGCCCAAGGATAACAGAGGGGAGCGGGGACGATGAAGAAGATCATCGCATTGCTGATCGTCATGCCGCCTATCCTGTTCGCCGGGCTTTTCGGCTACATCCTTTACAAGGGGCCGCGGATGACCGTGCAGCACCACATCCGGGATTTCCAGTACGTCATGCCCCCGCCTGCCGAGGGTACGGTAGGCGTCATCCCTCTCACCGACCGACTGCCGCCGGCAGCAGACGCCTCACGGCTGAAAAACCCGCTGCCGATGGACGCCCGGAATCTCGCCAGGGGCAGGGTCTATTACCACTATTACTGTGTCTTTTGCCATGGCGGCAGCGGCGCCGGCGACGGCCCGGTCGGCAACAGCTACACGCCGAAGCCCGCCGACCTCAGGTTGCCAAAGATCGCCGGCTACCGCGACGGCGACCTGCTCCGCGCCAGCCTTACCGGGGTGGGGCATGAACCGGTGCTGGAGCAAGTGGTGCCGCCGGAACACCGGTGGCACCTGATGCTGTTCGTGCAGTCGCTGGCGGGAGTCAGGCAGTGAGCGCCATGGACACCCTCACACACCATCTCTGGATCGGCCTTGCCGGGGGAGCGGTTGCCTTTGCGCACTGCGTCGGCATGTGCGGCGGCTTCGTGCTGCACCTTTCCCGGGAAAAGAACCGGCAGAGGATGCTCGCGGGCCAACTGCTCTGGCACGCGGGGAAGCTCTGCAGCTACATGTTCCTGGGAGCGGTGGCTGGCTTTACCGGCGCATATTTCCAGCTCTTTTTCCTGCGCCACGGCCTGTGGCAAAACCTCTTGAGCTACCTGGCGGCGGCGGTGATGCTCCTCGCCGGATTGAGCCTGCTCGGCCTGCTGCCGGTGCGCGGTAAGGGAGAGGGGGGGGTACAGGACGCGCTGACCACCCTCGTGCGGCGGTTCTTCACGGCGTCCTCGCCCGGCGCGGCGCTTGCCATGGGCATCGCGACCGGCTTTCTTCCCTGCCCCATCGTGCTCGCCTTTATCGCCTACTCCCTGCAAACCGGTTCGGTGCCAAGCGGCATCGCCACCATGGCCGGCTTGAGCCTCGGCACGGCTCTCCCGCTGCTGATGCTCGGCGGTGCCGCCCGCCTGACGCGCTGGCATCTGCGGAGCTGGGGCGCCAGGGCGGGCGGCATCATATTGATCAGCCTCGCAATCAGCACCGCCCTCAGAGGGTCGGTCCTCTACCACAAACTGCTCGGTTGCCCGCCGAAGCCGGTGCTGCACCAAAGCGACTTCAACCAAGGCTGACGCTACTACCCCTGGACGGTAAATGGAAACAGCGGCTGCAGTCAGAGCATCAAAGGGGCGCGCTTGCGCGCACTGCGGATTGCCGGTGGCACTCCCCGCCCCGGCAGGCGCATCCGGCGATTCGCCCGGTGACCCGGGTGATCCGGCCGAGATCTTCTGTTGCCACGCCTGCCGCCTGGTCGCCATGATCATCGGCAGGCAGGAGCAGGGAGAGCACAGCTGGAACCTGCTCAGGCTCGGCCTCGGCGCGCTGCTCGCCATGAACGTCATGATGATCTCCCTGCTGCTTTATTCCGGCAGCGTCGAGACCGACACCGTCCCCCTGTTCCGCCTGATCCTCCTGGCACTCGCCTTGCCAGCCCTCGCCATCCTGATCCCCCCTTTCCTTGCCGGCGCCGCCCGGGAAATCACGGCGCGGCGGCTGAGCCTCGATGTCCTGATCGCGCTCGGCTCGCTGTCCGCCTTCTCCATCAGTGCGGTGAACGCAGTGCGCGGCGCGGGAGAGATCTATTTCGACACGGCGACCATGCTGCCCCTTCTGGTCACCGTGGGAAAGATCATCGAGGCGTCGGCAAAGACCCGCGCGGCGGACCTGCTCCATACGCTGGAAGCGCTTTTGCCGAGGACGGCGCTACTTGTCGGTGCCCAGGGGAGCGAAGAGGTGGCGATCGACCTCCTGCAGCCGGGAGATCTGATCCGGGTCCGGCCGGGAGAGCGGATCGCCGTGGACGGCAGCATCCAGGAGGGGACCAGCAGCATCGAGGAGGCGGCCTTCAGCGGGGAGTTCCTGCCGCGGCTCTGCCGTCCCGGAGACAGGGTCACCGCCGGCACGGTCAACGGCACGGGGACGCTCCTGGTACGGGCCGAAAGGACGGGAGGGCAACTGCTTCTGCACGGCATAGTGGCGATGGTCCAGGACGCCTGGCGCCACCCGTCGCAGGGGGAGCGGATCGCGCAAAGGGCGGCGTCGCTCTTCATTCCGGTGGTGCTCCTCGTCGCGGCGGGGTCGATCATCTGGTGGTCGCTCTCGGGCAACGCCGGCCAGGCGCTTTTGAGCGCGCTCTCCGTCCTCGTGGTCGCCTGCCCCTGCACCATGGGAATCGCCACGCCTCTAGCCACCTCGCTCGCCATCGCCCGCGCGGCCGGGGGGGGCGTCGTGGTGCGGGGCGGCAGCGTCATGGAGCGGATGGCCCGGACCGACACGGTTTTCTTCGACAAGACGGGTACCGTGACCGCCGGCTTCCCGGTCGTGCAGGAGATAGAGCTGATCGACCCGCAGCTTAGCGAGGCGGAACTGCTGGGGCGGCTCGCCGCGCTTGAGTCGGCGAGCGAGCATGCCCTGGGACGGGCTGTCGTCGCCAGGGCAAGGGAGGCTGGAGTGCCGGCCGGCCTGGCGGCGCAGGTCCAGGTCTCGCCCGGAAGCGGCATCAGCGGCATGGTGACCTGGGGCGGTGTGGCAAAGGAGGTGACAGCCGGCACGGTCGGCTTCGTGGCGGGTGGAGCGGCAAGCTGCGGCACGGCGGGGAATTGCAGCGAGATCTACGTCGCCTGGGACGGCAAGCTGCGTGGGCGCCTGCTGCTTGCCGACACCATTCGTCCCGATGCCAGGCGCTGCATGGACGGGCTTTTGCAACGCGGCGTCGCCAGCGTGCTCCTTTCGGGCGACCGGTTCCCCGCTGCGGCAGCGGTGGCGCGGCGGGTCGGCATCGACCGGGTCGAGGCGCCGCGCACCCCGGCACAGAAGCTCGAGGCGATCGGCGCGGCGATCGCGGCGGGAAGGACGGTCGCCATGGTCGGCGACGGCATCAACGACGCCCCTGCCCTCGCCGCAGCGCATACCGGGGTGGCGCTCGGCGCGGGGATGGAACTGGCCAGACAGGCGGGGAACGTGGTCATCCTCTCCGGCCGGCTGGCCCAGATACCATGGCTGATCAGCCTCAGCAGGCGGACGGCCGGCATCATCCGCGGCAACTTTGCCTGGAGCTTCGCCTACAACCTGGTAGCCCTTGCCGCAGCCGCCGCCGGGCTGCTCCATCCGCTGCTGGCCGCCCTCTCCATGGTCGTTTCCAGCCTCACCGTGCTCGGCAACTCGCTGCGCATCGCGTCCTTTCCGGATCACGAGCCTCCCGGGCCAGAACCGACCGATGACCTTCCTCTTTAATAGCCGCGACACAGGCCCCCGTCAAATCAGGCAAGGATTTTAATTTTCTTACAATTAATTTGATTTATCTTTGCAGAATATTCATAATGCACCGGCAATTACGGAATCATGCATTGGTATCTTTAATGCGTGTTTTGATTCCCGCAGGGTTCCTGCCGGAGGTAACTCGATTGTCAGAAGAGCAGAGAGGCTTGGGAGAAGATCCATCGCTTGCGGCCGGATTGCTGTTCGGCCTTCTCGGTCTTGCGGGGAACTGGCTAAAGGCGCCCCTTTTTTCAGAGGTAGATTTCCTGTTCGGCACCTTTTTCGTGATGCTCGCCCTCGTGCGGTATGGAGCCTGGACCGGATTCATCGCCAGCCTCATCGCCAGCTTGTGCACCGTCCTTTTTTGGAAGCATCCTTGGGTGTTGATCATTTTCGTTGCGGAAACTGCTTTCATAGGCTGGCGCATCCAGCGGCGAGGCAGATCGACCCTGCTGGAATACGACATCATCTTCTGGTGCTGTTGCGGGGTGCCACTGATCTGGATTCTGTACTATGTGGTAGGAGGTGAAACAGCTGCCTTCACCAAGCTTATTGCCGCAAAGCAGTTTGTGAACGGCATCTTCAACGCGCTGTTTGCTTCAATCTTCCAGCTGATCTTCCAGAAAACCCGCAGCGATGACCTCTCAGAACTCCCCACCTTAAACCAGATTGTCTTCACCGTGATGGTTTCGCTCGTTCTCGTTCCTGCCCTCATCTACATCGTGCAGGACATCAGGCAATCAGTACGGGAGAAGGCAGAAGCCCTGTCTCAGGACACAGCACGCGCCTGCACGGTTTCGAGAGAAGTCGTCTCACTCTGGCTCAACGACCACCATCAGGTGATCCAGACATTGGCCAGACAGGTGGGGAACCCGAATGCCGTTTCACAAAAAGAGATGCAGCGCACCGTGGAAGCGATCCAGGCGACAACGCCCGCCTTCAGCCGGATGGGGATTCTGAACCGGCACGCCATCACGGTAGCCTACTCGCCGCTTCGGGACGACCTTGGCAGGTCCACTCTGGACGTCGACTATTCCGACCGGCCATATCTAAAGAACCTCCAGCAGGCCAGAGGATCAAAACTGGGGGACGTTTTCATAGGGCGGATCGGCAAGCCGGCACCTATCGTCGCCATGGTCACCCCGCTCACCATCAATGACCAAAACGAGGGGGTCGCCGTCGGCATTATCCGTGTCGAAGAAATCAAAAAATATCTGGAGGGAATCTCCGGTTCACGGGCGGTTTCCATCACCATCCTGGATCGGCTCGGCCAGGTTGTCGCCAGCACCCGAAGGGATCTCCCCATCAAGACCCTCTTCAAGAGAGAGGCAGGAGGGACGGTGGTTCCAGCCGGCCACGGCGTGACGCACTGGACGCCAGCGCCGGAGGCGGGAGGCATCCTGAAGCGCTGGTCCAGGTCGCTTTACCTCAAAGAGGCCATCTTGAGCCCCGAGACGCCCTGGAAGATCGTGGTCGAATCCTCATATGCGCCGGTGCTGCAGGCCCTCCAATCCAAGTCGACCTTTTCTCTTGCCATGCTGGCGCTGTTGATCCTGATCATAGTCCCTCTGTCGCAGGTGATCTGCAGGCGGCTGACCGTGGACCTGGCGACCCTGCGAAAGGAAACCCAGCGGTTGCCGAAATTGGTGCGCGAGGGAATAGCCGTGATCCTGCCGAACAGCACGATCCAGGAAGTGGCCGGGTTGATAGAGAACTTTCAGGAGACCTCCACCGCCCTCGGGCAGCAGTATCAGTCACTGGACCATCTCAACAACAAACTGGAGAAACGCGTTCGCGAGGCTGAGACACGGTTCAAGACGATGTTCGAGAAACACTCCGCGGTCATGCTGCTGATCGAGCCCAAATCCGGGACGATCCTGGACGCCAACCGAACCGCAACCCTGTTTTACGGCTACTCGCTCCAGAGCCTGCGCGGGATGGCCCTCTCGGAGATCAACTGCATGCCGCGGCAGGAGCTGGAAGCACTAAAGGAACGGATCACGGCTGGGGAGGAGAATGCCTTCGTTGCCCCCCATCGCCTCGCCAACGGCGAAGTACGCACCGTTGAGGTCTATGCGACCGCCATAACTGTCGCCACCGAAAGGGTGGTCTTCTCGATAATCCTCGACATCACCGAGCGAAAGCTGGCGGAAAAAGCGTTGGCCGACTACCGGGACAACCTGGAGCAGCAGGTGCAGGCGCGTACTGCTTCACTGTCGCTCAGCAACAAGCAGCTTGAGCAGGAAATCGAGGAGCGCAAGAGGACTGAGCAGCAACTTCTCGCTCACCAGCAAAAGCTTTCCGACCTCGCCATGGAACTCTCCTTGGCGGAGGAGCGGGAGAGGAACCGTATCGCGGGGGAGCTCCACGACCAGGTGGGTCAGCGACTGCTCCTTGGCAAGATGAAGCTGGAACTTCTCGCGAACCGACTGCCAGACGGAGTGCGGGAGCGGGATGTCACCGAAATCAGGGCTTTGCTGGAGCAAACACTCAAGGACATCAGGTCGCTCACCTTCCAGATCAGGCCCCCGCTTCTGGCCACTGCCGGGTTGGAGTCCGCAATCCAGTGGCTTGGCGAGGAACTCCAGGAGGATTTCGGCCTGCAGTTTGAGTATCTTGACGACCACCAGCCTAAGCCGCTCAGCTACGAGGTGCGCTCCGTCGTTTTCCAGGCGGTACGCGAACTGCTGTTGAACGTGGTGAAACATGCCGGCACCAGGAAAGCGCGCGTCTCCCTGAAAAGGGAGGCGGGCTTCATCATGATCAGCGTTGCTGACGACGGTATCGGTATCGATAACACAGCTCGTCAACAGAATAAAGACCGGGGCTTCGGGCTATTCAACGTGGAACAGAGAATCGCCTACCTGGGAGGGGAGTTTATACTGGAGTCGCTTCCCGGCAAAGGCACCCGGATCGCCATTTCGGCCCCTTTGGATCAAAGCGCTACAACTTGAGAGGACGCCTGTGACTTTGAAGATTTTGCTCGCCGACGACCATGCCCTTTTCCGTGAGGGGCTACGCTCACTAGTGGAACAGGAACCCGATATGAAGGTCACGGCCCAGGCCGGCACCGGTACCGAGGCCCTGTCGCTGGCGCACGAACACCACCCCGATCTGATCCTGATGGACATCACCATGCCGGACATGAACGGCATAGAGGCGACGCGACGGATCGTCTCGGAAATCCCCGGCAGCCGGATTCTCGCCCTCTCCATGGAAACGGACCGGCGTTTCGTGGTGGAGGTGCTTAAAGCGGGAGCGCTCGGCTACCTGCTGAAGGACTGCGCATTTGTCGAACTCGCAAAGGCCATCAGGACTGTTGCGGAGAACGAGACCTATCTCCCCTATCGCATCACCGATCTGCTCATCAGGGAGTATCTGCAACGGATCCCCGAAAACGACTCAGCAACCTATGTAAAACTCACCGCTCGTGAAAGAGAGCTGCTGCAACTGATCGCCGACGGCAAAAACATGAAGGAGCTTGCCTACATCCAGGGGGTAAGCTTGAAAACTGTGGAAAACCAGCGCCAAATCATAATGAAAAAGCTTGATCTGTACAGCATCGCCCAATTGACCAAATACGCGGTGCGCGAGGGATTTTCCTCCCTCACCTGAGCGTCCTCCATAAACCCTGCGCTTTTCCAGATCCCACCGTCTGCCCTATCGGGAAAATCCACCGTTCCCAGTCACATTTCTCCCATCCAGCATTATGTATACCTTTCCGATATTAGATTATCAAAGCAGACTCGCTAATTAGAAAAACAACCATTGGCTTGTGCGGCGATACCATGGATCGATAGCCACACCTGTGAGTATCGCCATGTGCCGGGTGCGTTCAATCAGCAACTGGTGATGCCGGTTTCTAACAACAGGGAGGACAACTTCATGAAATGGTTCAATGGCTTGAGGCTTGGAACCAAGCTGATGACGGGATTCAGCTTGGTGGCAATGCTTGCGGCGCTGATCGGTTTGTACGGCATCAGGGAGGTCAGCCGGACAAACGCCGTGTATAGAGACCTGATCGCCTATAACGCGATCCCCCTGGGGCCGCTCTCCAAGGCCGGAATGGATTTCGTCAGGGTCCGCAACAACATAAGGGACATGTTCCTGGTTACAACGACACAGGAGCGGGACCAGCGCAAAGCGGCGGTACTTGATCTTTTCCAGAGAATCGAGACTCAGCTTGCCATTTTCGAGAAGACCATCCGTCACGAAGAGGTGCGCCGGGAATTCGAAGCCCTGAAGGCGAAGTTCAAGGAGTTCCAGCCGCAGCGCGACAGAATCATCAGCCTAGTCCAGGCCGGTAAAAGGGAAGAAGCGCTCGCCTTTATGCGCTCGGAGGCGACCCCGGTTGCCGCAGCTATCGACAAGGGGATCGAAGAGCTGCTCGACACCAAGCTACGCCAGGCCGACACTGAAACGCAGCAAAAGTCGGCGGAGGTCGCCGCCTCGGTCAAGCTGCTGTTCGCCGTGATATTCGCCGGGTTCCTGGTCGCGATCGCACTCGGGATCTACATAACGCGGATCGTGCAGCGCCAGTTGGGCGGCGACCCCCTAGAAGTGGTGGCGCTTGCCCGAAAGGTGGCGGTTGGGGACCTTTCGACGGAGATCGACGTCGACGGGAAGGAGCCGGACAGCCTGGTGGTCGCGATGCATCGCATGATGGAGACGATCAGGACCCTGGTGGACGACGCCGACATGCTGTCCCAGGCGGCGATCGACGGGCGGCTCGGCACCAGGGCCGATGCCGGCAGGCATGATGGGGATTTCAGGAAGATCGTGCAGGGGGTCAACGACACCATCAACACCCTGGTGGGGCACCTCCCCCGCCATGATCGTGGACCGGAATCTCACCATCCAATACGTGAACGAGATCGGCGCCCGGGTCGGGGGGAAGACGGCGGACCAGCTCATCGGCACCAAGTGTTACGACCACTTCAGGACTTCCGACTGCCACACGGAAAAATGCGCCTGCTCCCGCGCCATCCGGGACGGGCAAGTCTGCACCAGCGAGACCGACGCCCACCCGGGCGGGCTGGACCTTGAAATCTCCTACGTCGGGGTACCGCTCAAGAACCAGGAGGGAAAGGTGATCGGTGCCTTCGAATCGGTCACCGATCAGACACAGATAAAGCAGGCGGCCAAGGTGGCGGCAAAGATCGCCGAGTTCCAGGCTCTGGAGACCGGCAAGCTGATAGAGGGGCTGCAAAAGCTCTCCTACGGGGATACCTCGTTCACCCTGGCGACCGAACCGGGGGATCTGGAGACGGCGCAAGTGCGCAGCAGCTACCAGACTATATTCTCGGCGGTGAACGGCCTGGCCGGGGCACTGAAGGAGGTGGCCGTGCTGGCTCGGAATATCGCCGACGGCAATCTCATGGTGAAGGTGACGCAACGCTCGGAGGGGGACGAACTGATGATCGCGCTGGCAGCGATGGTCGACAAGCTTACGGAGGTGGTGCGGGAGGTGAAGGCTGCGGCCGACGATGTCGCCAACGGCGCCATGCAGCTTAGCACCGGGTCGGAAAGCATGTCCGAAGGCGCCAGCGAGCAGGCCTCGGCCGCGGAGGAGGTTTCCTCGAGCATCGAACAGATGTCGTCCAACATACGCCAGAATGCCGACAACGCGCTCCAGACAGAGAAGATCGCCGCGAAGTCCGCCGCTGCCGCCCGGGAAGGGGGCAAGGCGGTGCTGGAAACCGTGGAGGCGATGCGGGAGATCGCCGGTAAGATCAACGTCATAGAGGAGATCGCGCGCCAAACCAACCTGCTCGCCCTGAACGCCGCCATTGAGGCCGCCCGTGCCGGAGAGCATGGCAAAGGATTCGCCGTAGTAGCCTCCGAGGTGCGAAAGCTTGCCGAGCGGAGCCAGACAGCCGCCGCCAAGATCTCCGAGGTGTCGTCGGGAAGCGTGCTGGTCGCCGAGCGGGCCGGACAGCTTCTGGCCCAGATGGTGCCGGACATCCAGAAAACCGCCGATCTGGTTCAGGAGATCAGCGCGGCCTGCCGGGAGCAGGACACTGGGGCCGAGCAGATAAACAAGGCAACCCAGCAGCTGGACCAGGTGATACAGCATGACGCAGGCGCCGCGGAAGAGATGGCCTCCACCGCTGAAGAACTTTCCTCTCATGCCGAGCAGCTGAAGTCCGCGGTCGGTTTTTTCCAGATCGAGAACGATAAGGGAGCGGCACTGCGACCGGCAGCGCGAGGCGCATTGCAGCAAAGGCCGCAGGCCAGGCCGGCCAAGATCATGTCCCGTTCCGCCAAAAACAGGCCGAGCGAAGTTGAGCAACGTACCGCTGTGGGGTCAGGCATCGCGCTAAGCCTGACCGAAGGGTGCTCCTATCGCGACAGCTCGGAGGACGATTTCGAGAGGTTTTGAAGCGCTCGATCGGCGCGATCCACATTTTCATGCATGTGAGGCTTTAAGTGTCGAAATCAGCCAAAATCACCAAGGGTGTGCCGATTCTCCTTCAGATGCTCGCCATCTGCTTCGTTACCGTCATCATCGTCTCAATCGGCGTACCCTTTTACCTGGTCCCTCTTTTCGAGCGCGAGCTTTACGCCAGCAAGAGAGAGGAGATCCATGCTCTCGTCGAGACCGCGCATTCCATAGTGAACGATTACTATGAGCGTGCCGAGATCGGGGAACTGAGCGAAAAGCAGGCCCAGCGCCTTGCCCTGCAGCGCGTCGGCTCAATGCGGTACGCCAAAAGCGGTTATTTCTGGATCAATGACGCGACGCCGGTGATGCTGATGCATCCCATCGACCCGAGCCTGAACGGCAAGCTCCTCCGGGATTACAAGGACGCGGCCGGCGACTCCATCTTTGTCGAATTCGTGAAGATCTGCCAGAGACAGAAGGAGGGATTCCTGCCGTATCAATGGCCCGAACCCGGCTTCAGGGCGCCGGTGCGGAAGCTCTCCTTCGTAAAGGCGTTCGAGCCATGGGGCTGGGTCATCGGAACCGGGGTCTATGCCACCGAAGTCAGGAGGTCGATCGACCAGCTCCACCTCCATCTCATAATCGGAACCGTTGCCATCGTTTTCCTGCTCACCGCCGCGAGCATCTGGTTAGCGCATCACATAACGCTCCCCTTGCGGCATCTTGCCCTCTTTTCCAAGGGTTTGGGAGACGATCTGGCCACCCCCGCCCCCGCCGAAGGGAGCAGGGAGATCAGGGAACTCGCCTCGGCCCTCAATGGGACGAGGGAACGGCTCTCCCTGACCATGGTTTCAAGAGACCGCCTCGATGCTGCCTTCAGCTTCACCCGCACGGTCCTGGACGCCATTCCGATGGGTGTTCTGATCATCAATGCAGCCGACAAAACCATTGCAGACGTCAACGAGTGGCTGGTACGGGAGTGGCGCGCTCCGAAAGAGCGCATCATAGGCAAGAAGTGCCATTACTATTTCTGGGGCTGCGAAGAGGAGGAGTGCAGCGACTGCCCGATCAACAAGTGCCTGGTTTCGGGTGATACCGTCTACGCAGAGGTGGGGCGAGAGATGCCCGACGGAACCTCCCGGTTCTTCCAGGGGGTCGTTGCACCGGTAACAACCGTCGACGGCGTTGTCACTCAGGTTGTCCACGTCTCACAGGACATCACGCACAGAAAGGAGACGGAGACCGCCCTGGCCGAAAAGAACAGGGACCTGGCACAGGCGTTGGAGTCGCTTTCGGCCATGCAGAGCTGCGTGATACAGACGGAGAAGATGGCAAGCATAGGGCAGATAGCGGCGGGGGTTGCCCACGAGATCAACAACCCGGTCGGCTTTGTCAAAAGCAACGTCTCTGCCATAGAGCGTTACTTTGCCAAGATGATCAGTTACGTCGGGCTGCTGGAGCAGTCCCATCAGGCCAAGGAGATGATCGCAGACGAGCGGCGAAAGCTGAAGATAGGGCACGTCATCAGCGACATGCCGGAGATCATCTCCGAAAGCCTCGGCGGGATCGAGAGGATAGAGAGCATAGTCAAGAATCTGAAGTCCTTCTCGCGTCTCGACAGCACCCATATGGCGGCGGCCGACCTGAACGCCTGCCTGGACACCACCATTTCCATCATCTGGAACGACATCAAGTACAAGGCGGAACTGGTGAAGAACTACGGCAAGCTGCCGCCGGTGACCTGCTTCGTGCAGCAGATAAACCAGGTTTTCATGAACCTGCTGGTAAACGCCGCCCACGCCATAGAAGAAACGGGGACGATCCGCATCACCACCTGGGCGGACCAGGAACGAGCCTATGTAACGGTGGCCGACACCGGTTGCGGCATCCCCGCCGCGATCTGCGAGCGGATCTTCGAGCCGTTCTTCACCACCAAGCCGGCAGGTAAGGGGACCGGGCTCGGCCTCTCGATCAGCTACGACATCGTCAGGAAACATGACGGGGAAATCACCCTGAAGAGCGAGCCGGGCCGGGGCACGGAATTCACCGTGGCAATCCCGATTCACCCCCCGCTCGATACGGACGCTCCGGATCGGTAGCTCTGCCTGGTCACCGATCTACATGCAGACCCTCAGGATGTGTTCCATGTCGGTCTCGCCTTGCAGCACCTTCATCATGCCGTCCATCTTGAGGGTCCACATCCCTTCCGCCAGGGCGATGCTGCGCAACTCATCCAGCCCCTTCTCCTGCCTGATGGCGCTCTTGATCCCCGCAGTCGCCACCATCAGCTCGTGGATGGCGATGCGCCCCTTGTAGCCGGTGCCGCCGCACTCGTCGCAACCGGCGCTTTCCATGAAGTTGGCATCCTGGTAAGCCGGCACGAGGCCCGGCCTGGCACCGGCGATCCGGACCAGGCCGGCCACCACCTCGTCGTAGAGCTGGCGCTTGTTCCGGGCCGGCCTCCGGCAGCGGTCGCACAGCTTCTTTGCCAGGCGCTGGGCCACGATGCAGAGCAGCGCGTCGCTGAAGTTGAAGGGGTCCATCCCCATCTCCATGAGACGCACGGCCGCTTCGGGGGCGCTGTTCGTGTGCAGGGTGCTGAAGACGAGGTGCCCGGTGAGCGACGCCTCGATGGCGATCTTGGCGGTCTCGGCGTCCCGCATCTCGCCTATCATGATGACGTCCGGATCCGCCCTCAGGAAGGAGCGGAGCGCCTCGGCAAAGGTGAAGCCGATCTTCGCGTTGACCTGCACCTGGCAAAGCCCCGGCTGGGTGATCTCCACCGGGTCCTCGGCGGTCCAGATCTTGCGCTCCTGCGAGTTGATGTGACCCAGGGCGGAGTGGAGCGTAGTGGTCTTGCCGGAGCCGGTAGGTCCCACGCAGAGGATGATGCCGTAGGGCTTCTCGAGCAGGTCCAGGAACCGTTCCAGGTTGTGAGGCATGAGCGACAGCTCTTGCAGCGGCAGCGGCTTCGACGCCGCCAGAAGCCTGAGCACGGCGGCCTCCCGCCCTCCCACCAGCGGGGTGATCTCGACCCGGTACTCTAACATCTGCTGCCGGTAGCGCAGCAGGATCTTGCCGCTTTGCGGCCGGCGCCGCTCCGCTATGTTCAGATCGGACAGGATCTTGATCCGCACGACGATCGCCGCCTTGTACGAGGCGTCGATCTTGTGCGCCGTCAGGCACTCGCCGTCGATGCGGTAGCGGATGATGAGCGGGGCGTTGCCGATCCCCGGCTCGAAGTGGATGTCGGAGGCACCCCGCTTGTAGGCATCGATCAGGATGCGGTTCACCAGCGAGATGATCTTGGAGTCCGGCTCGAAGAGCAGCCGCGCCTCTTCCGCCTCCTCCTCTATGGTGATGATCTCCGCCTCACCCTTCATGGAGTTTAGCAGCGTGTCGACCGTCTCCACCCGGTTGCGGTAGAACTTGTCGATCGCCGCCTGGATCTGCCTGGGGGAGGAGACCACCAGTTCGGTGGCGTAGTTGGTGGAGAACCGGAGGTTGTCCCCGACCGTCAGGTCGGTGGGAGCGGAGGTGGCGACGACCAGCTTTCTCCCTTCCAGCGAGATGGGAAAGACCCTGAGGCGGGTGGCGAGCCCTTCGGAAATGGCATCGAGCGCCGCCTCGGAGGGGAGCACCGTGTCGAGGTCGACAAAGCGGAGCCGGAACTTGGTCGCCAGCGCCGAGAGGAGCTGTTCCTCGGTGATCAGCCTCTTCATGATCAGGAGTTCCCCCACCTGGAGCTTTTTCCCCCGCTGGCTTTTAAAGGCGGCTTCCACCTGCTCCCGGGTCACCAGTCCGGCCTCGACCAGGATGTCGCCCACCCTGCTCTGGAGCACCTCGGCGTGCTGGCTGTCGTCGACGGCATCGTCCAGCAGTATGGTCGGCTCGGCGCCCGCCTGATCCGGGTTCCGGCCGTGCTGCTCCTCCTGGAGCCTGAGCGCGTCCTCGACCTTGTCGTGGGAGACGAAGCCGTGGTCCCTGAGGATCTGCCCCGTGTAGCGGTCGTCCTGGCGGTAGCGCACCCCGGTGTCGGTGAAGAAGATGGTCCGGTAGCTCTCCTCCTCGCCCTGCAGCAGTCCGATGAACCCCTTGAGGAAGTGCCCGTTGGTGAAGACGGCGACCCTGAAGGTCTCCCCGGCAATGGTCTGCACCTCCTCGACCGTTGCCGGCTCGGCGCCGGTTATGGCGGCGGGTGGCTTGAGAAAGCGGATGTAGCAGATTTCGTCCAGGGAGAAAAGGAGCTTCTCCTTCGCACCGGCGACCAGCAGCTCGATGTCGATGTCGTTGTTCCTGAAGGTGCGGGTCAGCCTCCCCTCGATTCTGTCGCCGGTCTTCAGGTTTATGATCAGCTCGTTCATGGAGTG
>Ga0209212_1005535_pt1 | contig 14993 bp, 6 predicted proteins | sample RifGroC2_FD_183996 | JGI IMG/M metagenome (GOLD analysis project Ga0209212, IMG submission 183996) | Groundwater microbial communities from Rifle, Colorado, USA - Groundwater C2 (SPAdes) (version 2) | ecosystem: Environmental > Aquatic > Deep subsurface > Groundwater | place: Rifle, Colorado... | reverse complement strand
CCAAAGAAACTATTCAACAGGACAAGTAGAAATCGAGAATGGAACTATTTTTCACAAAACAGAATACAGGGAACGAAGAAATCACTATGCTTATTTTTTCTCGAGTGTACCGGTTTCAGGTTTCGATTCAAGCCGCGATGCATTCATCGGTGTTCATAATGGTTTGGATACGCCTTGTTCTGTTTTAGATGGAAATTGTAAAAACAGTATTGCATACGGCTGGCTGCCAATTGGAGTTCATCAAATAGATATTGAAATAAAAGCCGGGGAATCGAAAGATATTAACTTCCTATTAGGCTACGCAGAAAATCCGGATGACAAAAAGTTTCTTGACAATGGTAAAATCAGGAAAGATGAGTTTGAAAATGTAAAATCAAAATACTCAAACTCCCCTGCTGTTTTGAATGCTTTTGATGCTCATAAAAAATATTGGGATAATCTTCTTTCGTCATATCAGGTTGATACGCCTGATCCTATAATAAACCGTGTTGCAAATATCTGGAACCAGTATCAATGTATGGTTACCTTCAACATGTCGCGCTCCACTTCTTTATACGAATCAGGTATAGGACGCGGAATGGGTTATCGTGATAGTAACCAGGATGTCCTTGGGTTTGTTCATATTATCCCAGCCAGGGCACGCCAGCGTCTGCTCGATATTGCATCAACACAACTTTCCGACGGAACTTGTTTTCATCAATATCAACCTTTAACTAAAAAAGGCAATTCCGATATTGGCGGCGGATTTAACGATGATCCATTGTGGTTAATTTTATCAGTTATAACGTATTTAAAAGAAACAGGTGACTTCAGTATCTTAGATGAAAAAACAGGTTTTGCTGACGGTCTATCCCCAACCCTTTCCTTCGCGGAGAGTTCTGGAGAGGCTTCTACTTTGCTCGATCATTTACATATTTCATTAAAATATACTTTAAATAATCTCGGTCCTCATGGATTACCTTTAATTGGGCACGCTGACTGGAATGATTGTCTTAATCTCAATTGTTTTTCTACAACTCCGGGCGAGAGTTTTCAATTAGCCGGTCATATTGAAAATAATAATATTGCAGAATCTGTAATGATTGCAGGTTTATTTTGCAAGACTTGCGGCGAGATGGCTAATCTTTTACAAAATATTAAGCAGGAAGAGCAAGCTAAGTATTACCTGGAGCAAGTTGAAAATATGAGACAAACAATTTATAAGCACGCCTGGGATGGTGAGTGGTTTCTAAGAGCTTATGATGCCTACGGAAAGAAAATCGGTTCAAAAGAAAATGAAGAAGGTAAGATTTTTATAGAGAGCCAGGGCTGGTGCATTTTAGGTGGTGTAGGATTTGAAAACGGTTATGCTATAAAAGCTCTTGATAGTGTGAACAAACACTTGGCAACTCCTAACGGTATAATTTTACAACAACCTGCTTTCCAGAGATATTACCTTAATTTAGGTGAAGTCAGTTCTTACCCCCCCGGCTATAAAGAGAATGCCGGAATTTTTACACATAATAATACATGGATACAAATTGCTGAGACAATGATTGGCAGGGGTGACCGGGCAATGGAATACTATAAAAGTATATGCCCTCCATCCAAAGAAGAACAAATAGATATTTATCGTTCCGAACCTTATGTTTATAGCCAGATGACAGCGGGAAGAGATTCTCAAACTCCTGGAGAAGGCAAGAATTCCTGGCTAACGGGCACTGTTGCTTGGTCTTTTGTAACTCTTTCCCAATATATTTTAGGCATTCGCCCGGATTACAAAGGATTAATAGTAGATCCTTGCATACCCAAAAATTGGAAACAATTCAAAGTTGTTCGTAAATACAAAAGCTGTACATACAATATTATAGTCAGTAATCCGAAGAACATTAATAAAGGCGTGAAAAGTCTATACCTTGACGGAAAACTTATAATAGGCAATATGATATCTGATCTTAATGATGGAAAAGAACATAATGTTGAAGTCGAACTTGGATAGAGAAATAATAAAGTATAAATAAGATAAGTCAGAAGATAAGAGTTGCACAAGTCGGTATAATTTAAGAGTTTTGTGCAGTTAAATATGGTTGTTCACGAGTTATTAAACCAATCCTTTTAATAGTACTTTGACAATCACTAAACCTTTTTTTCAAATCCTTAAAAGAGTAACCAGAAGATTTCTTCTTCTCATAGTCATACCTCTGAGCGTTGCTTTAACCAGTTGTTCATCAAGCAGATTTGCAAACTTTATATCAACCAATAAAGACAAACTAATGGATGGGGAGAAAGAGTTCCGATTTGTTTCATTCAACATTCCAAATCTTCATTATATAGAAGACTACCTCGCGTTCGATTCTTCAAATCCGTGGCGTCTTCCCGATGAATTTGAAATAAGAGATGCACTTGAGTCAATAAAGCAACTGGGCGGTAAAGTTGCAAGAATATATGTTTTATCTGTACGAAAACAGGGCGAGTCAAAAAAAATCATACGTCACGTTGAAGCTCCGGGTATCTTTAATGAAGATGCATTCAAAGCTTTAGATAAAGTAATGCAAATTGCAAATGAAGTCGGGGTAAGAGTAATTATTCCTCTTGTTGATAACTGGTGGTGGTGGGGCGGTCCGCTTGAATATGCAGCATTCCGGGGTAAGAAAAAAGAAGAGTTCTGGACTGATCCACAATTGATATCGGATTTTAAGAAGACTGTTGAGTTCATGGTTAACAGAAAAAATACTTACACCGGAGTTTTATATAAAGAAGATAAAGCTTTGTTTGGATGGGAAACAGGTAATGAACTTGAATGCCCTTTTTCATGGAATGCCGAAATTGCACGGTATATTAAAACTATGGACAATAATCATGTTGTTATTGAAGGAACTCATTCACAAATTTTATCCGAAGAAGCAATTAATAATCCTGATATAGACGTTCTTTCCACTCATCATTATTCAGAAGTTAATAAGTCAATAAAAAATATTTTGAAGAATAAGGATTTATCGAAAGGTAAAAAACCATATTTCGTTGGTGAATTTGGTTTGACTTCTCCTGAGAATATAAAAGCTATTGTTGATACTGTCATAAATAATGATGTATCCGGAATTATGATATGGAGCCTAAGATTTCATAACAGGAACGGTGGGTTTTATATGCACAGGGAGAATACCGGTTCAGGTCCATACCGCTTCCCGGGATTTTCTTCAGGTGATATTTATAACGAAAAAGATATTATCAATTTTATGAGAACAAAAGCCTATGAAATTGACGATAGGAAAATTCCACCTTTAGAAATTCCAACTGCCCCACATTTACTTGAAATAACAGATGTTTACGATATTTCGTGGCAGGGTTCAACCGGTGCTTCATCTTACAATGTGGAAAGAAGAGAATCAAATAGCGATAACTGGATTACTATTGCTACGAATATCTCCGACGCGGAAATTGCATACAAACCTTTGTTTATGGATACTACTGCAGTTTTGGGCAATGAATATTTTTACAGAATAACTGCTCTGAATGAAAGCGGAACATCTAAGCCTTCAAATGAGGCTGGTCCTGTAGGAGTTAATTCATTAAAAATTGTTGATGAATTGGCAGACGCTTCTAAAATTCTTATGAATGAAGGAAATATTGAGTTTTTAAACTACCAGGATATTAATAAAGCTAAAGAAGATAATAGCAGGTTAAAAGCAGATTCAGGCGCTTCAATAATTTATATTTCTCCAAAAAATATTTCATTATTCAAAGTATTTGCTTTTACTGATAATTCAGCATGTGGGGTTACAATCTTAGCTTCTGAATCACTGGAAAATTTCTCTCCACTAATAACAAAATTGGAGACATTTCCTCCCTATAAAAATTTCTATGGTTTCTTTGCTCCAGTCGTTTATACATGTGAAGAATTTCCAGTAAATTTGAAATACATAAAAATCTTATTTAATAAAGGAGTTCAGTTAAGCAGAACCGAAATTGAATATACCGGGAATAAAACTAATTAGAAAAAGGATGTAAACAATGAATCTTATTGCAGTTATTTTTTCATTTTTAACTCTCATTAATTCAACTGAGAAGACCACAATGGAAATTCCTTCGATTTTTTCAGACAATATGGTTCTTCAGCAAAACTCGACTGCGAGTTTCTGGGGAAAGGCTGAACCGAGAATTAAAGTAAACATAAATGCAAGCTGGGGAGAATCGGCAACAACAAATGTAAATGATGACGGATCGTGGTTAGCAAAAATAAAAACTCCGTCTGCAGGAGGTCCTTTCGAAGTTAACCTGACAGTAGGAGATTCAACCATTATTTATAAAAATATTTTGATTGGCGAAGTATGGCTTTGCTCCGGGCAATCAAACATGGAGATGCCATTACAGGGCTGGCCACCTAATGATTTGATTTTGAACTCACAGGAAGAAATCAAAAATTCTTCCAATTCTAATATCAGGCTCTTTAGTGTTTCGCGCGCTTATTCTGTTGAAAAAGAATTTAATGTTGACGGGAAATGGGAAGAATGCAATCCTCAAACGATCGCAAGTTTTAGTGCTACTGCATATTTCTTTGGTAAAAGATTACAAGAAAAACTAAATATTCCCATTGGGTTAATCCATTCGAGCTGGGGAGGAACTCCTGCTGAATCATGGACAAGTAATGAATATCTTGAGTCTATCGATGATTTCAAACCTATTCTTGCTGATATAGAGAATAGTAAAGGAGATATTCAAAAATATAAAGTGTGGCTCTCTGACCACCCGGTTATTAATATAGATAAACCTCTTGAAACAAGCTGGGAGAACCTTGACTTTAATGATGAAAAATGTTCTTCAACTAATTTTAAAGATAGTATGTGGCGGGAGGTAGACCTTCCGAGACTATGGGAAACCAGCGAGGTTGGAAATTTTGATGGGGTTATTTGGTTTAGAAAGAAAATCGAAATACCCGAAAGCTGGAGAGACCAAAACCTTGTTATTGAACTCGGGCCGATAGATGATATGGATAGAACCTATGTAAACGGGGTTTTGATAGGTGCCCACGAAAAAAGTGGTTTCTGGAGAAACGATAGAATTTATAATATTCCGAAAGAATTATTATCAAAAGAAATTTTAATTGCTGTAAGAGTACTCGATAATCAAGGAGGGGGCGGATTATATGGAGACATAGAAAAATTAAAAATACATCCTACTAACAGTGATGAAAGTATATCCTTAAGCGGCAAATGGAAATACTTACCCGTGGCTGAATACCATGGCCAGAAGTTTTATGCCTTTGATATAGACAAGATGGATTATTACTCGAGACCACTTATAAAAATTAGTCTCTCCGCCAATACACCAACTACACTTTTTAATGCAATGATAAATCCTTTAGTTCCCTATTCAATTGGGGGCGCAATCTGGTACCAGGGAGAATCGAACACAGGCAGATCAGAACAATATACAACCCTGTTTCCCTTAATGATAAAAAACTGGCGCGAAGTATGGGGTTTGGGCGATTTCCCTTTTTATTATGTTCAGATTGCTCCTTATAATTACGGTAGTGAAACACATTCTGAATTCCTCCGCGAGTCTCAATTAAAATCCTTATCTGTTCAAAATACGGGAATGGTTGTTACACTGGATATTGGTAACCCCGTAAATATTCATCCTTCTAATAAACAGGATGTTGGAAAAAGACTCGCCGACTGGGCGTTAGCTAAAACATATAATAAAAACGTTCCTTACTCAGGCCCGCTTTATAAATCAATGAAAGTTGAAAAAGACAAGATCGTTATTTCTTTTGATCATTGTGATGAACTGGTTGTAAAGCAATCAGAAGACAACAACAATTTTTTGATTGCAGGTACTGACAGTGTATTCAAAAATGCTGAAGTAAAAATAGATAACGACCAATTGATTTTGTTTAACCCCGAAATAAAAAATCCTATTGCTGTAAGGTATGCCTGGAGTAATACTGCAACAGCAACTTTGTTTAATAAAGAAGGACTACCGGCTTCATCATTTAGAACGGATAATTGGGAAAAATAAATTTCCGGAGAAAATGAATAAAAAAAAGGGTGATCTTTTTGAGATCACCCTTTGGAATTTACTCACCTTGGATAAATACTTACTTAAGCAGCATCATTTTCTTATTGAACTTATAGTCGCCTGCTTCAAGACTATAGAAGTAAACACCTGAAGCCAGACGGCTTGCATCAAAATTAACAATATACGCTCCTGCATTCATATAAGTATCAACAATTGTAGCAACTTTCTGACCCAGAATATTATAGATTGTTAACCTTACATTTGATGCTTTATCCAGATCAAAGTTAATCTTTGTCGTGGGGTTAAATGGATTCGGGTAGTTTTGCGATAGCGAGAAACCGTCAGGCAACTCTGGGCGTTCCGTAACAGAAGTAATAATCTTGTTCAGTTGAATCCAATCAAGTAATACTTCGCCTGCAGATATGGTTACATTATTTGCCCCGGCTGCTAACGTAAACTGACCGGAGAAAACACTAAGACCATCAGAATTTCCTGCCTCGCCTTCAAACGAGATATCTAATGTTTGTCCATTTGTTTGAAGCTGACCTGCTTTTGTACCGTTCGGTGCCTGATAGAATATTGTTACAGCATAAGGTCCTTCTGCTTCAGCATCAATTGAAAAAGAAATAGTTCCATTCGCACCCATATTTACATATTTGAATCCGCTTGGAACATATATATTCGGGTCTGGACTAATTAAAGCTACAATGTCATATGTAGTAACATTACTGGCATTTAAGGAAATTATATTTGAACCACCGACTACAACATCAACAGAAAGGAATTCCTGATAGCCCCAGGAAGGTTCAATTCTAAAAGTATTCTCTCCTGCCTGTAAGTTTAAACCTGCGGCTCCTTCAATAAGCCCCGCAGCAGTTATAGTGTATTCATTCCAAGCAACTGGAGCCAAATCACTCCAATAATATTCGCCGTAACCTGAATTATTACGCATATTAGTTCCATTCATGATTAGTCTTTGTCCTCTTACAGCATCCTGACTCCTGGTTTTCACTACCAAATCAACAGTAGCAGCTTCAGTCATGTTAAACTTCCATTCTATGAAACCACCACCATCCATATCAAAGTACGGTAAATCACCGGCATAATTTTCAACAACTGCCGATCCGCCTATTGTAGTGTTCTCAGCTTCTATTGACCCAATTACGCCAACACTTACGCCGCCCACCATTCCTTCAATATCGGCTACATATTGATCTTTGTTAGCTTCAAACTGGTCTTTTTGAGTTGGAAACCAGTTTAAATCGCCCAGAGGTAAATTATCTGTACCTGCATTCATTAGGCTTGCAGTTGTGTAACTAAAGTTTTCAGGAACACCTCTTGGTGTATTTGCAGGCCAACTTGGACAGGTATGACATGTGTCACCACCATCCATAGGGTACATCCAAAAATACGTTGTTGAAGGCGTTGGACCGCCATAATATTGAGATGCCCTAATTTCAGTTATATAAGCAGTCATATTGTTGAATATGCTTTCAGTTGGGTAAGTAGGGAAATCCGGTCTACTATCCAACCAGGTAGTATCACTTACTACAACACCTTCATAAGGATCTATAACACCGGGCCTACAAAGGGTTGTGCTCTTATAGTATCGGCATACCAAGCATCGAACATTGGATCTCTCCATGCAGCAGTATGTGTAAACAGAATTTTACGCCCGAGTTCAGGACCATATTTAGAGGGTAAATCACTAAAGCCAAATATTCCACTGGCATATTGTCTCGGATCGCGGCTCGGATTACCTATTTCATCTCTATCTGAAGCCTCGCCATCCCAAAAACCATTAATAATTAAATTGTTAGCGAAGTATGCTTTATACAGCCAGGGTGTTGTGTTTATGCCACGTCCTATATTTACTAAAGTGTTGTGGTTAAATCTCAGATAGTTTGCAATGCCGCTTTCTATTTGCAAAGCAGTAAAAGCAACATTAAAGAAAGTATTATTCTCTACAATAACTGTATCCTGATCTGCCCAAATTGAAAGACCACGCCCCGTCCACATTTGTGTAGGGGGAAATTCCAGTAAATTTCGATAGATGTTATTTGTTACAAAAATATCATTGTTTTTACCTGTCCAGGCAATTATCGAAAAATTATTACGTTCAAATACGCAGTTATCAATTACAAAGCGAGAATCGCTTGCATCTATTTGTATCGGTTGGTAGAGAGAACCTTGTGCCCCGCCATCATCACTACCAATTATATACAAATTTTTAAGAGTAATAGAACCATTTCCTGTAATCATTCTACCATTAAGTGTTCCATCCTCCCTGGCAACCTGTTGTAATACTGCAGGAAAAGCGTTGGGATCGTTAGGATCAGGATCTTCGCCTACAATTCTTAGATGCCATCCGGGATTTTCAATTGTTTCATCGTTCCAGTAAAATCCTCCTCTCCTTAATTTGTAAACACGGTTTGGGTTAGCTCTCGAACCATCTGCAGATGTATCCGCTGCAATAGCTAAACGAAGAGCATTGGGAATAAAATTACCTCCTCCATCCAGCCATTCAACATCCAACGTATCAGACTGAGCCTGAATGTTTTTTACCGGAAGAAAAATAAACCCCACAAAAAGTATAAGAAGTATAAATAAGTAACTAGGTTTCATAGGATGTCCTCCAATAATTTTGATTATTGATTAGTTAATTAAATTACTTACTGTAAATTATATCGAATTCCTAAATCCATTGTAAATCCGTAGTACTCAGTATAGGAAGCGTTAGTTTCTACGTTTCCTCTGTAATTTCTGTCTGCTCTTTTATTTAGATTAGTTAAATTTGCATATACCTGAAGACCCCAGTCCAGTTTTTGCTGCAAAGTTAAATCCCATCGATAGTAAGTTCCTGTAGATTGATCTAATGCGGCATCATTTGCTATCCAGGCGGTCTTATCGCTTTGATATAAATAAGAGAGTCGTAAAGAAAAGTCTTTAAAATCATATCCAAAGGTCACATTGAGAATATGTGCAGGTTGATAAGGCATACGGCTTGTTCTTATAGTATCTGTAACAATATAACTTGATCTGGGTGGAATGCCCGTAATTACTCGTTGGGTAGAATATATTTGCTTATCAATCTCAGAGAAAATTCTTGTATAATTTACATTTAGTACCAAACCCTGCAGGACAGATGGCAGATACCAGAACCGGGTTTGCCAATCGAGTTCAAAACCTTTATAGTATGCCGGGTTAGGGTTGTTAACATAAGTATCCATGTATGGATTATTAGTACGCCAATCATCAGGTATATTTGACCCTTCTAATGTCGGAACACCCGCTCGCAGTTGATAGCCAACCTGAAAAATTAAGTTTTCAATTCTTTTATGGAAGCCGGAAATGGTAAAGAACCCAGTATAGTTTTCATAGATTTGAACAGAGGCATCCAGGTTTACAGATCTAGCGGGCTTCAAAAGTGCGTTGTTAGCACGGATATAATTGCCATAAATATCTATCGAGGTAATAGGAGCATATTGAATATAATCTGGTCTTGTAAGAGTTTCTGTTCTTGCCAAACGAATTTTCAACCAATCGGCTGGACTAACTATTAAATGAACTATAGGCAGCCAAAATTCGTTTTCTCTTACATTGTTTAGTTTTGTATAATCCGGCGGAGTTACACTGGCTGCACTGCCAGCACCTCTGAAACGTTGTCCGTTATATTCAGAATAATCTCTTTCATAACGAACTCCCGGAATAAGTGTAAAAAAATTCCAGGAAAGTTCACTCATTATATAAGCTGCCTGGTAACGTTCAATACCATCGTAATCACCACCATCAGAGCCATAATCTCCATAACCTGTACCTGTAGAATAAGAAAGCCAGTTATTTGGATATTGGTCGGCATTACTCTTGAAAGCATCTGTAAACTGCCGTAATATTCTTTCATTAATCATAAATCCCAAATTATACTCGCCATTTAGAAAATGCGGACTTGGCTCATTTAAAAGAAAACGGGAAACAGGGAAAGCCGCATAGTTTCTCGCGAGTGCAGAATCACTTTCCCAATTCCAATCATCCGGGTAATGTTCGGCTAAGTATTTAAGTGCAGCAACTATTGAAGCATTTTGATATGCACTACCTCCATACTGAAGATTATCCAATCCCCATTTTTCCTGATCATTCAGTCTGTCAAGCCACCGGAATTTTCCTCCGAGTTTAACATATCCTTTAATATCCGAACCAATCATAAACGGGAGCTGTGTGTTAAATTGGAATGAAGATTCATTTTCTTTTCGTGTGGTACTATGAATAAAGACATTTCGAAGCCCTGTAGTCAAAGTATCAATTGTTTGAAGAGCAGGAATTTCATGCGGATCCATTCCGGCATAAACACCCCCTGTATTAAAAGCAACATTTTCCTGAATAAAATTCCACTCATAATTTCCCGGGTTATCAGTCAAGGATGAAGTTCTGGCAACAGTAAAATCATATTTTATCCAATTAAAATCCTGCTCAATACCTACAGTACCAGTAAAAATTGAAGTGACATCATCTTTATTCTCAAGTGTATATTGATGCCTGTTTTCTGCCACATTCATCACGTTGATACGGTTGATGGATTCATTATTAAGACGATTATAAAATGAATTGGCAATAACTTTACCTGAAGGAATTCGATAATCAAGAAGAATGCTTGCTCCAGTACGACGGCGCGTTACGTTCTCAGCTCTTAATCTTATATTTGTAGGCTTGACAACAATATCAGGAGCTACACCTGTTTGATTATAATCCCCCTGAAATTTATCTGCACTACGATTGTAATCATCTAAATTAAGGTTTGCAATAACGCCAAGACTATTATCCAGGAATCGGTTACTTACACTTCCGGTAAGTGCATAATTACCATAATAATCCTGAAGCTGATTATAACCGCCTTGCACAGAAGCGCTAAACTGAAGTCCTACCGGTGCTTCTTTTAATCTTAAATCTACTGTGCCACCAAGTGCATCAGCATCCATATCCGGTGTATTTGCTTTTTTCAATGTAATACCATCCAGCATATTAGATGCAATCAGAGAAAGATCAATACTCCTATCGTCACTTCCAGTTGCAGGAAGGCGAACACCATTAACTGTTACTGAATTATACTTTGGCTCTAATCCTCTAATTGATATCTTGTTAGCTTCACCTCCTGAACGTTCTATAGAAACACCGGGCAAACGACCGATAGTCTCTGCTGCATTAACATCAGGGAGTTCCTTAATACGATCCCTGGCAACCACATTAGCTATAGTATTTGAGTTAAACTGTTGATTAATAGCTCCGAGTTGCCCTTCTGCCTGAGCAGTTATTGTAACTGTTTCTCCCTCTATAGTTTTGTACTCGAGATAAAAATTTTCTTCGAAACTTCTGTTCTCAATAATGTTCACATCGATACTAACTGAGTTATATCCGATATATGATATTGTTAATGTTTGACTTCCAACTGGAATATTTCTAATAATGAATTTACCTTCTAAATCCGTTGCAGCACCTATACTTGTACCTTTAACTATTATGTTGGCCCCCACCAGTGGTTCTTCCGTGTTTTTGTCCATTACCGTTCCCCTAACAACACCTACCTGGGCAAACAAAAAAGACTGGGATAATAACAAAAGTAACAACACTAAAAGAGTACCAGAATAAAATTTTCTTCTACTTTTATAGAAGGAAGTAATTAGCATGTCTCGCCTCCTCGCCCGATACTTGATTTACATAAATTTTAAGGTCTTTAAAAATATAAATACCAAAAAAATCAATGTAAAATTTATTTTTTTGCCCGTTTCAATGGATTTTTTCCTCACTAATCAATTAAACAAATCAATAATAATACCATCGAATGAGCAAGAAAACGTTTACTAAACTGAAATAATTAAATCTTGGAGAGTGATGAATTTATCATTTTAATAAAAAGTTATAGCTATAATAAAGCTTGCTGGTCTCTTACTTCTTTATACTAAAAGCTCACACCCAACAATTATTAGAAGGCATCATGCAGGGATTTTAGATTTTATAATTTTACTTTTTTTGATTCTTTAACCTTGCAATACAATTTATCAACGCTCTTGAAGTATGATAATTAGCTTTCCATATTGTGGCTTTGCGAAAATATTTATTACTGGGAACTTTATCTATTCCTCCCCAGTACCAATCACCATTAATTTGATCAATCAAATATCTTTTAATATAGCTCCACTGAATACAAAATCTTTCATAATAATTTAATTCATCTTCCGGGAACAGTTCCGACATCATCAATAAAGAGTTAAGAGCTTCTGCCTGAGACCACCATTCCTTTGTGTCTCTGATTATTGATGCCCTGTTTTCTTCACCATAATAATATCCGCCGTCATACAATCCTCCATATTCCTCATCCCAACCGTTTTCTAATGAGTGATCAACCATCTTCTTAGCCTTATAAAGAGTAGTAATATCATTTTTGATTCCCAACGTTCCGGATGCTTCCAACATTAAATAAGCTGTCTCAATATCATGTCCAAATGAAACATGGTCAAATTCATAATTTTTATTTCTGATTTCTGCAGTAGAATCACGATACGAAACGGGAGTCCAATCCTTCTTAAAGAAAAGATTCAAGTAACCTTTATTTGTAGTAGCGATATCTCTTATTATATGCAACAAAGAAGTAAGTCGTTCTTTTAGCTTCTCGTTATGCCAAACGCTGTACAGTTCAGTAAAAGCTTCAAGAAGATGAATGCTGCTGTTTTGATCTTTAGGAGGATCGTTTCCGTATCCATCTGTATAGGGAACTCCCTCTCTTGAAATGAACTGAAAATAACCACCATAAAGAGAATCATAACTATTCTTCTCAAGCCAATAAAAAGTTTCTTCAGCTAATTTTAATGCTGAAATATCACCGGAGGCTTTGTAGTAGGCTGCTAATCCATATATTGCAAAAGCATTGCCATAAACTCTTTTTATGATCTTTCCGTTTTCTTTTAAAGGTTCTCCTTCCCTGTTCACCAAATCATAAAACCCGCCAAACTCTTTGTCCCACATTGTGCTTTTTAAGAATTCAAAACCGTGAGCAGCGACTTTCAATAACAAATTCTTTTTATTACTGTCTTTATAAAACTGTGCTGCATTAGATGCTGACCAAACGTGGCGCGCTTGGGTGACAATCATTTTATTTTGCCTGCCTTGCAATTCCCATTTATAATTTATGTCGCTAAAAAAACCACCGTAAACAGTATCAATGGATTTGGGATACCAAAGTTCGAACATATTATCGAGATTGGTTTCCATTTCTATTAGTACGCTATCGCAACCTGTTAAGAAACCATCTGGATTACTTATACTTTTGGATTGTGTGGGTAAAGCGATAACAAAAATGAAAAGCGAAATCAAAACTGATCTTCTTTTATTTATTTGAATGTTCTGTATCTTCATTTTCTAATAATTTTACCAATAATCGATCATTTTCAAAAAACGGTTGAATATTTTTTATTTCCTAGCCGGCAGATATAATAAATATGAATAAATAGTACAAGAATTTTCAAAAAAATTATTGTGTCAATTCATATTCAGAAAATTCTTAACTGATAATCGCGGAAAAAGAATATCCGATACATCGTTATATTTAAACATTTTATTTATGATATTTAGGAATAACAAACAGGAAATTAGATGGAATATTTGAAAACTCTTTTTAATTTAGAAAATAAAGTAGCAGTTATAACAGGTGGAAGCGGAATACTCGGCAACGAAATGGCAAAGGGTTTATTAAATACAGGGGCTAAAGTTGTTATACTTGGTACAAACGAAGAAAAACTTAAGCATAAGGTTGAAGTACTAAACAGCATAAGCAATAATATTATCGGGCTGAAATGTAATGTCCTCGATGAAAAAAATATCAGGGATGTAAATGAAAAAGTTTTAAGTAAGTTTGATAAAGTAGATATACTGATTAACGCAGCCGGTGGTCATTTGCCGGGGGCGGTAATTGGCGTTAATCAAAATATATTCGATCTGAACATTGAAGATATGAATAAAGTTACCAACCTTAACTTAAACGGTACAATTCTTCCCACTTTAATTTTCAGCAGAAGCATGGCTGATCGGAAAAAAGGTTCAATAATTAATATTTCTTCAATGGCTTCCTACAGGGCTATAACCCGTGTTGTAGGATATTCAGCTGCTAAAGCAGCTATTGATAATTTCACCCGCTGGATGGCTGTTGAAATGGCATTAAAGTTTGGCAATGAAATCAGGGTAAATGCAATTGCACCCGGCTTTCTAATAACCGAACAGAACAGAGCTCTGTTGACTAACCCGGATGGTTCTCTTACAGAAAGAGGAAAGACAATATTAGATATTACACCTTTTAAAAGATTCGGGGAGCCGGATGAACTTATCGGTGCAATTATTTGGCTTGCAAGCGACGCCTCAAAATTTGTTACAGGTACAATAATTCCTATCGATGGGGGTTTTAGTGCTTTTAGCGGGGTATAATTGTTAGAGTCCTTCTAAAAAAATATTATAATTCCTAAATTCACCTACCCTCTCCTAAGTAAGGAGAGGACAAAGTGAGTTTAATAAGCTAATAACTATTTTAACAGCATCATCTTCTTAATTTCCAAATGATTTCCAGAGGAAAGATGATATAAATAAATACCTGAGGGTAAATTCCCTGCATTCCAATTAATGGTATAGTAACCTGCTGGCATTTCCTTATTAACTAAAGTTGCCACTTCTTCTCCAACAACATTATACACTTTTAAAGAAACAAAATTATCCACTGGTATGCTGTATTTAATTGTTGTTACAGGGTTGAAAGGGTTTGGATAATTTTGAGCAAGGGTGAAATCAATCGGAGCGATATTCTTCACTTCAACTATATCACTATATTTAAATGTACCATCGTAATCAATTTGTTTTAATCTATAACGCATAGAGTAAGCATGATAATCGATGTTATTATCTTCATAGATGTAATTAACAGGTTCTGAGGATGTTCCCTTACCTTCCTTAAACGCAATTAC
>Ga0209212_1005531_pt1 | contig 14999 bp, 12 predicted proteins | sample RifGroC2_FD_183996 | JGI IMG/M metagenome (GOLD analysis project Ga0209212, IMG submission 183996) | Groundwater microbial communities from Rifle, Colorado, USA - Groundwater C2 (SPAdes) (version 2) | ecosystem: Environmental > Aquatic > Deep subsurface > Groundwater | place: Rifle, Colorado... | reverse complement strand
CCTTCATCACTCTATTTTCGAGTTGTTCACGAAATGTCTTTTCCCTAACGTACCCTGCTTCTTTCATCTTGTAATACTTGTTGAGCATTTTTACCGCAAAGCCAACGTTCACAAATATCAGTATTACAATAAGTGTCTTTGCATTAACGGATATACCCTTTGCCACCTGATTTCCCATAATATGGCACTCCTAGTTCAGTGTATTTTAATGCAATAATTGTTTTTATCTTTCTGTTATATCTCTAAATACACCTGTGATCCTGATTGGCTTACCGCTTTCATCATGCTCAAGATTGGATGTCCTCTCAGAAATAAATCGCTCTCCATTTTTCCTCTTACAGTATGAAGTAAAATCCCTCCATATCCCTTCCTTTTCCAGCTTCACAATTAATTCTTTTCGATCCTCGGGATTCACATACACATCCTTTACCCTTGTCCCAATCACTTCTTTCGGTGAATTGTAGCCAAGGATCTCTGCCCCTGCCTGATTGATCCAGGTAAACACCCCATCTACCGTTGGCTCACACTGATATATCCCCTCTTTTAATGAATTCAGCAATTGCCTGTAGTGTTTCTCAGATGCCTGTAACTCCTCTTCTGACCTCTTTCGCTCAGTAATATCCCTAAATATCCCATCTATGCGCGCGGGTTTCCCCTTATCATCAGTAACCAGATTTGATGTGCGTTCCATATAAAAACGTTCACCATTTTTCCTCTTGCATAAGGAGGTAAAATTTCTCCAAACACCTTCTTTCGTTAACTTCTCAACTATTTTTCTCCGGTCATCTGGATTCACATAAATATCCTTTACCCTCATTCCAATCACTTCCTCCGGAGACTTATAACCAAGGATCTCTGCCCCTGCCTGATTGATCCAGGTAAATACTCCGTCTTCTGTTGGCTCAGATTGATATACCCCTTCTTTGAGTGAATCGAACAACACACGATATCTCTTCTCAGACGCAACAATCTCCATCTCTGCTTTCTTCCTCTCTGAGATATCCCTGAATACTCCATGGATAGCAACTGGATTCCCCTTCTCGTCCCTTAGTAAATTACTGGTACGTTCTGCATAAAAACTCTCACCGTTCTTCCTCTTGCAAAGTGATACAAATTCCCTCCATACTCCATCCTTCTCAAGCTTCTCGCAAAGCCGTCTTCTATCCTCATGGTCTCCATAGATATTTTTCACCTTCGTTCCAATTACCTCTTCCGGGGAGCTATATCCCAGGATTTCCGCACCTGCCTTGTTAATAAAGGTAAACACCCCCTCTACCCCTGGCTCAGACTGATACACACCTTCTTTTATAGAGTTAAACAATTCTCCATACCTTTTTTCGGATGCTGCTATTTCTTTCGTCTTCTCATCCAATGACTTTGCCATATCATTAAAGGCATTTGCTAATATTCCAATTTCATCTTCTCTCTTGATATCTACCCTTTGGGCCAAATCACCTGAAGCCATTTTCTCAGTTGCTTCAGTAAGTCTGATAATCGGTATCGAAGTCTTTTTACCAATAAAATATGCTGCCAATACAAATGGGAATGCAAGGATTAACAACACAGAGCTTACAATATAATTCAGATTATAAGCGGCTCCGTAACCTTCATCCCGATCGATTTCTGATATTACTCCCAAATAAAACTCAGGCAGCCAGAACCATGCGCCTAACACCGTTATGCCGCTGTAATCCTTATACCCCTTCGCATCAAAACCATTGCTGCCGGAAACACACTCTCGAACACCCTTCGTTAGCTCACCAGTTTCCTGATTAATGAGTTTCAGTTCCAGGGCACATCTCTTTTTCACAAGCCCCATTTCTTTGAGATGGGCACCAAAACGCGATTCCGTGACCATATATCCATCTTTATTTACCAGATAGGTCTCTCCTGTCTTCCCTAAATTGAGACTAAGCATCAGATCATTCAAACTATCCACATCTACTCTAACGGAGACAACGCCGATGATAACTCCATCCTTATCCTTCAGTGGTGTCGAAACAAACATGGTAGGCATGCCAAATTCTTTCTCTCCAAATTCGTTTACTAACGGAATCTCTGATGGCATAATACCCGACACAAAGGTCTTTCCTTGTAGTGCTTCATGAAAATAATCTGTTTTTGAAATGTCATTTCCTATTCCTTCTTCTGCTGTAGCAATAGTTACCAATCCTTTGTCATTGCAGATAAATACACCCTTATAACCATATTCGTTCCTTACCGTTTCTAAGTACTGGACAATATCTGGGTAATCCTCGTCCTCTTTTGTAATTTTTACACACTTGATCATCAAAGGATTGTTTGCAATTACCCGTGCATTCTTCATCCTTTCGTGGATCCAATTTGTTACTAATTGTGCTTGTTTGTCGCTAATACCGTCAAGATTTCGAATGAGCACCTCTTGAAGATCAGATTGTATCCGTGGATAAGCTATAATCCTTAGCAAAATAAAAGGTAACAGGGTAAATAGTATCAGTAAAAGAATAAGTCGATTTTTAATCGAAATATACATTGTTTTCTCCGTAAATTTAACTAATTGTACATCTAAGTTTATTATTCATCACTTCTATAGAGGTCTTACCACCAGTGTGTAGGATATTCCCTTTTCCCTAGTTTATTGAAAATCACACCAATTAATACCAAAACAAAGGCGCCTACGATAACCGGATTAAAGATATACATATATGCAGCACCTAACCCACCGGTTTGAACGGCTATATATGCAGTTGCACCGGCTGGCGGATGGATTGAATAGGTTACGGTCATAAGTACGAGGGCAAGGGCGACTCCGAGTGCAATAGACCAAAACGTAGCGCCAAAAAAATCATGTACGACTACTCCAATGCATGCTGAAACAAAATGCCCTAATAGAACATTTCTCGGTTGTGCCAGCGGAGACTTATAGGCGCCATAAATCAGCACAGAGCTGGCACCGAATGGCCCTAATAGCATAGGGAACTTCCAGAAATAGGCAAGTAATGCAGTAAACCCTATACCCAAAAATGCACCCCATAAGGAAAGCCATACTTCTCTTGAAGGAATTGCAGGATGTGGAGACTTGGGCAACTTTTTTATAACTGCGTTAATCTTGTTAATCCCTCCCATGAATGGCATTTTTTCCCTCTCCCTATTTGAAGATTGCCTGAAATAATCTGTTAAATACGCAAAAAACCTTCTTTTATCTTCCTCGATATTCTCTTTTACTTCATACTTAGCGTCTAAGACTTTCCTGACTTCTCTTGTTTGCTTCTTTTTAAACATCCACAAGATCCTTTATGTGTGTGAACTTCACCAGGTGAACATTTGCTTACTTATCTATAGCAATACCTTAACAATAGATATGCCAGACCTGTCTTTAAACATAAATATCGCTCATATTTTTACATAAGAGGTATCAAATTGACACGATAAGTAAACGATAATTTACTTACCAATATAAACAACGAGGCAATGCCTAACCAAGCAGACATTTCATTGTGCAATGGTGGTTTCATGTGTTAAATTCCATTTACAATATGTAAACATGTGTTTATATATAATACGAGTATATGTAATCATTTGGTTACTGACTAACACAACGATTGAGAATATATAATCATGCAGGACATCCTTTGTGCAATGCCAATATCACGCATCTGACTTCGTTTGCAAATATAATTCTTTGTAAACTATATGGACATATCTTATAGATATACGAGAAGGGCTTCTGGAGGGGAAGGGTTGGCGCAAAAGCAAATATTGGAGGAGATAATCAACGAAATTGACGAGGATCAGCACAAAGGTGTTATTTGGAGGGGATTTGACATTTTTAATTGTGTATTCAGTAACTTTTAGCAATGATGGCAAAGCGCACCTTGCCAATACATGTTTGGTTTTAATTTTCTGAGAATATGCCATTTTTCTGCCCAGTTACTCATTGAACAGGAAGGCACCACGTCCCTGGTATTTTTGAGTGATCCTCAATCTGTTTTTGAAGCAATGCTTCTTCCACAATCTTTAATCTGTCGGTAAGTTCTTGAATTTCCAGTTCCCTATCCCGGAGCGTATATTTTGCCAGAGATAGAGAGTCTTCTAATGCCCATCTCTCCATTTGCAATCTGGCCTTTTCCTCTTCAAATTTTGTCTTTGATTCTTCAAGCTTTTTGTCCACACGTTTTAATTGCTCACCTTGTTCTTTGAAAGAAGCCGCAAATTTTTCTGCAGCCTCTTTGTATTGTATAAAATCATTAATCAATTTGTTCAATTCTTCTCTGTTACCAAAAGACTTCATTACCCTTTGCTCAAGTTGTTCATAGAGAGATCTTTCCCTGCTGTACCCTGAGTCTTTCGTCTTGTAATACTTACCGAACAATTTTAAAGCAAAACCGATATCCACAAATAGCAAAATGATAATAAAGATTTTTGCATTAATGGATAAGCCTTTTCTGTTTTCATCACCCATAGTTATTTACGGTGTATTGAAAGGAAAATGCTCAAGTAAGTTAAACGCTAATCTTGTATTGTTGTTATAGTTAATAATTCCTGATGCATAGGACGGGGCAAGGGGCATTTCTTATAATACTTTCCGTCACACTGCCAATAATATTTTGGGTAATGTCTGTCCGTCCATCAGAACCCATAACGATAAGATCTGCTTTCTTGTCATGTGCTACTTTTAAAATTACATCGACAGGAGCACCAACTCTAATCAGAGTTTCTGCCTTTATGAGATGCTGTATTTCCTGGGGTATATTATTCATTAATTTTTTCTCCATGCCGGCAATCGTTTCAGAATCAGGACTGAGTTCAGTTTCAAACTTAAGCCCTCCGGAATCAAATACATTCTCATCAGCCACGTACATAAGATAAAGCATCGCCGAGTCCTTAATAGTCATCTCTATTGCGTACTTAAGCACATTGAAAGAAGAATCTGAATAATCTATGGGACAAAGAATTTTCTTAAAGCATATCATCCACGAACCTCGTTTTTAAATCGTATATAAGTTTCTTTAGTTTTTTCGTCAACGGTGACGTGGAAATTTCTACAACGACGCCTTTTTTCTCTAACAAAGGATGCTTTCAAAAGAGAAGGGCATGTAATGGAAGTAAACACGATTACCATGATAATAGAGGAAAATACGACACCATTCAATATACCCATGTCCCTGCCTATCCCGGATAAAATTAAGGTACCCTCCAGCTTCATTGCCATTCCTATACCTATAGCCATACGATTTATACCTTTCTCAATCGGGCACATACTGCAAAATAGCTTCCCAATAACGGCAGCACCCGTTATTGCAAGACCGAGGAGTACAGCCTCCATATTCAAAATACTCTTCAAATCTACCTGTGCCCCTACCCGCACAAAGAGTATTGGCACAAGAATCATATAATATGGCCGAATAACACGTTCCACGTTGATATATTCTTTATCATCAGAATCTTTAAACTTTACATTTCTGAGCAACAAACCTGCTGCAAATGCCCCTATTACGCCATGAAGTCCAATTGAACCAGAAATAAAGGCAAACAGGAGTGATAAAATTATTACGATAGATATCTTTAAGCCCTCTGCCACTCTGCTCGTTAAGAAATTACCAAATATCTCCCCATACTTTAAAACAATTATCAAAACTACTGCCAAAAAAGAAAATGCAATACCCGCAGTCACTAATACATTCATCACAGATACTTCACCCTTCGTAGCAACTCCACTTGCTATACCAAAGGTCAATATGACAATAATTTCAGTAAGAATAGTTGCACCCGTTATAATTCTGCCTTCAAGGGTATTCATTACTTTTAATTCACTCAGGATTGCAAATAATAATCCTGTACTCGTATTACAAATGATAATAGCCAAAAGAAGTTTTGAACTAAATGAGGTATCCGAGAGAAAGAAATAGCCTACTATAAGGCCTAATCCGGCAGGTGCTATAATGCCGCCGAGACTTACCAGAAATGAGGAAGCGCCCACCCGCAATAATGCCCTGAGGTCGGTGTGAAGGCCTGCTGTTAAAAGAAGCAACAATGTCCCAAAGTAGGATATCATCTTCAAAAATGGCATTGTTCGCAGAAAATTAAAAAAATCTGACCCTGTTAAAAAAAAGAAATTACCCAATATTATCCCAACGATTAAATTTCCAACCACCTCAGGAAGCATCACCATACTTGCCAACCATCCTCCTACTTTGGCTGCAATAAGAGTAATTGCAACTGCGATAATAATACTAAGCGTTGGATTTGTATGCCATATATCCCATGTAGGTCTTAAATCTTTTGCCTCTTCCACTGTCTCAGCGGGAGGTTCGGGTGAGGGTATTTCCTTTTGGGATTCTTTTGCCTCTTGATTCAATACGTCTGAACTCCCTTCCGTTGCTGCGTATGAAGATTCCCCTGCGGGAATGAAAGGCGACCCGCTCTCATCTGTGGTCAGATAGAATTTATTTTCCACCGAAGGTGTTTGAGTTCCTTTTGCCTCTGCCGGTAGAGGCAGGGGTTCCCCTCCAGCAATAGTTTCACTGTGAAGTTCTGGTGTGACTATTGTCATTGGTGTGACTTCTTCTTTAGTTTCTTGAAGGATCTCTGGGAAAGAGACAATCGGCTGATGGCCTTCATCGGTCAGGAATTTCTCCTGATAACCCTTTTCCTCCACAGGGACAGTAGAAGGTGGTTCTTCCTCGATAAGAGACGGGAGGAACTTGTTATCCTCCGCGTATGCTTGAGTTACGCTTTCTTCAACAGGAGGAGGAGAAGGAGATTCCTGTCCTGTGACAGCCTGGAGAGGCATATAATCCACAGCCGGTGTTTGCGTTCCTTTCTTCTCTCCAATGAGGGATTGTTCTCTGATAACAGGTGTGCTAGGATGTTCAGGCGTAGAGACAGTCGGGTGAGCATCTTTTTCTCCTGCAGTTGAAGGTTCTTCTTTTTCTACGACAACTGGCTGATGCTCCCTATCAGGTAATTCCTCCGGGATACTTTCTTTCTTTGCGGTCTCCAAATATTTCTTTAAATATTCCTTTGAAGAAAGTATTTCTTCGATAGATAAAGTCTCAGTTTCATTTTCAATATTGATACGAATTGGTTCAGACGCTTTGGAAGGCGCTGAATTCTCTGCTTTTAACGGCGGCGATCCAATCGCAACTGAACAATAAAAGGAAATTAAGACAATTACAAAAGCCATATTGTATTTGAAAGTACGCATGGGTGTATTAAAATCCGATACTCTCTAAATTGCATTAAGGGTAGGCAAAATCACTTTCTTTAAAAAAACAAACGGTCGTTGACCTAAACAAATAGCCTTAACACGAAATATTCATAAACCGTTTTTAGGGTATCAGAAAAATACTTACTTCTTTCACATTATCATCGATATTAGCCTCGCGAGGTATCTTCTCTAATTCAGCTCGTATTATATAAGTATCTTCCTTTAAACCCTCAGTATTCCACGTATATACGATCTTTTGAGAAGACAAACTGTCTAACGTCTCAGCCTCTCGACCTATAATTTGATTTGTTGTGAGGCAGGTTACTGTTAATATTGTAGTTACCTTGGTAGTCCTCTCATTGCCAATAACTATTTCGATAATAACCTTATTTCCAATCGTGGCACGTAAAGGCAAATCCAGGGATACAATCATTACCCCGAGTGCTTCCTTGAACTCGGTTTTCTTATTTTCATCAGCTAAACTATAAGATAATTCTGACGATAAAAGACACCATGAAAAAAGAATTAAACCTGATCTCAAGCCACTCATATAATAGTTCATCATAATGGCCATCCTTCTTCATAATTAAAGTTACATTTAAGAAATAGATGCACCCCTTACAGTTTTGCAGATAATAAGTTTAATATTTTTATTAAGTAAGCTATCGTAAAGTTAAAAGAAAGGTACCATTGCGAGGTATTAGTCTAAAGTGATCACCCTTATGAAAGGAGGATACAGGGGTCATTAATCCCCCTTTTCTACAGGAATTAAGAGTGAAAGATTGATTTGCTCGCAATGATACTTTCTTCTAAACTTAAGCTAGCTCATTCCTAGATATTGTTAAACTTAAGCCTTTTCAATCTTTATCAACCCACCGTTAAGGTACCTCCTCATGAAATCGTTCTCGTTCCCTGCTGTATAACCGGTCTTTGCAGGATCCCATAACCCTTTACCACCCATACCACCATCCTCAGCTTTGGTAATCTTTACCAGCGTCTCCTTCGGAGTAGTATTAATACCGTGGTTATCACCCTCATAGCCAAAAACAAACTTCATGCTTGTCTTCGCTTTGTGGAATAAGCTATCCAGCTGATGCATTGGCATGGACCAGTCCCTCGTAATACTCTGCTGTGAACCGTAACGGAAACTGGATTGATATCCTGTTCCGGCAGACAAAGCCCTGCCGTCCGGCCTCGTCTCATGTGCCTTTACGGACCTTTCCGTTGCAATCCAAGCAGAGTGTTTCATCATCGTTACCCCGTAAGGATAGGACGAATTATACTTTGCCCTCAGCATAAGCCTTGAAACCTTATAGAAAGGATCACTTGGCTTCCATCCTTCGTATGGCCTGTCGGCTGGGTTAGCATCAATATAGACATAATCACCATCATTGATACCCATGTCTTTAGCTGCCTGTGGATTTATATTAATTTGATGTTCACCGACACCTGGCATCCTCTTATCCATTCTGTACGGATCACCAAAGTTGTTATTCCAGATAAAGTTCCAATCTGTTACTGCCCATTGCGAGTGCACTGTATGTCTGGATTTTGGCGTTACACAATAGAACTTGTACCCTTTCTCCCACAGGAAGTTCTTCGTCTGTTTTGTATCAGACCACGACTTCTTGATATTCCGAACTGTCCTTTCATCCCAGTGCTCTGCGCTTTCTGGAATTCCGTAATCATCCGGACGGATATAAGGATTGGCGCTTACAATGACATTTGGCAGATAAGGAGTTGCTTCTGGCCCTTCACGATGCACAATGAAATTCTCCCCGTATTCAATAATTTCTGATTCATCATTGTATGCCTGCAACCTTCCATGCGGAGTATAGAACGGAATGCTCTCATGCACCTGTTCCCAGAATGGCTGCCTTGGATAAGTCCTGAAATTCAACAATGCCACGCCGGGTTCTCCATATTTACCAGCTACGATATCATCAAAAGTATACCCCTTCCCGGTCGTACTACCGTCTAGTAATCTATTGATATATATCTCGGGCCTGCCCTCCAAAGCAAATTTCCAGAAGTCCCTGAATCTCATATCCCTGAGTAGTTCTCCCAGTTTAGCCGCCATACCTGCAATGATCATCACATCATCTTTGGAGTCATTAACTGGCCGTATACCACCCTTCCATATTTGGAAAAATGGGTTCGAGCATGAACTGGTAATCTCGTGGGTCTCAAACTCCATCCAGCTATTTGCCGGGAAAGCAAAGTCAGCATACTCGATTGAACCTGTCATCTCTATATCGGTAGACATAATCTGCTCAATATTGGGGTTTACATTCTTCAGCATCTGATACACATGCTTTGCATTATTGATCAGGTTTACGTTGGTAAACCACATGATCTTTGTCGGCGTTGGCATGTGAGTCTTACCCGTGAAACACTTACGTCCATACTTAGGCGTATTCACAATTAATGGCCTATCATTGTGGTTCCAGTATGCAACTTCTTCATCGTAGGCACGCCCTTTTACCTTCAAATCCAATGCTGGTGCGTTCGGGTCGAGATTTGGATTAAATACATCTTCAGCTACCCAACCATAGAAGCCAGGACCGCTCCACCTGGAGCCTTGAAAATTGCCAGCCTTATAGTTACCAGACCAGGTATGAGAGCCAGAACCATGATAACCCACATTTCCCGTTAGCATCAACGGCAAATACGTCGATCTATTCATTAACGTTGCATGAAACCAGTGATTGATACCCTCACCGTAATGGATTGCTACTGGTTTTATGGTCGCAATGTCATGCGCTAACCTCTGTATTAATTCTTTTGGTGAATTGGTTATTTCAACAACACTGTCAATGTCGTAATCTCTCAGATGTATCTTATACATCTCAAAGAGAGGCATGACCTCGATCTCTTTACCATCGACAGTTTTTACTTTGAATGTGCCATCAAGGACAGGATCAATACCCTTAGCTACTAATTTATCACCGACATCGTCTCTTGTGATTGGTTTTGGACTATTGGTCTTTGCATCCCATACTACGAAATCACCTATAAGTTCCCTCTGGTCATCGTGTAAACCCTGAATCTTATAGCTTGGGCCATGAGAAATATCCTCTAGTTTGTAATCAGGAATGATATCATTGGGCTTCAACCTCTTCAGGGTATCTGTTCTAACGAGTAATGGGAAATCCGTAAATTTCTTTACATAATCCGCATCATACAGTTTCTCATCCATCAATATCTTAGTTAAACCCAGGAATAGCGCTGTATCTGTATTGCATCTAATCGGGATCCAGTAATCCGCTTTTTGGGAAGATGGGCTGTATTCAGGGGTGATGACGACAAGTTTCCCGCCCCTTTCCATTACCTGTGTCATCCAGTGCGCCTCAGGCATCTTATTTTCGATCAAGTTTTTCCCAGTCATGATAACCAACTTTGAAAAACGAATATCATTCATATCGACGTCAGAAGTTTGTAGTCCGTGAACAAACGGGTGCCCAGGTGCCTGATCGCCATGCCATGTGTAATTCGACCAGTTCCTCCCGCCTAATGCCTTGTCAGCTCCAACTCCCCTGTTATGGCTGTCTACTAATGAGAGCATATTGTTAAACCTGTACATTCCATATTTACCAATGACACCTAAGAGACCCATACCCCCACGACCCTTGAATATCCTGGTACCGGCGCCCTTCATGGGATCAACCATCTCCTTTGGATATCCCTGCTCTATAAGTTTTTTAGCGCCCTCTTCACCGCTATACTTCTTGGTGATGTGGATAATCCCTTTTGCAGCATAAGTCCAAGCATCATCCCAGGATGCCTTTAATAGTTCGTCCTGGCCCCTGGCATCAAACATATACTTTGATTTATTTTCCGGTGTTAATTCTGGAAACCCGTCATCCGCCCATTGCTTCCAACCTTTTCGGATAAGCGGATATCTTAACCTGTATGGGCCATAAACCCTGCGATGGAACGTGTACCCTTTTAAGCACATCCTGGGGTTCCAGTTCCTCGTGGCCTTGTTTCCATACAGGTCTGAATAATTCTGATGGTCGTAATTCTGCTCAACCCTCATAACCACTTCATTTCTTACAAACGCCCTTACCCTGCATGCATGGGTGTCATTCGGCGAACAAGTAAAGGTAAATGTTCGATCATACCTATACTGGTCACGATATACACTTTCCCATGCGCGATCAGGATAGGCGTCCAACGGATTTCCCACTTCCACAGCAGGCTTCAGCAACCGAAATGCCATTGCCTTATTTGCAATGGTAAAGGTCGCGCCTGTCGCACCTGCTATTTGTAGGAAAGTCCTCCTGGTAAGTTTCATATTTCCTACTCCTTTCTCAATGTAAAACAATTTATATAAAAAATTTTAACTATAATTATGATATTAACAAACAGTGATTCTTACCTTGTAAGCCTCTATACATTGTCCACATACGCCATCTTCTGGTTCCCAACCGGGGAAATCCTTTTTGATAGCATCCACAAGGTAAGCATCTTGTTCAATATTTTCCGTCCAGTGATAAGTACGAAATTGACAAAGCGGACATTGCGCACCGGGCAAGATGGTCTTTTTCTTTTTATGGACATGCCTTATAGGCAACCCCTCAGAAATCTTTATTACCTCGTTCACATCTTTTGCCAGTCCCAGTATCTTATCATGGGTTAAATTCTCGTCTTGCCAGAGGACATCAAAAATAGCAATTTTCACTTCGTCAGGAATCTTTTTATAGAGAGATTCAAATTCTCTATATCTTCCCTCTTTATCAGATAATGTTTCTTTCCCTTTCCTGATTAACCGGCTATCGACAAAAATATCCCAGAAAGTACAATAGCGCTCCTTGACGATACTTTCTTCCATAGGATTGCCACCGAGTCGTTCATCACGATAACCATATGATTCACTAAGCATGTCAGAGGCATGCATCAATTCATGCCTGACCAATTTTCTCAGATAAGGAATTTCCTGGAAGCGGTCTGGCAGCAATTTAACAACAATCCTTTTTTTGCCAGCCTCCTGGTTCATCCCTTTTGTAAGATAAGAACCTTCATCAAAAGGATTCACTGCCTTTGCTATCACTCCCCCAGCAGCCTTTCCTTCAAGATCGGGAAACTCATCAAAAATTTCTTTTATTATCTTTGAAGACTCGAGTTTTTTAAAGAAGTCCCACTCAATCTTTTTAAACTGTGAAGGTCTTTCATCTAATGGAAAATTTTCGTAAACCGGATCAATACAAGAATGATATTCGAGAGTAAAAGAAAAATCCCCCTTTCCCTCTCTCGCCTTTAATTCTCCAAATATTACTTCTTCAATTAGACTTGGATCAAATTCCAGCTTCATAATCATTCCTCATTGAAATCATCAGAAGATGCACAAGATAAACATTCATCGGATGCGCCGGCCACCGCCTCTTGATTAAGATCAGACTCCTTATATATCTCTGTTGTAACATCCATTAATTTCATTTCCAATCTCAAGAACTCTTTTGTCAACGCGGATACAGCACAATAAAAACCTTCTACTGCCTTTCTACCAAAGAGAACCGCGAAAAGAGGCGCCCATTTCCCTATATGCTCTTTCAGGAACTTCTTTTGTGCATCCACGCATATCTGTGCCTTTTCATCTCCGTGATTTTCCAGGGCATACGCTTGCTTGTACAACAAAAAGTGCATAAATTCCAACTCTACACTAACATGGTCGCATCGTTCTTTCTCTACATCAGAGATATCCAAGCCAAAAGCCTTATAAAAACCTTGAATATCACCCAACTCATGCACTTGCTGATACACGTGAGCTGCGCCATATTGGGTTTCGTATAAAGGACACTCTTTCGACATGGTGTGTCCGACAATACACTGATATACCCCTTGTAAGGCTTCGATGGTTGTAGCACTGAACAACTCCTGTACTTCTTTCAAACTTCTTTTTAACTCTACACCATCGTCGATACTCTCATAACATAGCATCAAATCCTTCCCGTGTTCCTGGAAATCTGGTTCTTTCAGTATCGAAAGATTTTTCTCTTCAGGATAAAGGAAGCATGCAGATAAAATCTGATACATTGCGCTCCGTACAAGCAAATTCCTGACGCTGGATGCAGATTGTTGATCCAAAAGACTACTGCTATCAACTCCCATAATAAACCTCAATTCTAAATTGAATTGTAATGTTTCGGGTCTCTGATATGGATCGGTTCTTCAATAGTAGTCCGCACAATTTCCTGTCCATCCTCACCGAATCCAATAACCGTATCATTGTACATCTCAAACTTCTTGCCGTGAATCATCGTTTCAAAAACTTTAGGACCTTCCTCAATCTTGTATTCGAATATAATGGATTGCGCCATCCTGAATAATGACATAACCGCAAGTCTTTCGCGAGAAGGTACCATAAATTTATCAATTGCTTCATCTACACCCGGGCCAAACATCTGCCTTAAATACGGCCTTGGCGCCCATCTGGGAGGAATATAATATATGTTAGGTTCTGTCCCAAACTGAGGATAAAGCGGCAGGGCCAACTTGTCATGCTTGATCAACCACGTAACCGGATTCTTTGGATTATCATCTAAAAACCCCTGTAAACGAATTTGACCTACACAAGCCGCCATACACCTGGTTTCCATAGGACGTCCCTTTGTTATCGGATCACGCCCTTCAATCCTGGGATAGCAGGCAATACATTTTTCGCTTACTCTCGTCAACCCTCTAAACATGGGCTTCTTATACGGACACTGCTCTACACATTTTCTGTAACCCCTGCATCTCTTCTGGTCAATGAGAACAATTCCATCTTCTTTCCTCTTGTAAATAGCCTTTCTTGGGCAGGCAGCCAAACAACCTGGGTACGTACAATGATTGCAAAGTCTCTGTATATAGAAAAACCAACGGCTGTGTTCAGGCAACGAAGAGTATTCATCCGCTTTATTACTTTTTGCAACATCTTCGCCAATGTTTGGAGATCTCCATTCCTTGTCTTCGGGAATGTATCCAACTGCCCACTGATTGATGTTTTTCTTTGCAGCGGCCTCAAATATAGTATCACCTTCATAGACGCCATAAGGAGATAATTTCTCATCTTTTTCATCCGTATACCAGGTATTTTCACCATTATCAATTAACTTTAGTGTTTTAACGTCCCACGATTGTGGATAACCACCATAAGGCTTGGTTTCGACGTTGTTCCACCACATGTGTTCTTGTCCCTTGTTATAAGTCCATGCACTTTTGCAAGCCATGGTACACGTTTGACACGCAATACACCTGTTTATGTTAAATATGGCCGCAAATTGCCGTTTTGGTCTGGCTTCAAAATAGGGATACTCCATGCGCCTCCCTAAGTGCCAGTTATGTACTAACGTCATTTTTCAATCCTCCTTAAATTCTTTATCCTAAAGAGTCTACTATTGCCAAGCAACCTTTTCCAGCGTTGCAGGATGCCATTGAGTAGATATGTTCTTTTGCCCATTTCTGTCTTGCTCCCCGCCATTCCATATCGCCATATTAAAAAATGTATTTCCACCAGGAACCAACTGAACATCATGTGGATCCTGTGTAATTAATGAACGATACATAATTACCGTCCACACACCATCCTCATAATGGCTACATCCATTTACATCCTGATGGTCTTGTGTAGTAAGCGTACCAAAGCCCTCTGCATTTAAATCTTCCACCGTTCTACCGCGTCCTGGCTGGGAAAGCAAATTGTTGGCGGCCCTTCCACCCGATAAAACTTCCACACTTGTTATCAACTCTCTGTGATAGTAAGCGCTGTAAGGGTTGAAATTAAAATCATCGTGCATATTCGGATACTGGTTCTCCATATCTTCCAGTT
>Ga0209212_1005526_pt1 | contig 15010 bp, 8 predicted proteins | sample RifGroC2_FD_183996 | JGI IMG/M metagenome (GOLD analysis project Ga0209212, IMG submission 183996) | Groundwater microbial communities from Rifle, Colorado, USA - Groundwater C2 (SPAdes) (version 2) | ecosystem: Environmental > Aquatic > Deep subsurface > Groundwater | place: Rifle, Colorado... | reverse complement strand
GCTTTGATGTAGTGTGGTGCCGAAGACGAGACTCGAACTCGTACAGGCTGTCGCCCGCCACCCCCTCAAGATGGTGTGTCTACCAATTCCACCACTTCGGCAAGAAGAACCAAGTTTTTATCATTCCTATTTCAGAAAGTCAATACATACTGTGTCGTTGGCTCATTAATCTTCATCCGGCCCAGAACATACTGCCACTGTTTTGCCGATGTTCCTCTTACGGGGCGCCGATTGTCAGTCTGTCCACCGTCACTTTGCCACTGCGGATCCTCAGCACTCCTCTCATTGTGGTGGGCAGCCCGCTTCTGCTGCTGAAGTCGGGATTGTAGCCCCCCTTGAGCACGATGTTTTTACCAAGGTTCGCCGTAAGGCTCTCAAGGAAATCGTCGTCCAGCGCCATAAGGGTGGTATCGACCCCGACTGTTGACGGCGCAGCGCTGTAGGCGAGGTTCAATGAATCGTATCCTGCGCTGCCGATCCTGGTTTTATAAACCTTGTTGAAGGCCGCGGTGACGGAGCTGGTTGCGTTCATGGCTACGCTGCAGCCTCCTGTCCCGGAGCAGGCGCCACCCCAGCCGGCAAATTCGGAACCTGCCGATTTGCTCTGGATCAGGGTGACCACTGTCCCGCTGGCAAAGGTCGCCGAACAGACGCCGCCCGTGCACGCTATGCCGGAGGGGGAGCTGTTGACCGATCCGCTCCCTGTTCCCGACAGGGAGACACTGAGGACACTAAACCCGCCTTGGCTGCAGGTCACCGGCAAGGTGAGGTTTGTCTGCACTGTCGCTGGAGCAAGCGCTGAATCGGCTAAGCGGACCGTAATGGGGAAGCTGCCGCAGGCCGATGGCGTTCCCGACAGGGCACCGGTTGCGCCGTTCAGGGTGACGCCTGCGGGGAGGCTGCCGGAGGCAATGGACCAGCTCTGGGGAGCAATGCCACCGTAGCCGGCAAGGGTTGCGCTGTACGGTGCAAATTGGGTGGCGCCCGGCAGCGTGCTGGTCGTGATAGCCATGGGGTCGATGGCCTGTATGGTGAACTGTTCCTCCACGGCTGCTGCCGGGGTGCCGCCGTCGGTGACCCTGACGGTAAAGCTTGCTGTATAACCGATGTTGACGTTGGTGATGCCGCTGATGGCGCCGGTCGTGGAGTTGAACACGAGCCCCTGGGGCAGATTGCCCGCGACGATCTGCCAGGAATAGGGAGCCGTGCCTCCGGCGGCGACGATCGCGTCGCTGTGGGTCACACCCCTCATGGCGTTTTTCAGGGCGACGCTGGTTATGGTCACCGGCCCGTAGACGACGACGGTGAACTGGCGGGACACCTTCTGCGCCACGCTGCTGCTATCGCTTACCTCCAAGGTGAAGGTATAACTTCCCGGAGTGGTCGGAGTCCCCTGGAGAGTGGCGATCCCGGCGTTCTGCTGCAGGGTCAGACCTGGGGGGAGGGTGCCGCCGCCCACGGTGACCTTCCAATTGTACGGTGCCGCGCCGAGCAGGGCGCGGAGGTTGGCCTGGTATGCGTCTCCCTTTCTGCCGTTGGGCAGCCAGGTCTCGGAGATGGACAGGGTGTCTGAGATGTCGAAACTCAGGCTCTGCTGGGCGGACTGGGGCGGCACGTCACTGTCGGCCACTTCGAAGGTGACGCTTGATTTGAGCTTTGCGCTCGGTGTGCCGCTGATAGTGCCGGAGTTGCCGTCCAGCTCCAGACCGGCCGGAAGGGTGCCGGTTTTGACGATCCAGGAGTAGTTCTTGAGTCCGCCGGCAGCAGACAGCATGGCGTTGTACTGCACGCCGACCGCGCCGGCTGGAACCGTCTTGGTGACGGCCTGCAGCGTGTCCGATACATGCAGGTAGAACTGCTTGTCGGCCGAAATCGGCGTGCCGCCCGCAGCGGTAACCCTGACGGTGAAGGTGAAATCGCCCCAGTCCGAGGCGGTGCCTGAAATGATGCCGGTTGCCGGGTCAAGGGTAATCCCCTGGGGCAGGTAGCTGGTGCTGCCGTTGGGGTTGGCGACCAGCGACCAGGAGTAGGGTGAAGTGCCGCCGCGGGCCGCCAGGGTGAGCGGGGTGATGGCGAACCCCTTGCGCGCGTTGGGGATGATGCTGCTGGAGGTGATGGTCAGCTGGCTCCAGACCCGGACGCCCATGGTGACCGTCTTGCTCTGCGGTGCAGGCCAGGTGCTGTCGCTCACGATGATGCTGACGTTGGTGAAGCCGCCGCCCGTCGGGGTGCCTGAGACGATGCCGGTAGTGCTGTCTATGCTCAGTCCGGCGGGGAGCTGTCCGTTGATGGAGAAGCTGTACGGTGCGATGCCGCCGGTGACGCGCAGCAGTTCGGAATAGGGGGCGCCGACAAAACCGTTGGGCAGAATGGTGGTGGGGATCTGCAACGGGTTCAGGACCCTCAGGAAGTAGGCTTTATACGCCGATCTCCCGACGCTGTCAGTCACGGCCAGGGTAAGGGGCACGCTGGTGGCGACGGTAGGGGTGCCTGAGATGATGCCGGTAGCAGGGTCGAGAGCAAGCCCGGCAGGCAGATTTCCGGCATAGCTGGACCAGGTATAGGGCGCCAGGCCGCCGCTAGCGCCAAGGGGCTGGCTATGGGCGACACCGACTATGGCATCGTTTAGCTGGCTCGAGGTCTGAGTGAGGAGCGGGTCCACCGCCAAGGTATAGGACTGGCTGGTGTTGCGTCCCTCGTTGTCGATAACCCTGATGGCAAAACTGAAAACTCCGGGAGACGCAGAGATCTTTCCTTTGAGCATCCCCTGGGTGTTGTCCAGGGTGAGGTTCGCGGGGAGCGCTCCGGAGATGACGCTGAAAGTGTAGGGCTGTGCCCCGCCGGTGGCGGCAATTGCCGTCAGATAGTCTGCCGTGGTCATGCCGCGCGGCAGCGCCGTGGTGGAGATCGCCAGCTGCGAGGTGACGCTGATGGTGAACTCTCTCTCGGCATAGGCACCGAGGCTGTCCGTCACCCCGACAGCGAAAGTTGCGCTCGGTCCGGCGCTGGCGGTGCCGCTGATGATGCCGAGGGCACGGTCCACGCCGAAGCCGGCCGGTGGGGTGCCGTAGGCGATACTGAAGGTATAGGGGCCGGTGCCGCCGGTGATGGTCAAGGGCTGGCTGTATTGCACCCCGGCAGACGCGGGAGGCAAAGTAGGAGGGGCCGTGAAATTGAGGAGGTCGGCGTTGTGGGGGACCAGTCCGGCTTTGATGTCACTGCCGCTGGTGTTGGAGAGTACTATTCCATTCGTTGTTGTGGCTTTGTATCCGGTCTTGCTTATGGTGATATCGTAGCTTCCATACGGGACATTGAAAGCGAAGTGTCCGTTTGAGTCGGTCTGGGTGGTGCCGGTAGCTGCGCCCGAGATGGATACCGTCGCCGAAGTAATGGGATTTCCGGTGGAGAGATCCAGCACGGTGCCGCTCATCGTTGCCAGAACAGTGATAGATCGGGTCGTCTGAGTAGCCGGGTTGTAGTTGGCGCTACCGGACTGGTCGGCGGTGATGGTGCAGGTACCCGATGCCAGGCCGGTAACGGTACTGCCGCTGACGGTGCAGATTTGGGGGGTGGTCGAGCCAAAGCTTACTGCGAGCCCTGAGGTGCTGGTTGCACTGGCCGTGGTGGTGCCGCCTTTAGGGATGGTTGCCGGCAGGTTTATCGGGTTGATGGTCTGGTTAGCCTTGCCGATGGTGATGGACTGTGTCATCTGGCTGGCCGGAAGGTAATTGGAACTGCCCGCCTGGTTTGCAGCAACGGTGCATGTACCGACCGCTATGCCTGTAACATTGTTGCCACTGACGGAGCAGGTGCCGGGTGTGGTGGAGCTGAAACTCACGGTCAGACCGGAGGAAGCTATAGCAGAGACGGTGCCGGTTCCTCCATAAACGATCGCCGCTGCTGGAGCGAACGTCACGTTTTGGCTGGCCTTGCCGATGACTATTGACAGTGATTGTGTCGCGGCATTGTACTCGGCATTGCCCGCTTGAGTGGCGGCAATTATGCACGTTCCGACGTTAACACCGGTGACAACGTCGCCACTTAGCGAACATACGGTCGGGGTCGTTGTGCTGAGAGCCACCGAAAGGCCGGAGTTGGCGCTAGCGGACACGTTGCCGATTCCAGCCACAACGATCGTCGGTGCGGGGCCAAAATTCACGGTTTGGCTAGCCAATAAGCCCACTGACGCAGTCTGTGGCCTGGTTAACGACGATCCGCTTTTATAGCCCCACTCCGCAACCGTACCATTGTTTTTCAGGGCAAACGTGGTTGAGGAGCCCGCTGCCACGGCTGTGACGTCGGTGAGTCCAGGGACTGCGCCCGGCTCCCAGCGATCCGTCGTGGTTCCATCGCCCAGCGAACCAAACCGGTTATATCCCCATGCCATAGACGAGCCGTCCGATTTGAGCGCTACGCTGTGCGATTCACCGGCCGCAACCGTTGTGACACCGGTGAGCTCTGGCACTTGTGCGGGATCCAAGCGGTCGGTCCTGGTTCCATCGCCCAACTGGCCGTAGGCGTTCCATCCCCACGTCGCAACGGTGCCGTCGGACTTGACTGCCATTGTGTGATTTCCCCCCCCTGCCACCGCCACAACTTCGCTTAGCGCCGGTACCGCCACTGGGCTGTCACGATCCGTAATGGTTCCGTCGCCCAGTTGTCCATAGCGATTTCCACCCCAGGCAACCAACGTACCATCGGATCTGAGCGCCAGCGTGTGAGACTCACCCGCCGCAACCGCCACAACCCCGGTGGGGGCAGAAACCGCTACAGGAGTGATGCGATTCGTTTTAGTCCCATCACCGAGTTGTCCAGCGCCATTCCACCCCCACGCCACCACAGTGCCGTCCGATTTTAGCGCCACCGTGTGGCTACTACCGGCTGCCACTGCGACTACGCCTGAGAGCCCCTGCACCGGCACCGGGGTACTGCGATGCGTCAGGGTTCCATCCCCCAACCGTCCATCGCCATTATATCCCCAAGCCACTACCGTGCCGTCCGATTTGAGCGCAACGGAATGAAACAGGCCTGCGGCGACCGCCACCACACCGCTAAGCCCCGGTACTGTCGCTGGGTTCGAACGACTCGTCGAGGTTCCATCCCCCAACTCTCCATAGGAATTCAGTCCCCACGTCACGACCGTGCCGTCGGTTCTCAGGGCCACGGTATGCTTACCCCCGGCTGCCACCATGGGTGAAATCCTTAAGGACATGCCGACGTTGATGGACTTTGTGGCTGTAGCTGCGTTGTAATAGTTGGCGTCACCCGGTTGGTTGCCAACAATGGTGCAGCTACCTGCAGCAATGGCGCTGACGGTGTCGCCACTGACCGTGCAAATGTCGGGCGTGGCAGATGTTAAGCTCACCGCAAGACCGGAGGTTGCGAATGCGGAAATTGGGCCGGTTCCTCCGACAAACATTTTCGGTACAAATCTGAAAGTTATACTCTGGTTTCCCTTGGCGATGGGGATGTTCTGTGTCGCTTGAGTTGCCGCATGATAGTTGGCGTTGCCAGCCTGATTGGCAGCGATGGTGCAGGTGCCCTCAGTAAGGGCACTAACGGTGTTGCCAGTAACCGTGCATACTTGGGGTGTCAAAGTGCTGAAACTTACAGTAAGCCCAGAGGAGGCGACAGCGGAAACTGTGTTACTACCGCCCGGACCGATGGCCGGTGACAGGCCGAAGGTAATCGTTTGACTTCCTTTGCCGACGGTGAACGACTGGGTCAGGGACGCCGTGTAGTAGGCAGGTTCTGGCCAGGTCCAGGCGTTTATGGTGCATGTGCCAATACTAACAGGTAGGATTGTACTGCCATGCACCATGCAGACACTAGGTGTCTGGGACTGGAGATAAGGGCTGCGTCCAGTTGTGGTGGTAGCGGTTGCGGTGGTTCTGCTGCCAACGGTAAGGGCAGGCGCCGAGAGCTCAATCGCAACGATGCTATCTGTTGACCTGATGAGGACAGAATACGTCCACTGTGCCGCAGCGCCGTAGATGCTGTTGCCTGCCTGGTTGGCAGCGATAGTGCAAGTTCCGGTAGTTGTACCGGTGACAGTGTTGCCACTGACTGTGCAGACGCTAGGCGTTAAGGTAGTGAAGACCACCGGAAGGCCAGAGGAGGCGGTAGCATTAATGTTGAAAATAGGGCTATCAGATGCAATGAGCTTGGATTCTATAGCCTGGTTGGTGTATGCAGAAGTAAGATTAGTTCCCACCACCAAGGGGACCAAGCTATCGGTGTTTCCATTACCCAACTGCCGTTAGCCCCCCAAGCCACAATTGAGCCGTCGGATTTGCGGGCTACCGAGTGAGCAGTACCTGCCGCCAGTGACGCCACTCCCACAAGACCATTCACTGGAGCAGGTTCATACCGAGTCACTGTCGTTCCATCGCCCACTTCTCCGTTGCTGTTATCTCCCCAGGCAACCACGGTGCCGTCTGACTTGAGCGCGACGACGTGGCTACCACGAACCGCCACCGCAGTTACCCCGGTGAGCCCAGGCACCGGACTGACAAACACGTTGTTCGTCGTTCGCCAACGGTTACCTAACTCGCCATGGGCATTATTTCCCCAGGTCATCACTGTGCCGTCGTATTTGATCGCAACTGAGAAATTCAAGCCAGCTGCCACGGTCTTAACACCGGACAGCTCTGCCTGCTGTATTGCTACCGGTGAAAAAAAATCAACGCCTGGGCTTCCAACCCCCAACTGGCCATAGTCGTTCTTTCCCCAGGTAAAAACAGTGCCGTCGGATTTGAGGGCAATACTATGTGTAGCCCCCGTCGCCACAGTTATGATGCCGCTTAGACCAGGAACTACCGCAAGTGTTGAGCTAGTGATCCCCCAACTCACTACCGTGCCGTCGGATTTTAACGCCACGACATGAGAATCACATGCTGCTAGGGCCGCAACTCCGACGAGTCCCTGTACTGCAACCGGGCTCAAACGTAGGGTCGTGGTGCCATCAGCAAGTTGGCCGGTGTCGTTATTTCCCCACCCCACGACGGTCCCGTCGGATTTAAGTGCGTAGGTGCTGTTGGAACCCGCCGTTACCGCCACAACACCGGTTAGGCCCGGTACTGCCACCGGACCCTGGTAAATATTAGTATTTCCGATGCCGAGTTGGCCATAATCGTTTCGTCCCCACGCCACCACTGTGCCGTTTGATTTGAGTGCTACGGTGTGATGTCCACCCGCAGCGACCATTGGCGTGACAGCAGAAGCGATGGTGGGGACCAATAAGCAGAGCATGGAGAGGTGGATGATGAGCGAACGCATAGAACTCCCTGGAATGTTGCGGTTTGTTGCTATCTCACTCAGTTTTGCACTGCCGCGTTTGGTTCTGATGCTGAAACGCCGGAGGGGTAAATGCAATGAGAGCTTTTAACGTGTGGTGGCTAACCTATTGGATGTAGCGCAGTTACGCCGCTTGTCTCTGCGCGTTGCGCGCTGAAAGTGCCTGTAAATTATTTTGATGTCAATCATTAATTGCTGTTGCTGGCAACACGTAAGCCGTGTGCTGCGTCTGGTCCAGAAGTAACTCTCTGGAAATACATTTATATGCAGATTTAGCCGGCCAAAATAATTGCTATTAGTCAACGCCTTCAAATTTGATTGAATTGCAAGAGTGGTTTAGGCAACCGATCGGCGGACAGTGACTTGGCAAGAGAGAGAAGTCTGAGATGGCTCGGGGGCAGGGGAGGGGGGCTGCCGGGATTGCTCTCGGCAGGAGGGGTAAGGGAAGGACCAAAAAAAGAGCCACGGTTTCCCGTGGCTCACTGTTTTTTCTTGGTGCCGAAGACGAGACTCGAACTCGTACAGGCTGTCGCCCGCCACCCCCTCAAGATGGTGTGTCTACCAATTCCACCACTTCGGCTTGAAGAACCAACTTTCTACCATCTGCCGGTCCGGAAGTCAACAGTAAATCTTATCAACTACTTCGCTGCAGGTGCTGCGGGTGCGGCAGGCGCTGCCGGTGCAGCAGGTGCAGCAGGTGCTGCGGGTGCTGCACCAGGTGCTGCGGGTGCTGCTGGGGTCTGCTGAGCGGGCAGGCCGCCCATCGGAGCCGGCTTCGCCTTCGGTGCTCTGGACATGATGGAGGAACCCCCACCTTTACCAGCGACAAAGGCAAGCGAGAGCGAGGTGAGCATGAAGATGATCGCCGCACTGGTGGTGAGCTTGCTCATAAAGGTGCTGCCGCCGCCTGCGCCGAAAACAGACTGGCTGCCGCTGGCGCCGAAGGAGGCACCCATCTCGGCGCCTTTGCCGGACTGCAGCAAAACGACGATGATCAAAGCGAAGCAGACGATGACGTGCAGGGTTACCAGTAAAATAGTCATTAAAGCTGTTACCTCCCAAGCTTATTCAAAAAGCCTGTTTAACATATTTGCTTACAAATAACAAACATTATTCGCCGAAACGGACGATCGAGGCGAAGGATGCGCCTTTGAGGCTCGCTCCCCCCACCAGGGCGCCGTCTATGTCAGGGCGCGACATGAGCCCCTTGATGTTCTCGGGCTTGACGCTGCCGCCGTAGAGGACGCGCACCTTGTCCGCCGCGCTCCTGCCGAGCAGTTCGGCCACCACGCCGCGGATGTAGGCGTGCGCTTCCTGCGCCTGGTCGTCGCTTGCGGTCTTGCCGGTGCCGATGGCCCATACCGGCTCGTAGGCGATGATGACCGGGGCAAACTGGGTCTCGGTCAGACCTTCCAGTCCCCCCTTGAGCTGACGCTCCAGCACCTTGAAGGTCTCGCCGGCCTCGCGCGCCGCCAGGGTCTCGCCGATGCAGAAGATCGGCACCAGCGCACCCTTGAGTGCTGCCTTGATCTTCTTGTTCACCGTCTGGTCGGTTTCGCCGAAATACTCCCTGCGCTCCGAGTGGCCGATGATGACGTAGCCCGCGCCGGCATCCATCAGCATGCGGGGCGAGACTTCACCGGTGAAGGCGCCTTCCTCCTCCCAGAAGCAGTCCTGGCCGGCCAGGCCGATTTGGGTGCCGGCGACCGCGGCGGGGAGGGTGGGGAGCACGGTGAACACCGGGGCCACCACGATCTCCACGCTCGTTACCCCCTTCACCAGCGGGGCCAGTTCCTCTATCAGTGCCAGCGCTTCGTTCTTAGTCTTGTAGAGCTTCCAGTTGCCAGCTATGACCGGCTTGCGCATGTTGCCTCCTGTGTTCATGTCATGGGAAAAATGGATCTGACCCCATCCCCACCCCGAGCCTCCCCTTGAAGGGGAGGGGGGGATTGAGGGTAGGGGAAGTATGGGTTAGGGGGCGTTGCTGTCGGGACCTCCTACTTGTGCCCCTTGTCCTCCAGCACCTTGATGCCCGGGAGCTTTTTACCTTCCAGGAGCTCCAGGAAGGCGCCGCCGCCGGTGGAGATATAGCTGATCTTGGCGTACTCGCCGGCGCGATGCACCGCCACGTCGGTGTCACCCCCACCCACGATGGTGAGCGCGTAGGAGTTGGCCACCGCGGAGACCATGGCGAAGGTGCCGCGCGAGAAGGCGTCCATCTCGAACACTCCCATCGGGCCGTTCCAGACGATGGTCTTGGCGTTTTGCAGCGCCTCGGAGAAGAGCGCCACGGTGGCGGGGCCGATGTCGAGCGCCATCCAACCTTCCGGGATCTCCTGGACCGTGGTGACCTTGGTCTCGGCGGTCGGGTTGAACTGGTCGGCGACCACGCAGTCCACCGGGAGGTAGAACTTGACCCCTCTTTGGCGCGCCTTCTCGAAGGTCTTCATGGCGGTCTCGATCAGGTTGTCCTCGACCAGCGACTTGCCTACGTTGTAGCCCATCGCCTTCAGGAAGGTGAAGGCCATGCCGCCGCCGATGATGATCTTGTCCACCTTTTCGCACAGGTTCTCCAGCACCTCGATCTTGCCGGACACCTTGGCGCCACCCAGGATCGCCACCAGCGGCCGGATCGGGTTCTGCATCGCCTTGTCGAAGTAGTTCATCTCGTTCTTCATCAGAAAGCCCGCGGCCACCACCGGGAAGAAATTGGTGATCCCCTCCACCGAGGCGTGGGCGCGGTGCGACACGGCGAAGGCGTCGTTCACGTAGACGTCGCAGCCGTTCACCAGGGACTTGGCGAAGTCGAGGTCGTTTTTCTCCTCGCCTCCATAAAAGCGCAGGTTCTCCAGCATCAGCACGTCGCCGGGCTGCATGGCGTCGATCATGGCGCGGGTTTCGTCACCGATGCAGTCGGGGGCGAGCTTGACATCCTTGCCCAGGAGGCGGGAAAGCCTCTTGGCCGCCGGGGCCATCGAGTACTTCTCCTTGCGCTCCCCCTTGGGGCGCCCCAGGTGCGAGGCGAGGACGATCTTGGCTTTCTGGTCCAGGGCGTAGTTGATGCTCGGGAGCACCGCGCGGATCCTGGTGTCCTCGGTGATGTTCTGGTTGTCGTCCAGGGGGACGTTGAAGTCCACCCGCATGAAAACCTTCTTGCCGCCCAAATCCTCGATCGCATCGATGTAACGAATAGACATGACCACCTCCTGTGAATGTTGATGCATGTAGCAGACAAACAAACACGGGGGGGCAGCAAACTCCCCCCCGCGCTACTTGGTGCAGTATAGCGAAATTGTTAAAGAAGGATTTTCATCAGGTCGACAACGCGCTGCGAGAAGCCGGTCTCGTTGTCGTACCAGGAGATTACTTTCACCATGTTGCCTTGTATCGACTTGGTGGAGGGTCCGTCAACGATGGAGGAGAGCGGGTTGCCGTTGAAGTCGATGGAGACCAGCTCCTCGGAACAGAAGCCGAGCACTCCTTTGAGCGGGCCGTCGGCCGCGGCTTTCAGGGCGGCGTTGACCTGCTCCTTGTCGGCCGGTTTGGAAAGCGTCACCACCAGGTCGACGACCGAGACGTTCGGGGTCGGCACCCGGATCGCCATGCCGTCCAGTTTCCCCTTGAGTTCCGGCAGCACCAGGGAGACCGCCTTGGCTGCGCCGGTGGTGGTCGGGATCATGGAGAGGGCGGCGGCGCGGGCGCGGCGCAGGTCCTTGTGGGGCAGGTCAAGGATGTTCTGGTCGTTGGTGTAGGAGTGCACCGTGGTCACCAGACCCTTCTCGATGCCGAAGCTGTCCTGGAGCACCTTGGCCACGGGGGCCAGGCAGTTGGTGGTGCACGAGGCGTTGGAGATGATGTTGTGCTTGGACTTGTCGTAGGCCTTGTCGTTCACCCCCATCACCACCGTGATGTCCGGGTCGGTCGCGGGGGCGGAGATGATCACCTTCTTGGCGCCGGCCGTCAGGTGCTGGGAAGCCTTTTCCTTGGTGGTGAAAAGACCGGTGGATTCCAGGACTACGTCCACGTTGAGCTCTTTCCAAGGGAGCTCCGCGGGGTTTCTCACGGCCAGGATCTTGATCGCCTTGCCGTTCACCACGATCTGGTCCCCCTCGGCGGCCACCTCGCCCGGAAACTGCCCGTGTACTGAATCATACTTTAGCAGGTGGGCCAGGGTTTTCGCGTCGGTGAGGTCGTTGATCGCAACGAACTCGATTCCGGTGTCCTTCGCGGCAGCCCTGAGCACAGAACGCCCGATCCTGCCGAAGCCATTGATCGCAACTCTTAATGCCATTTGCTCCTCCCGTAAACTAAGTATTCATTCACAATTGAGAATACTAACAACCGGTCGGGTGCCCGTCAAGAATTAATTCAAGAATATCTGAAGAAAGTCGATATCAGGACGGAGGCCTTTGCCAGTCCACGACTGTCCGCTCCAGTATTAGGGAAATTTATTTTTCACCCCAATAAATCGTGATAATTATTGACTTTTCAGAGTGCTATCACTATGCTTAGGCTCGACCTACTCTGCCAATATCCGTCGCTGGCAGAGAGCATTCTTGATTTCGACGCCACCTCGCAGTGCCAATGCAGCCGGAAATCGCTATAAATTAATATGACCCTGGAAAAACGCATAACAATATTTTCCTTTCTGATCCTCTTGCTCACGGTTTTCGTCAGTTCAGGAATGGACATGATGGCCCTGCGCAAAGATCAGGTGAACGCGCTCAACCTGCGTTCCCAGGGACTCGCGACCGCGCTCAAGTCGAACATCGAGAAGGTGCTCAACCTGGGCCTCGAGCTCAAGGACATGACCGGGCTTTCCGAGAAGTGTCGTGAGATCATGGAGGGAAACCCCGACATCGCCTACTGCGTGGTCACCGACCTTTCCGGCAGGGTGCTGTTCGCCAACGACGCGCGTTATCACGCCTTCCCGGTGCAACCGGCGTCGCCCGGCGAGGGGGGGAAGGGGAGTTCCCTGGTTTCCAGAGGGCACATCAGCATGACCATTTCCGGGGAGCAGCAGGAGTTCAGGGACACTGCGGTGCAGATCCTCTCCCCTTATGGCAAGCCGATCGCCCAGGCGCACGTGGGGTTCAGCGAAAAGGTGGTGCTGGACAAGATGAAGGGGATGCTGTTCAAGACCCTGTTTCTGCTCGCCATCTCGCTGGCGGTCTCCTTCACCCTGGTGGTTTTCTTCGTCAAGAAGTACGTCATGCATCCCATCTCCACCCTGCTCAGCGGTGTGAAGCAGATCTCAGAGGGGGCCTTCGACACCAAGATCGGCGATGTCCGGGTCTACGAGTTCAACGTGCTGGCGCGCAACGTGAACATCATGTCCCAGTATCTGAAAAACAGGGACGAGCAGATCAAGAAGAACTACCAGGAGATGGAGAAGACCTACGCCGAGCTGCATGAGTCCTACCGCAAGCTGGAAAGCCTGAGCTCCGACCTGGAGCGCTCCGAGGAGCTCTACAAGTCTCTCATGGAGGACGCAAGCGACGCCATCGTGGTGATCGGCTCGGACCATTCGATCCGCATGGTGAACAAGATGGCCGAGGAGTTTTTCGGCTACGAGGCCCGCGAGCTGCTCGGGCTGCCGCTCACCAAGATGCTGCTGCTTCTGAACATCGCCAATATCCCCAAGCTGCAGAGGATGTTCCGTGAGGCCGCCGAAGGGGTGCACATCGCCGAGGAGATGCAACTCACCAAGAAGGAGGGGGGCGTCATGGTGGCGATGCTGCACGCCTCCAGCATCAAGAGCGGCTCCGAGACCCTGGTGCAGGCCATCTTCCGCGACGTGACCCGCGAGCGCGAGATCATCGTCAACCTGGAGAAGAGCTCGGCGGACCTGGCCCGCCTGAACCGGATGAAGGACTCCTTCCTGGGGCTGGCCTCCCACGAGTTGAAGACCCCGCTCACCGTGATCATGGGGTACTCGGAACTGATCACCACCGACCTCGCCGAGCGGGTGGACAAGACCGTCCTGGAGATGGTGATGAACATCTCCAACGCCGCCTCGCGCCTGGACAATATCATCAAGGACATGGTCGATGTCTCCATGATCGACGAGAAGAGGCTGCAGCTCAAGATGGAGGACGTGCAGCTGAACCGGCTCATCGAGGCTTCGGTGAGCGAGCTGCGCTTCTTCTTCTCCATGAGGAAGCAGGAGATCGTGGTCAACCTGGACGAGTCGATCCCTCCCATCAGGGGGGACGCGCTCAGGCTGATGCAGCTGCTCTCCAACATCCTGGGTAACGCCATCAAGTTCACCCCGGACGGCGGGCGCATCACCATCTCCAGCTCCGCCAAGTACCTTTTACGCGGCATCCCGGGCGGGGATGCCACCCCCGGGCGGGAGCACCATCTCTTCCTTGAGGTCACCGTGAGCGACACCGGCATCGGCATCGACCGCGAGGACCAGGTCCGGGTCTTCGAGAAGTTCTACGAGGTGGGGAACATCCAGGAGCACTCCACCGGCAAGGTCGCCTTCAAGGCCAAGGGTGCCGGTCTGGGACTCTCCATCGCCAAGGGGATCGTGGACATGCACGGCGGCGAGATCTGGGTCGAGTCGCCGGGCTACAACCCGGACCGCTTCCCCGGCTCCACCTTCCACATCCTGCTCCCCCTGAGCCCCGGACTGGGCGAGAAAACGACCAATTACGGCACGCTTTTGCGCTAGCGCACCGCTCTCCAGTGCCGGCGCGCCGCGTCGATGCGTTAAGCGAATCTCAGCAAGTTCATCTTGCAAACCCTCACTCTTTTCCTGTATAAAAATAAGGTTTTTTCGTTGATGTCCCCCTTTGCGAAAAGGGGGATTGCTGTTTGCTCTGTAGCTACCTTTGGAGGGACTGGATGAAGCTCAGCCTGTTGGCGAGTGGCAGCAAGGGAAACTGCCTGTTTCTGGAGAATGACTCCTGCCGCCTGCTGATCGACGCCGGGCTCTCCGGTCGCGAGACTCTGGCCAGACTCTCATCCATAGGAGTCGCCCCCGAGACCCTGGACGGCATCCTGATCACCCACGAGCACACCGACCACGTGCGCGGCGTGGGAGCGCTGGCCCGCCGCCTCAAGATCCCGGTACTGGGGGCGTCGCGCATGCTGCAGGCCGCGCAGCACGTCATGGGCAAGGTGGAGCGGATAGAATTCGACCCCGGCACCTCCTTTCATTTCAAGGGAGTCGCCATCGACCCCTTCCCGGTCACCCACGACGCCTGCGACCCGGTCGGCTTCCGGATCGAGGGGGAGGAGGGGTGCATAGGCTTCGCCACCGACCTCGGCATCGCCACCAGGCTCACCCAGGAGAAGCTCAGGGGTTGCCGGGCGCTGGTGCTGGAGTTCAACCACGACGAGCAGATGCTGCAAGACGGTCCCTATCCCTGGCACCTGAAGCAGCGTATCCGCTCGCGCCACGGCCACCTATCCAACGCCGAGGGGGCCTGCCTCTTAGAGGAGCTTCTGCACGGCGGGCTCGAGGGGGTGTTCCTGTCGCACCTCTCGGAAGTGAACAACGACCCGTCCCTGGCGCTCGCCTCGGCCCGGGGGCTTCTCGATCGCCAGAACCTCTGCGCGCCGCAGGTGTTCGTGGGCAACCAGTACCAGGCCAGCGGGGTGCTGGCCATATAAAGAATATTTCCCCCCCCTCCCTTGACGGGAGGGGGCAGGGGGGTGGGTGAAGTTGCCAGGATTCGGCAATGGTGGACGACCCCCCCCCCCC
>Ga0209212_1005525_pt1 | contig 15012 bp, 10 predicted proteins | sample RifGroC2_FD_183996 | JGI IMG/M metagenome (GOLD analysis project Ga0209212, IMG submission 183996) | Groundwater microbial communities from Rifle, Colorado, USA - Groundwater C2 (SPAdes) (version 2) | ecosystem: Environmental > Aquatic > Deep subsurface > Groundwater | place: Rifle, Colorado... | reverse complement strand
ATTTCTTCCCTGTTAGCTTCAATCCCGTCAATACATTTTTCTCTCAAAATTTTATTAGCATTGATAAGAATTTCAAGGGATTCTAAAATAGAAAACGCAATCAGGGGAATATTTTGATTTAATTCAAACTGCCCGCCTGCCACGCATTGATTTATTATCACATCATTTCCAAGCACTTTAATGCCCACCTGCGCGACCATTTCAGGAATAACAGGATTGACTTTGCCCGGCATAATTGAAGAACCCGTCTGAACAGGCGGAAGTTTAATTTCCCCTAAACCCGCGGCAGGTCCTGAATTCATAAGCCTTAAATCGTTTGAAATCTTGATTAAACTCGTGGCATGCGCTTTTAAAATTCCGCTGACTTCTGCAAAAACATCAAGATTCTGCGTGTTTTCAACAAGATTTTCCGCCCTAGCAAGCCCGATTCCCGTTAAATCCCTTAATTTGTCAACAACAGCGAAAATAAATTTTCTCGGCGCGGAAAGTCCTGTCCCTACGGCAGTTCCGCCGACATTAACAACTCGAAGCCGCTCCTCGCATTTATAAATTCGCCATCTGTCGCGGGAAACAGCTTCCGCATAAGCAGAAAATTCTTTCCCGAGCGTGATTAAAACCGCATCCATAAGCTGTGTTCTTGCAACCTTAACAATATCCGCAAATTCTTTTTCTTTTTCCTGAAAACTTTCCTGAAGTGCGATAACTTCTTTCTCCAGTTTTCTTAAAAGCAAAATACAGGCTATTTTTAAAGCTGTCGGATAAACATCATTCGTTGACTGATAAAGATTTATATCTTCTATAGGGTCTATAAATTCATATTCGCCTTTGTTTTTCCCTAAAATTTCCAGCGCGCGATTTGCTATGACTTCGTTTATGTTCATGTTTAAAGAAGTCCCCGCCCCGCCCTGAATCGGATCAACAACAATTTCGCTGTCGAGTTTTTCTTCAGCCATTTCTTCGCATGCTTCAATTATTGCCCCCGACTTTGAAGCTTCCCACTTGTTCAAATCTTTGTTAATAAGCGCACATGCCAATTTTACATTCCCGAAAGCCTTAATAAACTTGCTGTGGGTTTTGTATCCCGAAACATTAAAGTTTTGCAAAGCCCTATAAGTATGAACACCCCAATAAACTTCCTGTGGTATTTCAGCCGCACCTAAAAAGTCTTTTTCTTCTCTGAATTTCATTTTTTTACCTGAAACTTAGTTTTTTCTTCTTAAACATATTAAACAGGTAAAATTAATAAATCAATTAAATTTGTATAATTAACTTGAGTGACGCTTCATATATTGATAGAATGTTATTAAATATTTATTCAGGGTAGCTTTGTGTCGAAAATTCTAATATTATCAAGAGATTCAAATATAAATAATGACTTAATCAACTTATTAAGCGGTGTCGGGTATGAAGCAATTTCCGTTGAAACGGAAAAAGATGCGATTAAAACTGCCGGTGAATTTTCTCCTGATATAGCAATAATTGACACCTCAATAGTTGATATAAATATTGTCAGCACTTGCAGAAGCCTGAAACTTCAAAACGAAACCAATGATATACAAATAGTTCTATTGACTTCAAAAGACTCTGCTTCACAAGAAGTGCTTGTTGGAGCTGACGGATATATTACAAAGCCTTTTAACGAAAACATTTTAATTGCTACTGTAAATGCGCATTTAAGAATTAAAAAGCTTCTTGACATTTTATACACAAACAACAGCGAACTGGCAAAGAGTTTATACCAGTTAAATGTTCTTTACAATACAAGCTCTCAACTTGCAGGAACTCTTAACAAGACTAAACTCATAAATATTATGAATACCGGTCTTGATAAAAGTCTTAATTCTTCACTCTGCCACGCTCTTGTTATGAATGAACCTCAAGATGCAACATTAATAATAAACTCTCTGTATCCAATAACAGAAACACTTGAAGAAGCCCTTAAATTAAGGGCAATGCTTTCTTACAAAAGCCTGTTTGAAAATAATAAACTTCCTTTTGAACTTTCAATCGGTGATATTTCTGTAGAAAAACATATTAAAGAACAGGAAGGACTTTTTGACTTAAATATATTAAACTGGGACTGCATGTTTTCGCCAATAAGCACAGCTGACAAGTTTTTTGGCACAGTAGAAATCATCAGAAAAAACGAATTTTCCGGCGAAGATTCAACCTGTTTTCATACCGTCGTAAAACAAGTTTCACTCCCGTTAGAAAGCGCTCTTCTTTACGAAGAAATCCAAAAAACAAATATAAAACTCGAAAAACTTGAAAAACTTAAATCAGAATTTATTTCAATCGTTTCTCACGAACTAAGAACTCCTTTAACTTCTATAAAAAACTCGCTGGAAATGATGCTGTCAGGCAGAATGGGCGAAATAACCGACATTCAGGATAATTTTCTCAACCTTGCAAAAAGAAACGTTGACAGGCTCGCAGGGATTATCAATGACCTTCTTGACTTGTCCAAAATTGAAGCAGGTAAAATGGAATATCGCTTTGAACCGATAAATATACTTGAACCGGTTAAATTTGTTGTATCTACCTTTGAACACCTTGCAGACAAGAAAAATATTCGGCTTTATATCAATGCCGCAAAGGATGACTTTAATATTTACGGAGATTCCAGCAGAATTGAACAGATTTTAACCAATCTTATCTCAAACGCCATAAAATTTACTCCCAACAACGGCAAAGTTGCGGTAAATATAGAAGAAATTAACGCTGCTTCTATAGATACAACTGTATTTTACAATGATTCATCTTTAATAGATTCAAACGACGAACTTAATTCAGAACAGGATTATGTAAAAATCACTATAGAAGATACGGGTATAGGGATTAAAACAGAAGATATTCCTAAAGTATTTGATAAATTTCAGCAGATTGAAAGCTCTTTAAGTCGCGAAGTAGGAGGAACAGGACTTGGTCTTCCTATTGCAATGCAGCTTATAGAGGCTCATCAAGGAAAAATATGGCTCGAAAGCGAGTTTGAAAAAGGCAGCAAGTTTTCTTTTGTTATTCCTTTGATGCAAAATCTTTCATCCAGACATATTAAATCAACTCATAATTTTTCGTCATCATGAGCTTCTTTTTTGTCATCCTGAGCGAAGCGAAGGATCTGTCAAATAGCGCAAATAGTTAAATAGACAAATTCTTCGGACTAAAGCCCTCAGAATGACACCCCAATGTTTAATTAAATATAAAAATAGGTAAATAAAATGACAGGAAACGACAAAAAAGCTAAAAAAAAGATTCTGATTGTGGATGATGAACCGGATATAGTAGAAACCCTTAAATTTCTGATAGAAAGCGAGGGTTTTGAGAGCATAATAGCTATGGATGGCGAAGAAGCTCTAAGAAAAGCCAAAGAAGAAAACCCCGATATTATGATACTTGATGTAATGCTCCCAAAGATTAACGGCTATAAAGTATGCCGACTTTTAAAATTTGATAACAAGTACAAACACATACCTATTCTTATGGTAACAGCCAGATCTCAAGAAGAGGACAAGGTTATCGGTGAAGAAACAGGCGCTGATGAATATATAACAAAGCCTTTTGATATTAATGAACTTCTTCAAAAAATACATCTTTACTTAAAACGTTAATAATATTGACCTATTAATCCAATCGGGGTTAAATAGTCTTAAATTATAAAGAGTTGTCTAATTAATAAAATCGAGTGATATAAAAGGAAAATTTAAATTACATGACTAACAGTTTAGATATAATTTCCATCGGGGAGTGCATGATAGAGCTTTCAACCAATGAAAGCCTTATATACGCAGAATGTTTACACAAATACTACGGCGGAGATACCTTAAACACAGCCGTAGCAGCTGCGAGACTCGGCTCAAAAGTCGGCTATATAACACGGGTTGGAAGAGATTCCTTTCAAACATATTTACTTGATTCATGGCAGGCAGAAAACATTGACACAAGCAATATCAAGATTGTAGAAGGCTATAACGGACTTTATATACTTTCAATACAAGAAGAAGCCAGAAAAGAGTTTGTTTTTTACAGAAAAAAAAGTGCTGCAACAGCTCTTTCAACAGATGATATTTCAGAAGATTATATACAGCAAGCTAATATCGTTTATTCTACGGGAATAGCGCAGTCCCTTTCTTCTTCCGCAAAAGGCGCTGTAAAAAAAGCTTTTCGCATAGCCAAAGACAAAGGCTGCCTTGTAGCTTATGACCCGAATTACAGGGAAAGACTCTGGGGTGCCGATGAAGCAAACGAAGCGATGGAAGAAATCATTGATTGCATTGATATTATTATGTTAAACAATATTCATGACGCTGAATGGCTTATTGATCAAACTTCGCCTGACAAAATCATAAAATATTTCTGGGACAAAGGAGTTGCCACCGTTGCCGTAAAAATGGGCAAAAATGGCTGTGTTGTAGGATATAACGGAGAAATTAACACAATACCGGCGAAGGAAACGGAAATTGTTGACTCAACTGGAGCAGGTGATGCTTTTAACGGCGGATTTTTGCATGGAATAGCATGTGGTTACAATCCGTTTGAATCTGCAAGACTTGCCACAATCGTCGCCTCAGAACAAATCAAAGGACTTGGAGCAGTAAAATCACTTCCTCACAGGGATACTGTCTACACAGAATTCGGTCGTTAAGTAACAAGCTGTCATTGCGAGGAGGGGCAAAACCCCAACGTGGCAATCTATCCGTAATTTTGAAATCCAAATAGATTCTCACGCTCCCGTTGGTCGCTCAGAATGACAACCTAATCTGTTACTTTAAAACCGTATTTTGTTCCAAACTTTTTATTAAAAACTCTTTATTAGCTTTTAAAGCCTGAATAATTCTTGAAGTAGCAAGCCCATCTCCGTATGGATTAGTCGCAGAAGCCATTTTATTATATTTTTCTTCGGAATCCAGAAGTTCCTGAACGGAATTAACTATTTTGTCAGTATTGGAACCCACCAGCTTAACAGTTCCAAATTCAACAGCCTCAGGTCTTTCTGTTTCATCCCTAAGCACAAAAACAGGTTTTCCTAAGGATGGAGCTTCTTCCTGAACACCGCCGGAATCCGTAAGAATAATATGCGATTCTTTCATAAGACTTGCAAAAGGCGCATACTCAAGTGGCTCAATTAATTTTACCCTATCAATTCCTTCAAGCATGCCAAATACAGTTTTTCTTACATTCGGATTAAGATGAACAGGATAAATCACCTGAATATCAGGATTTTTTTCAATAAGAATTTTTACCGCCCTGCAAATATTTTCAAGCGGTTCACCAAAATTTTCCCGCCTATGTGAAGTCAAAAGAATAGTTTTCAGATTTTTATCTATATTAAATCTTGATAAATCTAATTCATTATTGTTTACTGTATGCAAAAGCGCATCAATAACCGTATTTCCCGTTAAATAAATTCTATCATCAGGTATATTTTCTTTTAAAAGATTTCCAACCGATTGCTGCGTAGGAGCAAAATACAAAGACGAAACCGAATCAGCCATAACCCTGTTTAATTCTTCGGGAAAAGGATAATGTTTGTTGAAAGTTCTTAATCCTGCTTCCACATGCCCTATTGGAATCCTCGCATAAAAAGCAGAAAGACTTGTTGCAAGAGCTGTTGTTGTATCTCCGTGAACAAGCACAATATGCGGACGTGTTTTTTCAAATATTTCCTTCATTTGAAGAAGAACATCAGAAGTTAAAGTCCATAAATTCTGATTAGGTCTCATTATATTAAGATCATAATCAGGCTTTATATTAAAAAGATGAAGAACCTGATCAAGCATTTCTCTGTGTTGAGCTGTTATACAAACAATATTTTCAAAATCATCTTTGTTTTTTCCAAGTTCCATAACAACCGGGGCCATTTTTATGGCTTCCGGTCTTGTCCCAAAAACACTTAGAACTCTTATTTTTTCCAAAGTTTTAACTCCCGACATTAATTTTATAGTTATATTCTAACAGAACAGAATTTTTTAGAGAAAAATTTTTAAGTAAAAAATTGAAAAGCAGTGATCATATTAAACCACTGCTTTTTCTGTTTCATGATCTCTTTTTCCACGTTTCTTATATAAAGTAATCTAATCCGGTATTTTTATTTGATTTTTTTTCATTCTTTTCAAATTTGATTTTTTTTAAAGTTAAATTTGTTAAGTTATCTGCCCGATTTTTGTTTTCTTTTGACAATTTAATTTCATCTTCCGGTTTTTTTTCAAGTTTTGTTGCAGGTTTTGTAGGATTGTTATTAAAGTTTAAACTTCGCGGAGCCTGCTTTTGATAATGACCGTTACTAATTATCCTGCTTCGACCCGGGTCAATCGGATCATATCTATTTATAAACATTTTTTAATTCTCCATAATTTTAATACTTTTTAAAGTGTATCCGTAACACTTTATTTTCATTTACAGTATTTATCAAATTGATTATTTTGTCAACCCTTATAAAAACAAATTATTTAAATTGTGTTAATTGAATTTATTACTTGAATTTGTTTTTATTAAATTTACAAAAACCCCTTAACATAAATGAAAAATAAGCTTAAAATAATAAAAGCGATTAATACATCTTATTTTTTGGGCATATTCATTTTTATTTTGGAGAAACAATGACGACATCACAGCACAAAACGTTTAACACCTTTATACAGGAAGTATTTAACCTCCCTGTCTGGATAAAACAGATTATATACATGGAATTAAAAGAACAGCTTGAAAGTTCTTCAATGAAAAGCTGCATGGATATAGCCAAAAAAGATAACTGCCTTCAGCTTTATATTCCCAAATTAACTTATACAGGCAAAAAAGAACTGACGCACAAAACAAAAACCCTTTCCGAAAACGCTTCTGTGTTTTTGGAATGCGTCTCTAAAGACATCAGCATAATAGAAATAGCCATTAAAAACGGCTGGAATTTATGTGAATGTTCGAGTTATTTTCTTGAAACAATAGAAGCTGACCTTGTTTCAAAGCCCTCTTCCCCTTTTGTAAAAGGAACAGCGCTTTATATGAGCGGAAAAATAAGACTCGGCGAATATTTTGTTAAAATTAACAGAATTACTATAGAACAGCTTGATGAAGCTTTAAGAAAACAAAAACACATAGAAGAAGCCCTTGGAGACAGACCCGGACTGGCAGAAATTCTTGTAAACTTAAACTTTTTAAGTAAAAATGATACCGAAGGCATACTTCTTTTAAAAGAAGACTGCAGAAAGTATTACAAATCAAATTTAATTACACAAGAAATACCTAAATCATAAAATGAAACCTGCTTTATTAATTGAAACAACAAGAAGTCAACTTACAGAAACACAGCATTATGGCTTTATTCTGGTTGTTGACAAAAAAGAAAAAATTCTTTCAAAAACAGGCGATGATGAGAATAAAAACTTCTGGTTTAGATCCGCCGCAAAGCCTTTTCAAGCTTCTTTAATCATAAAATCTGGCGCTTATGATAAATTCAACTTTACTTTGGAAGAATTGGCGGTTTGTTGCGCTTCTCATACAGGCACGGAACAACATACCAAAACCGTTCAATCCGTTCTGGATAAAATCGGCTTAACGGAAACTGATCTTCAATGCGGAATCCATGACCCTCTTGATAAAGAAACAAGGGATTATTTCATTAAAAATGATATTAATTCCTCTCAACTGCAAAACAACTGCTCGGGAAAACATGCCGGCATGCTTGCAGTTTGTATTGCAAACGGGTGGAATATAGAAAATTATCTTGAATTAAGTCACCCGCTCCAGAAAGAAATAACGACAACTATAGCAAACTTCTGCAATTTTGATGAAAACAACATAAATATAGGTACTGACGGATGTTCCGCGCCTGTGCATGCCCTGCCTCTTTATAAAATGGGTGTCGGTTTTTTAAATCTTTTTTTAAATAAAGGCGGATTGCTCGCAGAGGCTGAAGGACGAGCAAAGCTCGTCCGTAACGCCGTTTATGGCGAGCAACCAAGCTATGAAAATATTAAAAAAGCTTTTCAAAAAAACCCGTTTTTAATTGGTGGAAATGAAAGATTAGATACAGAAATTATAAAAACATCCTGCGGCAACCTAATTTCAAAAACAGCAGCGGGGGGTCTTTGCGTAACAATTAATTTAGAGAAGGAACAGGCGCTTGTAGTTAAGATTCTTGACGCTGATATGACCGCAAGATCAATCGCAATAATAGAAGCTTTAAAACAGCTTAAATGGCTTTCTAAAGATGCTTTGGAAACACAAAAAATCGCAAAGCTATACGATTTAAAAATTAAAAACTTAAAAAATCATCCTGTGGGGGAAATTATCCCCAAATTTACATTATAATTTTAAAAGGTCGCGAGGGTTTATAAAAAATGGATATTAAAACTATTTTACCAATTTTAGAAAAAAATCTGGATTTGATAAAAATTTATAACAGCAAACTTGTTGAAAAAATAATTAATCTTCAGGAAATAACTAAACCCGTCGAATTTTTAGAAGCAAAATCGGGAGATCCTGTTTTTTCATACGACGGCATGATAATTGATGATGAAATTGACCCGATAGACACCGCTTATCAAATGTTTTACAAATTAAACGATAATGATGAAGATAATATTTACGTTATTTTCGGCATGGGTCTGGGGTATGTATTTAAAAGATTTGTTCAATCCTGCAAAGGAAAAATAATTCTTTTTGAGCCAAATATTGAAATTTTGAGATTAACACTGGAATTAGTTGATTTTTCCGAAGAATTAACAAGAAATAATGTTTATGTGGCAAATTCTACAAAAGAAATGTCAGAACTAATAAGCATGCACTTTACTTACGGAATAAAAATACATTCCTGCGCCCTGGATTTTTATCAAAAAACATATTCAAATATTTATCAGGACATTATAAGAGAATTTGACAGAGTAAATCCGAAACCGCTTCCCGAAGGACTTCATAAAATCAATATAGGCGCGGGTAAATGGAAAAAAGAAGGGTGGAAAACACTTGATTGCTACCTTGACGCAGATGTAAAAGCCGACCTCCGAAAATGTAAGCCCTTTCCAATAAAAGACAATCAAATTGAAAAAGCTTTTTCTTCACATTGCATAGAACACATAGAAACTCATCATCTTGAATATCTGCTTAAAGAGCTTTACAGATGCATGAAACCCGGGGCTATAATGCGTCTTTCTTGTCCTGATATAGATCAGGCATTCGAAGCCTATAAAAATAACAATATAAAATGGTTTGACGGAATTTGTACGCGTGGAGAAATAGGCGCTAAGCTGATAAATACTCTTGTCAGCTATGAAGCAGGTTCAGGTGGTCCTCCTGTTACCGAAGAAGAAGTCAAAGAAAAATTCGAATCACTTACAAAAGATGAATTTATAAACTGGGCAATAAGTTTATGCGACAGAAGCCGCCCTTATATCGCACATATAAACGGAATTTATTATGAAAAACTTGAAAAACACTTAAAAGAAGCAGGCTTTGTAAACATAGAAAAAAGCTCATACCGGAATTCCAGAGATGAAGAATTAAAAGGGAAAGGGTTTGATTTGCATCCTAATGTAAGTCTTTTTGTAGAATGCAACAAGCCAGAATAACAAAAATTATACTAAGCTGTAGCAGTAAATTTTTCTCCAACACCTAGCTTTGTCATTATTTCTTGCTGATTTTTTAAAACTGCATCCAGCATTAAGTTATTTGCTACTGATGCAGTTGCCGTGATTTCAGCTGGACTTTTTATTAAGTTAGTCCATATAAGAGGCGTTCTTTCATTTATTTGTCCTCTTCTTGTTGCAATATTTTCTCTTGTAATTGAGTTAATAGCTTCCATACTTTTTCCTTTAAATAAGTTACGGTAATCTACTATATTTATAACGTTCCTGAAAGAAAAAATTGACAATAAATTGAGGAAATATTACAAAAAATTAACAATAAAAAACCCCTGGCAGCTAGCTATCTTTCCGGGAGGTCTCCCTCCGAGTATTGTTGCCGCAAGCAGTCTTTACGACCGTGTTCGGGATGGGAACGGGTGTGATCCTGCCGCTGGGCTACCAAGGATTTAATTATTGTACCTTGAAAACTGCATAATAAAAAACTTATTTTGTCATTACAAGAATGACTTAATAAATCCTCTAAAGAGGATCTGTAGTAAAAAATAAACTTGCTAGGAAAAGCCCTCGACCTATTAGTATCAGTCGTCTGCATGTGTTGCCACACTTCTAACTCTGACCTATCAACCGGATTTTCTTCCCGGGGTCTTACTAGCTTATGCTATGAGAGAACTCATCTTGTGGTGGGCTTCGTACTTATATGCTTTCAGCACTTATCCTCTCCGAACGCAGCTACCCAGCATTTGCTCTTGGCAGAACAACTGGTACACCGGAGGTTCGTTCTTCCCGGTCCTCTCGTACTAAGGAAGACTCCACTCAATTCTCTTGCGCACATACCGGATATGGACCGAACTGTCTCACGACGTTCTGAACCCAGCTCGCGTGCCGCTTTAATGGGCGAACAGCCCAACCCTTGGAACGTACTACCGCTCCAGGATGCGACGAGCCGACATCGAGGTGCCAAACCTCCCCGTCGATGTGGACTCTTGGGGGAGATAAGCCTGTTATCCCTATGGTAACTTTTATCCGTTGAGCGACGGCCATTCCATACTGTGCCGCCGGATCACTAAGCCCTACTTTCGTACCTGCTCGACTTGTAAGTCTTGCAGTCAAGCTCCCTTATGCCTTTACACTCGAAGGTTGATTTCCGACCAACCTGAGGGAACCTTTGGGCGCCTCCGCTACTCTTTAGGAGGCGACCGCCCCAGTCAAACTGCCTACCTGAAACTGTCCCAAAACCAGATGTTAGTGGTTTATGGTTAGAATCCAAATTGTGTCAGAGTGGTATCTCAACGATGGCTCCACAACACCTGACGGCGCTGCTTCAAAGCCTCCCACCTATCCTGCACAAACACAATCCGTATTCAATTGCAAGCTACAGTAAAGCTCAATAGGGTCTTTCTGTCCTGGTATGTGTAAACCGTATCTTCACGGTTAATCCAATTTCGCCGAGTCACAAGTTGAGACAGCGCCCAGATCGTTACGCCTTTCGTGCGGGTCAGAACTTACCTGACAAGGAATTTCGCTACCTTAGGACCGTTATAGTTACGGCCGCCGTTCACCGGGGCTTAGTTTCAGAGCTTCGCATTGCTGCTAACCCTTCCACGTAACCTTCCGGCACTGGGCAGGCGTCAGCCCCTATACATCGTCTTTCGACTTAGCAGAGACCTGTGTTTTTGGTAAACAGTCGCCTGGGCCTATTCGCTGCGACCCTATCCTGCTTTGCAGTGCTTGTCTGCATCACAGTACCAGGGTACCTTTTCTCCCGAAGTTACAAGGCTATTTTGCCGAGTTCCTTAACTTGTGTTATCTCGCGCACCTTAGCATTCTCTGCCAACCTACCTGTGGCGGTTTACGGTACGGACATAATAGTATCTCTCATGCGAAGCTTTTCTCGGCAGTGTGGTGTCAGTATCTACTCTTCCGTGGAAGATCCTCATCACGCCTCAGTTTATAACGTCAAAGTGGATTTGCCTGCTTTGACTACCTACACGCTTAAACTAGCACAACCAATCGCTAGCATACTTAACCTTCTGCGTCCCTCCGCTGATAGTAACGACACTATCATGGTATAGGAATATCAACCTATTATCCATCGCCTACGCTTTTCAGCCTCAGCTTAGGTTCCGACTAACCCCACGCGGACGAGCCTGCCGTGGGAAACCTTAGGTTTTCGGTGCATTGGATTCTCACCAATGTTTTCGCTACTCATGCCGACATTCTCACTTCTGCTTCGTCCATCAGTCCTTACGATCTGACTTCAACCTACAACAGAACGCTCCCCTACCACGCAAACTAAAAGTTTGCATCCGCAACTTCGGTGATATGCTTAGCCCCGTTATATTTTCCGCGCAAAATCGCTTGACCAGTGAGCTATTACGCACTCTTTCAAGGGATGGCTGCTTCTAAGCCAACCTCCTGGTTGTCAATGCAATTTCACCTCGTTATTCACTTAGCATATACTTAGGGACCTTAGATGGCGGTCTGGGCTGTTTCCCTCTTGACCACGGAACTTATCTCTCGCAGTCTCACTGCCTAGTAATGACCTTCCCGGTATTCGGAGTTTAACTTGATTTGGTACCCAGTTTCTGGGCCCGCACCAAACTAGTGCTCTACCCCCGGGGGGATAAACTAGACGCTGTGCCTAAACGCATTTCGGGGAGAACCAGCTAGCTCTAGGTTCGATTGGAATTTCTCCGCTAACCACAACTCATCCCAGAATTTTTCAACATTCTTGGGTTCGGACCTTCACGCAGTGTCACCTGCGCTTCATCCTGGCCATGGTTAGATCACCTAGGTTCGGGTCTACCTCATGTAATAAATTCGCCCTATTCAGACTCGGTTTCCCTATGGCTCCGGGTATTAACCCCTTAACCAAACTACATAAGGTAACTCGCCGGCTCATTCTTCAACAGGCACGCGGTCACACTATTGATAGTGCTCCCGCTGATTGTAAGCAAACGGTTTCAGGTTCTATTTCACTCAGCTTTCCACTGTTCTTTTCGCCTTTCCATCACTGTACTTGTACGCTATCGGTCATCAGATAGTATTTAGCCTTACCGGATGGTCCCGGCAGATTCAGTCAGAATTTCTCGTGCTCCGACTTACTTGGGATACTTTCCAGAGATTGTCAATTTTAAATTACAAGACTATCACTTCCTATGGTCCAACTTTCCAGTTGAGTTCATCTAATTAACAATTTTCTGACTCTGTGTCGAATTTACAGCTCCGACTGAAAGTCCCGCAACCCCATCTACACAACACCTGTAAGCTATCACATGTAGACAGTTTGGGCTGTTCCCCGTCCGCTCGCCGCTACTAGGGGAATCACTAGTTTGTTTTCTATTCGTCCTGTTACTAAGATGTTTCAGTTCACAGGCTTTCCTTCCTATACCCTATGTATTCAGGTATGGATTGTGGTGCATTACCACCACAGAGTTTCCTCATTCGGACATCTACGGATCAAGGCTTCTTAGCAGCTCCCCGCAGCTTATCGCAGCTTTGCACGTCCTTCTTCGGCTTCTGATGCCAAGGCATCCACCGTTTGCTCTTAGTAGCTTTACCTAACATTGGTTTATTTATACTACAGAATTTTTTATTATTTATTATGCAGTTGTCAAGGTACGACACAGGGTAAAAACCCTGAAAACTGAATACTGAAAAAAGAAATCAACCTGTAAATCCTGCCTCCGCTATTAGGTAAAACAATCAAAAATTTTAAAAACCTAATAGTTTCACTGGCACCGACCTGGGATATGTAAATTCTAAAGAAATTAATCTTGATTTACGTATCTCCCTAGAAAGGAGGTGATCCAGCCGCACCTTCCGGTACGGCTACCTTGTTACGACTTCACCCTAGTCATCAACCCTACCTTAGGCGGCTGCTTCCTTGCGGTTAGCTCACCGACTTCGGGCGTGGTCAACTCCCATGGTGTGACGGGCGGTGTGTACAAGACCCGGGAACGTATTCAACGCAGCGTGCTGATCTGCGTTTACTAGCGATTCCGACTTCACGTAGTCGAGTTGCAGACTACGATCCGAACTGAGAGTAGGTTTAAGAGATTTGCTCATCATCGCTGATTGGCGACTCGTTGTCCTACCCATTGTAACACGTGTGTAGCCCAGGACATAAGGGGCATGATGATTTGACGTCGTCCCCACCTTCCTCCGGTTTATCACCGGCAGTCTCGCTAGAGAGCTAACTAAGAGCAGGCTCTTAGCAGCAACTAACAACGAGGGTTGCGCTCGTTGCGGGACTTAACCCAACATCTCACGACACGAGCTGACGACAACCATGCACCACCTGTCTTACAGTTCCCCGAAAGGCACCCTCACGTTTCCGCAAGGTTCTGTAGATGTCAAGCCCTGGTAAGGTTCTTCGCGTTGCTTCGAATTAAACCACATGTTCCACCGCTTGTGCGGGTCCCCGTCAATTCCTTTGAGTTTCACACTTGCGTGCGTACTCCCCAGGCGGGATACTTATTGCGTTAGCTGCAGCACTGAAGGGGTCGATACCTTCAACACCTAGTATCCATCGTTTACGGCCAGGACTACTGGGGTATCTAATCCCATTTGCTCCCCTGGCTTTCGTTCCTCAGCGTCAGTAACAGACCAGCAAGGCGCTTACGCCACCGGTGTTCCTCCTAATATCTACGCATTTCACCGCTACACTAGGAATTCCCCTTGCCTCTTCTGCACTCTAGCTTGAAAGTATCCAATGCCGAACCGGAGTTGAGCTCCGGGCTTTAACACCAGACTTTTCATGCCGCCTACGAACTCTTTACGCCCAATAATTCCGGACAACGCTTGCATCCTACGTCTTACCGCGGCTGCTGGCACGTAGTTAGCCGATGCTTCCTTTGAGGGTACCGTCAAAATTCGTCCCCTCTGACAGAGTTTTACACACCAAGATGCTTCATCACTCACGCGGTGTTGCTGCGTCAGGCTTTCGCCCATTGCGCAAAATTCCCTACTGCTGCCTCCCGTAGGAGTATGGGCCGTGTCTCAGTCCCATTGTGGCTGATCATCCTCTCAGACCAGCTACTGATCATAGTCTTGGTAAGCCATTACCTCACCAACAAACTAATCAGCCGCAGGCTCATCTTAAGGCGCCGGAACTTTCATAACGAGTATTACAACTCGCCACATATGGGGTATTAGCGTCAGTTTCCCAACGTTGTCCCCCACCTTAAGGCAGATTACCTACGTGTTACTCACCCGTCCGCCACTTTCCACTGACCGAAGTCAGCTTCACGTTCGACTTGCATGTATTAAGCACACCGCCAGCGTTCGTCCTGAGCCAGGATCAAACTCTCCATTGTCAAATCATTATAAAAATGTAAATAAATTTACAATTTAGATTATGAAGTTTTGCCTGACTGTTTATTTTTGAATTAACAGGTTGATTTCGTTTTTCAGATATTCAGTTTTCAAGGTTCAT
>Ga0209212_1005524_pt1 | contig 15013 bp, 14 predicted proteins | sample RifGroC2_FD_183996 | JGI IMG/M metagenome (GOLD analysis project Ga0209212, IMG submission 183996) | Groundwater microbial communities from Rifle, Colorado, USA - Groundwater C2 (SPAdes) (version 2) | ecosystem: Environmental > Aquatic > Deep subsurface > Groundwater | place: Rifle, Colorado... | reverse complement strand
CAAAATTGACGATTACGTTTTGGAACCTGAAAAATTAGACAATAATACTCAGGAAACTATAGGGGTTTTTGCCCATGAATATGGACATGCCCTCGGACTTCCTGACCTTTATGATATAGATTATAGTTCACAGGGTATTGGTGATTGGAGCATAATGGCGGGTGGATCGTGGAACTATGTGCAAGAACCTGGGGATCGTCCTGCGCTTATGGATGCATGGTGTAAATACTTTCTAGACTGGATAAAGCCAACGCAGGTAACTGGAACCCTTACGAATGAACCCATAACAAATGCTTCCGCTGCCGCTGACGTGTACCAACTGCGTAACGGAGAACCACTTTCAGGAGAATACTTTTTAGTGGAAAACAGGCAGAAGTCAGGGTTTGATGCAGGATTACCTGGGGCAGGATTACTTATATGGCATGTTGATGGAGACCTTATTGCAAAGAAGATGAAGTCAAATAAAGTTAATACAAAAGAGTGTTATCCTTCTAAAAAGTGTTCCAAAAAGCATTACGGCGTTGCACTTATGCAGGCTGATGATGATTGGGAATTGGAAAAAGGCATTAGCTATGGAGACAGTGGAGACCCTTATCCCGGTTCGACAAGTAATACATCATTCACGAGCAGTTCTTCGCCAAATAGTAACCTCTATAATGGGAAAAGTAGTGGTGTTAGTGTTACAAATATAAGTGTTTCTGGCTCCACTATGACTGCTACACTATCAGCAGGAAGCAACTGATTTTAATTAGAAATTCAGCCAGTCACAAAGATACTCAGGCACGAAGAAAAGATCTGTAGGGGCAGGTTACAAACCCGAACCCACTGAGAGATAAATTTTTACATTTTCGGCAAAAATATTTTTTGCGAAGTCTCGTGTTACGCTTTCTATAAGGCTTTGGGGTAGATTTTAACACGGCCCAACTTTTGGCACTCTTCCGACTCGGTCGGGTTAGGAGACAGCAAATGAAATTTACCTATGACTTTGCCGAAATTAGTGGGGAAGTCCCTATGATGGAGTTTTTGGATATCTTATTTATCAAGGAACGCGCTAAAATATTTGCATATATCGAAAAACTGGTAGAACTAAAAAGCATCGGTATACAGCCTAAAGAAAATTTGTCCAAACATTTGGATGATGGCATATTTGAACTGCGAGTAAGTTTTGAGAACAGGATTTCGAGAAGCCTTTATTTTTATGAATCGGATAAGCAGATAATTTTTACGCATGGCTTTGTTAAAAAGGGACAGAAAACTCCTAAAAATGAGATTGGGAAGGCTAAAACTATTAGAAAATTATGGAAAGGTGAAAAATGAATATTGCAGGAAAATACTTTAAAAATCAGCTTTCTTCTGATGAATTTAGGCGCTCATTTTTGGAAGAAAAGGTTAAGCTGGATATCGAATATAAATTAGAAGAACTCAAAAAGGATATCCAAACTCACAAAAGCCCTGATGAGCTTATCAAGAAGGTTGACTCAATAGAACAATACGTCATGTCTGTTTAGGCGTTCTGAAATCTTCCTTGTGTTCAGGTTTGAAACCTGTCCCTGCAAGCTTGTGCAATCAATAAAAACTAATGGCGGTTGACCTCCCAAACAAACACTATTTTTCCAGCTCATGCAACCATGCAAGGATGCTGCCGTCCATGTACTTTACATTTTTAAATCCTGCATTTTTTAAAATACGATAGGCTTGGGCGGCGCGCAGACCAGCACGGCAGTAAGTAATAATTTCTTTAGAACCGTCAAGTTCACCGACACGTGATGTCAGTTTGTCCAGAGGGATGTGTTTACATCCCTTTATATGACCGCTCTTATACTCTATTTCTGACCTTACATCCAGCAACACCAAATCCTCTCCGCTCTCGCGCTTTTCTACAACCTTGTGTGGCAGGATGCCAGATGTCTTTCCAGACAATTTATTACCCAGAACATTTGCAGCTACAATAATAGCATCCATTGACATGGCATAAGGTGGGGCATAGGCAAGATCAAGCTTTGAGATTTGGTCAACTGTTGCGCCGAAAGTCAGAGCCGTTGCAACAAGGTCAATGCGTTTATCTACTATACCCTCTCCAATTATCTCCGCACCCAAAAGCTTTCTGGTGGTTACATCAGCAATTAATTTAATGATAATATCCTTTGCATTTGGGTAGTAATGAGCTTTGTCTAATGCAGGAACGATAGTGGACTCGATCTTATAACCCTCTTTTATGGCTTCTCGTTCGGACAAACCAACCTTACCAACATGCAAATCGAAAATCTTTACTATAAGCGTTCCTAAAACACCCTTGAAGGTATCGGCGCCGCCAGTAGCATTAATAGCGGCAACACGCCCCATTTTTGCCGCAGTGGAACCAAGGGCAATCCATACAGGTTTTCCTGTTACTAAATGGATAGTTTCAGCACAATCGCCAACGGCATATATGCCAGGAATATTAGTTTCCATACGCTCATTAACTTTGATGGCACGCGTGGCGCCTATTTCGATACCTGCTTCTTGTGCTAACCTGGTATTGGGTTTAATACCGATGGAAAGGATAACCATGTCCGTTGGTATTTGTAGTTTACCAGTAATTACCTTTGTCACAATGTTACTATCATTTCCTTCGAAGGACTTGACGCCGTCCGATGTAATGACCCAGACACCTTTTTCCATTAAGTGTTTCTGGACGATTAATGCCATATCCTTGTCCAACGGAGGCAGGATTTGATCAAGAAGCTCAACAACCGTTACTTTGATACCCCTCAGAATTAGATTTTCTGCCACTTCCAGGCCTATAAGTCCACCGCCAACAACCACAGCATTTTTAATATTCCCGCTGTCCACAAGTGTTCTTATCATTAACACATCAGCGATAGTTCTAAGTGTAAAGATGTTGCCCAGAGAGATTCCAGGCAGTGGAGGCACAATGGGCTGTGCACCTGTGGCGATAATAAGTCTGTCATAGTTGAATATGAGTTCCTGTCCTTTCTCAAGGTCGTTGACTTTGATTTGCTTAGACTTGGTATTTATTGCCGTTGCTTGATGTCTGGTAAGAACGTTAATATTAAGCATATTCTTAAAGTAGGGAGGTTCTCGGATAATGAGCTTTTTAGAATCCTTTATGATATCTCCGATAAAATAAGGCATACCGCAACTTGCATAAGAAATATAATGTTCATCTGTTACGACAGTAATTTTCATAGTAGGCGACTCGCGCCGTGCCTTTGCCGCCGCTTTCATACCGGCTGCAACACCACCGATAATTATTAGATGTTTATTTTCTTTTTCCATTATAGTTACCTCGATTAATAAATTTTATGTGCATTTATCGAAAAGTTGAAGCGTGGCTGAAGGCTAGGGCAGCATGCTGTGTTTGACCTTCTTTCTGATAAGCAAGCCCAAGATTATTATAGATAAGATGAAAATCTATTATGGATTCAGGTCGAAGCTCTAACGCCCTTTGAAATTCAACTATAGCCCTGTTATATTTTGCTTTAGACATATAATAGACACCTAGTGCATTATGTGCTTCATAATTATCTTCCTCATAAAATAATGCCAATCTTATTTTTTTAAATGCTTCATCTAAAAGACCATTATCAATATCAATATAGGCAAGATTTGCCAGCGCATTAGCTCGTCTTGGATTGAGCTGAAGGGCTTTTTTGAATTCTATGACCGCTTTATCTTTGCACCCTTTTTTCATGTAAGAGCCGCCAAGATACGTGTGTGCCAGTGCGCTATTGGGACTCTTACTAACACAATTTTCCCATAAGGTTACACTATCCTTCCAGACGCTGTTTCTTAGTATAGTAAGAGATGAATAAAAAATAAGTATTATAATCAAAAGCGGGCTGGTAATTTTTTTCAATTTATATGAAATTGTAGATGGTGTGGCATCTTTAAGGATTTTGTCAAACAAGGTAGCAACTAATAATGAAAATGCTAGAGATGGGAAATATAAATATCTGTCCGCTATCCAATGAGGTATAGGAATGATATTAGATACTGGAATTAAATTGATAAAAAACCACATAATACAAAAAAAGATTACAATTTCTTGTTTATAACATTTATATGCACAAAAGGTAATTATAGACAGGACTAGAATGGATATTATTATTTCCAAACCAAGTATTGACGATGAAACATAATTGACATAGAAATTATTAAGGTTTATGGGAATAAACACTTTTTCCACATAGGCGGCAAAGATTCTCAACGTAGTTAGTAGTCGAGGGTAGAGATTTACCTGGTAGGCTTCAAACGCTGGACTTCCTTCACTGCCTAGTATAACTATTATTGAAGCTATAATACTGATTATGAAAAAGGGTATTTTATTAATTATCTTTACCTGCAATCTGTTTTTAGTAAAACAAAAATCATAAAGGAATAGTATGAATGGGAACATGACCACACTTGATTTGGAAAGGATAGCAAAGATATATGTGATTATAGAACCCAAATAGTAGTATCTGTTTTCGTTTTTTTGGTATTTAATATAAAGGTAAAAGGAAACGAGGAAAAAAAGAAAAGATAACATGTTTTTTCGTTCCGAGACCCAGACTACAGTCTCAACGTTTACGGGAAGCGTTATAAAAATAATGGTTGCAATGGAAGCTACGGAAAATCTATTAACCATCGTTGTTATTATCTTGAATATTAAGATGGCATTTAATGAATGAAGAAATACATTAGTGATATGGTAACCCAAGGGGTTTAATCCCCAGAAATGATAATCTATAGCGTATGACAATAAATTTATGGGATAATACTCGGTGAAAAAAAAGGAAGAAAAAATTAACTTTAAGTTACTAAAATTTAAGGTTTTTATTAAATCGTTTCCCGTTATGTAGGTATTGTCATCCCAATAATTTATAAACTCATTTTGTAATGAGTTAAAATAGGTAAAGAATGTAATGATAATGATGACAAAATATATCAGGATTTGTGCCCTTTTTCCCATAAGATTACTACCACAGAATATGATAAATTATTTCTTGATAAATTGAGCCTTCGGGAACTTTACCTCATTTTCCTACAGAATATGGGGCAACGAGTCGGTATTATTGAAAATTCCTGTGTAATTTGAAAGAATAATACAGGAAACCAGAAAATTTTCAAGCCATATCTCTTTTAATACAAACATACTTTACTAATCATAACGCAATGAGATAGGAGTTAACATTATTTTTGCAAAAGAATCCGTGTAATATGCAGGCGTTAGTACGGCAATGCGCTTTTAATATTCATGGACAACTGGATAGTAATGGAAAAGCTATAGAGTGATTACGAACGGCATTGTTTTAGATAAAAGCAAAAGTCATGTTTTAGCATTAACTACAGTAAGTTAATATAAAATACAAGGCCGATATAAAATAGTAATTTCTTGTCTTTTTGCGAGCGAGAATGAAACTTACGTGTTGGTTATTTAATTTTTCTTGACAATTTATCCTGTAATACTAAAATGCTACTTTAATTGCTAATTTTTACTCTAATATATCTAGAGGATAAAAGTATGAAAAATCCATCTCTGATTAAGTCTTTGTGCCATTTAAAGTTTATTTGCATTGGTTTAACTATTTTTGCATGTATTTTTCTAGTTACGTGTTGTGGATGTGGCAAAAAGGAAGAGGTGGCTGAAAATCCTGTAGAATTTAAGGAAATTGTTGCGACTGAAGCTGAAAGTTTAACAGGAAAAACAGATGAAGGTCCTGTTTCACTGGATGCCAAACAGTCAGAACCTGAACAACCAGTCGAAATTATTACCAGACAATCCGCACCGGAACAACCTATCCGGGTTGGGAAAACCACACAATCCAATCAACCAATTGTTGTTAAACCCGTTACAGCCCTGGACCTTTATAACAAAGGTTTGGAGTGCTTTAGCCATGTCAGGTTAGAAGAAGCCGTCGAGGCATTTAACAAGGCAACGGACATGGATGCCACTATGGTGGATGCACATAAAAAAAAGGCTTTGGCTTATAATAAACTTGGGATGATGAGTGAGGCAATTGCTTCATTCAAAAAAGTTGTTGAATTGAATCCAAACGATTCAGAGTCATACCTTAACCTGGGAACTTTTTATACTAAGAGGCTAATGACTGACGATGCTATCCTGGCGTTTGAAAGGTATGTATCATTAAATACCAACAATGCAAAAGTTTATTATAATTTAGGCTGTCTTTATGGTAGAAAGAAACTGGCTGACAGGGCAATTGTGAATTATCAACAGGCAATAAAAATTAACCCTAACTATGTTGATGCGTATTACAATCTTGGTACTGCATACAATGATAAAGGAATGTTTGATGAAGCCATCGGGACATTTAATAAGATTTTAACCCTGAAACCCCAAAACAACGAAGCGCGTTATAATCTTGCCTTTGCATACAGTCAAAAAGGATTATATAACGAAGCCGCATCTACTTGTGAAAAGCTATTGGAACAAAACCCCGGGAATGTTTATGCACATCTTCTTTTGGGCGATACCTATGACAAGTTAGGAAAATCCAAAGAAGCAAAAGAAGAGTACGATGCTTACAAGAAATTAATATTAGTGAAGTAAAATCAACCTGAATTCGACCGTAAGAAATATATTTATAGTAATTTGTCCATTTTTAATTTTATATCTTACGTATCCTGCCTTTAACGTTCAGGCTCAGGCAGTACAAACGAACCAGATAGGCACATCAACACCGTTACAATCCACACAAAAACCTGTATCCGGGATTCCGACAATAACACGACACAGACTTGAAATTATTCAATATATTTTACTGTCGTTTGCCGTTGGCGCATCTGTCTGGTTAATATTGCGTTTGGAGAAGATGGAACGGGAAGAAATGAAGGAAAATAAAGAAGAATAGTTTTACAAGCTGTCAGCGGGAAACTCCTGACAGCACAGGAAAATGAGTAAAATCCAGCCGTAATTTTCTAATGTAAGAGATAAGGGGTAAAAACAGCATGAAACAAGGGCCAAGTATCAAGGATTATTGTCCTTGGTACTTGATACTTCTTTGCTTTTTTTGTTGTGAGATAATCTGTGTGTGTCTGAGATAATCTGCGTGCTAATTTGAGGCTTTACACCTCTTTTGCGTTAATCCATTTCATCATCTTTCGCAGTTCCCTGCCGACTTTTTCGATGAGGTGCCCCTTATCCTTCTTCTCAAGGGCGTTAAACACAGGGCGTCCGGCCTGATTTTCTAGTATCCACTCCTTTGCGAACTGACCGCTCTGTATCTCGGATAAAATACGCTTCATTTCTTTCTTGGTTTCTTCCGTGACAATGCGAGGACCGCGTGTCAGGTCGCCGTATTCAGCAGTATTGCTGATAGAGTATCGCATGTAACTTAAACCACCTTGATAGAAGAGGTCAACAATCAGCTTTAGTTCGTGCATACATTCAAAATATGCGAGTTCTGGCTGGTATCCTGCTTCTACAAGCGTTTCAAACCCTGCCTTAACAAGCGCTGCAGCGCCGCCGCAAAGCACTGCTTGTTCGCCAAAAAGATCTGTCTCTGTTTCTTCAGCGAAGGTGGTTTCCATTACACCAGCCCGTGTGCCGCCAATCCCATGAGCATAGGCGAGAGCCTTTTTCTTAGCTGTTCCTGTGGCGTCCTGATGAATAGCCATGAGACATGGAACCGCGCCTCCTTTTTCAAATTCGCTGCGGACAAGGTGTCCAGGTCCCTTGGGGGCAACCATGATAACGTCTACATTGTTAGGTGGCATGACCTGCCCGAAATGGATATTGAATCCATGTGAGAAGCACAAAGTCTTTCCTTCTTTCAAATGTGGTTTAATATGTGACTCGTAAACTGCCTTTTGGGTTTCATCAGGCATGAGTATCTGAATAAAATCTCCTTGTTTTGCCGCTTCATCTACGGAAACTGGTTTAAATCCGTGTTTGATCGCCAAATTATAATTGGGTGTGCCAGTTCTTGTGGATACAATCACGTCCAACCCGGATTCCCTGAGATTCTGTGCCTGCGCATGTCCCTGACTGCCGTATCCAATCACGGCAATTTTTTCCCCTTTCAGAATGCTGATATCTGCGTCTTTTTCATAATAAATTTTTAGCATATCCCTTTTGTTTCCCTTTCAAAATAAGAAAAGATTATTTTGCACCGCGTGCTATAGCGATACTTCCTGTCTGAACTAGTTCTTTAATTCCATAAGGTTTCAACAGACTCAACATTGCCTCGAGTTTTTCTTCCGTGCCTGCAATTTCAATGATAAGGTCTTTTTGCCCTACATCAACGATCTTGCCCCTGAAGATGTCTACAATTTCAATGATTTCTCCACGTTTCCCGATAGGGCAGTTGACCTTGACCATCATCAGGTCCCGCTCAACAAAGTCCTCATTGGTAAAATCAACAACCTTGAGTACATCAATGACCTTGCCCAGTTGTTTCCTGACCTGTTCAAGGATAGCATCATCACCTTTGACAATAATTGTAATGCGTGAAAGATCTGGATTTTCCGTTTCTCCAACGGCAAGACTATCAATGTTAAATCCTCTTCCGCTGATTAAACCTGTAATACGTGCCAGGACTCCAACTTTGTTTTCTACAAGGAGAGATATAACGTGTCGCATAGTTTATTGAACCATTCCGGAAAAACCAAAAAAGGCAAGCGCCATAAGTCCCGTGCAAATAAAGGCGATAGGAACTCCGCGCAAAGATTGCGGGATATTAACCAGCGCCAAACGCTCCCGAATTCCTGACATTAAAAGCATTGCTACTGTAAAGCCGATTCCAGCGCCAAACCCCTGCACTGTTGCCTGTAAAAATCCCAGGTGCGTTGGCGAGTCGGTTGTGTTTAAAAGGGCAACTCCCAATACAGCACAGTTGGTTGTAATCAGCGGCAGATAAATGCCAAGACTTTCATATAGCGCAGGCATCATCTTCCTGAGCATCATTTCAACCAATTGCACTAACGTTGCTATGACGAGGATGTAGCTAATTGTCTTTAATACCTCGATAAGTCCCGATTCTCTTATGGATGGGAAAACCATTGCAACGATATTTGCATCACCTGGCAGCAGAATGTAATTATACACAATCCATGTGATTGCCGAGGCAATAGTCATAACAAACGTCACTGCTACGCCCATGCCAAGAGCAGACGATGTTTTTTGAGAAACACCCAGAAACGGGCAGAGTCCGAGGAATTTTGAAAGTACAAAGTTATTGACAAAAACCACGCTTACGATAATTAAAGCAAGTTCTTTAATCATTTTGAATATGCGCCTTCATGGCTTTCTCGCTCTTTCTGAGTTTCTGCCAGTTAAAAAAACCTAATAAAAGACCCAACACAATAAATGCACCTGGTGCCATAATCATTACCGAGGCTGGTTCATAAGATTCCGATATTTTTAAACCAAAGATTGTTCCTGCCCCAAGCAACTCACGAATGCCAGAAATAAGGCAAAGTGAGAGTGTCCATCCCAATCCCAACCCGGCTCCGTCTAATACTGAATCAAGGGGCTTATTCTTGTAAGCGAATGATTCCGCACGGTACATGATGATACAGTTGACTACGATGAGCGGGATAAAAATACCCAGAGATGCATTCAATTCTTCTGGTAAATATGCCTTCATGACCAATTCCACCATTGTCACAAAAGCAGCAATAATGACAATAAAACATGGAATACGAATTTCACGTGGAATATATGATCTTACAATAGAAATGATAAAGTTAGAGCAGATGAGCACAAATGTTGCCGCTCCTCCCATTGCCATGCCGTTTTTTACTGAGGTTGTGACCGCCAGGCTGGGGCATATTCCCAGCACCAGCACAAACATGGGATTATATTCAAAAATTCCCTTGGTAAATTCTCTCAGTTTGCCTTGTTCTGCCATGTTAATAAAGCTCCAAAATTTTTCAAAAGGCTAAACGTTTTATATATAAAAGTCAAGTGTAAATTTAACTAAGATACTTATCAATTTCTTTCTTATCAAACCCATACAACACCTTGTCGCCTATGACCACTATAGGGAGCTTGTCGAGCGATTCAATGTCTTCAGTTCCTACAATTTTTATAGCTTCTTTTCTGGCATTATCGTCTTTGTCAATGTCGTAAGAAACATAATCTGCCTTTTTGTTATTTAAGTAAGCTAAAAGTTGGTTGCACTTTGGACAGAAAGGGGTGCAGAATACCTTTAATTTATTAATGGTCACGTATTTCCCTCCATTACAGGTTAAAAGTCACGATATTAGAAAGATTCAAACAAAAAAGGCAAAGACAGTCAATGAAAAAACCCCATTGTTATTCTTTTGACTTGATTTTTACGTTCTGCTAAAATCACGGAACAAAAAAGTAAACAACGTAGCACCACGAGAATAATTGGATTTCAAATAGTGTAGGAGGGCGAACGGCCGTTCGCCCTCCCGCTTTATTATAAAAGTTTTTGAGTCTTTTCTCTGTGATCTCTGTGGTTAGGTTTTATGGTTCTTCTGGGAATTATGTGGAAACAAGCTATAGAAGTGAATTCCTCCCCCTTGATGGTGGAGGCTAGGTGGGGGTGAAGGAAAAGACTGACCACTCTCCCCTAACCCCTCCCATCGAGGGAGGGGAAGCTGATTTGTATATCCACAGAAAAGCCTGAAGAAACGGTTTTATTAGTATGAAAATAATGAGGAGAAGAAGATGTTAAAGTTAGAAAGGGCGCTTATCAGTGTTTCTGATAAGACAGGCATTGTCGAATTTGCAAGGGAGTTACAACATTTAGGGGTTGAGATTATCTCCACGGGAGGCACTTCCAGGTTGCTAAAAGAAAATGGTATCCGAGTGGTTGAAATATCCGAACACACGGGATTTCCGGAAATTATGGACGGACGTGTGAAGACCTTGCATCCAAAGGTGCACGGCGGATTGTTAGCTTTAAGAAACAACGAAACCCACAAAAAACAAATGAAAGAACTGGGGATTAAACCCATTGACATGGTCGTTGTTAACCTCTATCCGTTTGAAAAGACGATTGCTAAAAAGGGTGTGAGTATGGAAGAGGCGATTGAAAATATAGATATTGGCGGACCTTCGATGATTCGTTCCGCTTCTAAAAATTACAAGCATGTGATTGTTGTTATTAACCCAAAACGTTATGAATTTATTATCGAAGAGCTCAAGGCAAACCGCAATGACATTTCCGAGAAGATGCGTTTTGAATTAGCCATCGAGGCATTCAGGACAACGGGCCGGTATGACAGGATTATTGCCAATTATTTTGACAGCCTCGATAAAGAAAAGGGAGGCTATCCAACGGCTCTCTCACTGGACTATATTAAACGTCAGTCTCTGCGTTACGGCGAGAATCCCCACCAAACTGCTGCGTTTTATGTGGAGGAAAGCGTCCAGGAGCCTTGTGTATCCAACGCACAACAACTGCATGGCAAGGAGCTTTCATATAACAATATTATAGACCTTAATGCCGCTCTGGAATTGGCAAAAGAATTTGAGAAACCTTCTGCCATTGTCATAAAACATACAAACCCCTGTGGTGCGGCATCAGCAAATACACTGGCTGACGCATTTAAAAAGGCATATAGCAGCGATCCAATATCTGCGTTTGGATGTATATTGGGGTTAAATAAGATTGTTGACGCAGCAACGGCAGAGGCTATTACTGAACCGGGTCATTTTGTTGAGGCGATTATTGCGCCAGAGTATGAACAAGAAGCCATAAGGATACTTACAACAAAACGCAAGTGGGGGGCTGATTTGAGACTTTTGAAGATGGGTGCTTTATCGGCAAAATCAGTTGATTCCAATGCGTATGATATGAAAAGAGTCGTAGGTGGAATACTTTTGCAAAGCAGAGATTTATCTGTGTATGACCCGGCAAACCTCAAGATTGTTACGAAGAAAAAGCCATCCGAGAAAGAGATGTCGGATCTTAGATTTGCCTTTATCGTTTGTAAACATGTAAAGTCTAACAGTATTGTACTGGTTAAAGACGAGGCGGTGGTGGGCGTAGGCGCCGGGCAAATGAGTCGTATTGATTCCACAGAAATTTCCATAAAAAAGGCTGGTAATAAAGTGAAAGGCGCAGTAATGGCTTCCGATGCCTTTTTCCCATTTCGGGACAGCGTTGACACCGCTGCAAAGGCAGGGATAGCAGCGATTATTCAGCCTGGCGGCTCTAACAAAGACGACGAATCAATTGCTGCCGCGGACGAACACGGAATTGCTATGGTATTTACCGGCCAGCGTCACTTCAGACATTAAGTAAGCGCCAGAGATTATCAGACGCAAGCATTTGACTTTCGTAAATAAAAACCTTTATCTGAGTTCATCTGTGGAAATCTGTGTCCCAATTAGAAATGAATATGAGGGTTAAAATTTGTGGGATTACCAACATCGAGGATGCACACGCCGCTGTGGAGTATGGCGCTGATGCCTTAGGATTTGTCTTTGCAAAGAGTCCTCGACAGGTAACAAAGGGACAGGCCAGAGATATCATTGAAAAGTTGCCTCCATTTGTTTCTCCCGTAGGGGTTTTCGTTGACGAGAAGGTCGATAAGATTAAAGAGATTTGTGATTTCTGTGGTATACATACGGTGCAGCTTCACGGCAATGAATCTCCCTTGTATTTAAACGATTTGAAGGGGTATAAGATTATAAAGGCATTTAGGGTGAAAGAAGAAGATGATTTGAAGCAACTAGCTAATTATAAACCCCATGCCTTTTTGCTGGATAGTTATGTAGAGGGAACAATGGGAGGGACAGGAGTTCCCTTTAAATTGGAGATTGCAAGGCAGGCGCATAAATATGGAGCTATTATTTTATCGGGAGGCTTGACACCTGAAAATGTACGGGAAGCCATTCGTGTTGTGAAGCCTTATGCGGTAGATGTATCTTCAGGAGTAGAATCGTCACCAGGCAAGAAAGATAAATTATTAGCGAAACGGTTTATTGCAAACGCAAAAGAAAGGATGAGAGAAGATGGATATTAAACAATTATCAGACAGAATTACAATAAACCCCGATGTGATGGTCGGTAAACCGACTATTAGAGGTTTAAGAATTACAGTTGAACAGGTTTTGAAGGCGTTGGCAGGAGGGATTACAACTCAAGGGTTGCTTGAAGATTATCCGGAATTAGAACCAGAAGATATTCAGGCTGTTTTGCTTTATGCAGCAGAATTGGTAAGTGAAGAACAGGTATTTGAAATTGGTTCGGGTGTTTAAGGGTGAAGCAAAAAAGTTTAAAATTTCTCATATTTTGTGTTTTTAAAGATGAAAAATTGAGGATTAGAAAATAGTTACTTATATAATTATTAAAATGACAGTAATAGCACAAGCAACGTGTTACTAATATGGTCATAGAATCTATGCACCAAAATATACTCAGAACAATTCCATCCGTAAACGAACTTCTTGAGTCACCCCAAATATCAAGGTTGATCGGCCTTTACCCAAGACAGCTTGTCGTTGAAGCGGTCAGAGAAGTCTTGGAAGACATTCGGCAATCATTGACGAATAAAAAAGGCATATTACAACATAGCCGTAACCAAAATACCTCCCCTTCATCCCCTCCTTGCGAAGGAGGGGAAATAGGGGTGGTAAAAGAATTTACCGAAGCACAGGCTATTGATCTATCTCCACAAAGACTGTACCTTCTTGTTCAACAATCCCTCCGGCAGAAGTTATGTGGTACCGAACATGCCATTAATGCAACAGGTGTAATACTACACACAGGACTCGGCAGGGCGCCACTTGCGGAAGAGGCTGCAAAACAGTTGCAAGAAGTCCTACAGAGTTTCTGTACACTCGAAGTTAATAAGTTTTCAGGCAGAAGGGGAATTCGATACCATAATATAGAACAACTCATCTGTATGATTACCGGGGCGGAGTCTGCACTGGTTGTCAATAATAATGCCGCAGCCGTTTTGCTGGCTTTAGACACTTTAGCCAGAGGTAAAGAGGTCATAATTTCACGATCCCACCTGGTTGAAATTGGGGGAGAATTTCGCATGCCCGATGTCATGACTAAAAGCGGAGCTATATTGGTTGAGGTGGGGACAACCAACAAGACATATTTAAAGGATTACGAAAATGCTATTACTGAAAATACAGGACTTATTCTGAAAGTGCATCAAAGCAACTTTAAGATTGTTGGTTTTACGGAAACAGTTGACTTAAAAGACCTCGTTTCCCTGGGTCAGACCAGGAATATTCCTGTGATGTATGACCTGGGAAGCGGCGCATTGATTGAACTTCAGAAATATGGGCTGCCATATGAACCAACGGTGCAAGAAAGCATAAAGGCAGGTGTTGATGTCGTTACGTTCAGTACAGACAAATTGTTGGGAGGCCCGCAGGGCGGCATTATTGCCGGCAAGAAGAAGTGGGTTGATTTGCTGAAAAAGAATCCATTAACGCGTGCGCTCCGTGTGGGGAAATTGACCATTGCTGCGCTGGAGGCGACTTTACGGCTCTATCTTGAAGAGGGACTTGCTGTAGAAAAAATCCCCGTCCTTAAGATGATATTAACGCCACTTGAAATCATTGAAGAAAGATGCAAAAGAATAATTAACAATGTAAGTTCAGAGATGAAGGCTTACATGGACATTTCTATTGTAAATGGTTTCTCAGAGATGGGTGGCGGTGCATTACCAGGCGAAGGAATTCCAACAAGGCTTGTATGTATTCATTCAGAGAAAGTAGATGCTAATGAAATAGCCGCTCAACTGAGGGCTAACATGCCTCCTATCTTTGCAAGGATCGAACAAGACCGTGTTTTCCTGGATATGCGGACGGCGTATGATGAAGAAGTTGATGTAATTTCTCGTGCGTTAGAAAATATATTCAGTTCTTAAGAAAAGAGTATTGTCCAAAGTTTTTTTAAAAAATAATATAAACAATGTCTGTTCCACAGGAACTCCTCGAACTCGTTGAAAGATTTAATACTAACCGCGAGGCATATCGTTCCGGTCAATACAACGAAACCCAGCTTCGGCGGGAGTTCATTGACCCATTTTTTCAACTCCTGGGATGGGACGTAAATAACGAGAA
>Ga0209212_1005520_pt1 | contig 15015 bp, 14 predicted proteins | sample RifGroC2_FD_183996 | JGI IMG/M metagenome (GOLD analysis project Ga0209212, IMG submission 183996) | Groundwater microbial communities from Rifle, Colorado, USA - Groundwater C2 (SPAdes) (version 2) | ecosystem: Environmental > Aquatic > Deep subsurface > Groundwater | place: Rifle, Colorado... | reverse complement strand
CTTCTCCGCATCCTTGCGGATCCGCTTCCCCTTCTCCACGGCCTCGCCGCGGATCATCGCCTGGCACTCCGTGCAGATCGTTCCCTCGAACGACTTCTCCTTCGCGCACACCATGCAGCGCCGCTTTCCCTCCGTCATGCCCTCCTCCCTTCGTCGCTCTCCGTCCCGCGTGCGCCCCGTCGCGAGGGCGCAGGGATCGGCTCCGCCGCCTCGGAGGGGGGCTTCGCTCTGGGTCGCCCTGCGATTGGGGGTGAAACGGGGCGTCCCTTCCGTCATCATAACAGGGACCGGAGAGGCGGGGAACGTTCCCGGGAAGGGGGGGTCCGATGGCGAAAAGGAAGGTCGAACGGCTGCCGGAGAAGCCGAGGCGGGGGCTCGTGCTCGTCCTGACGGGGGAGGGGAAGGGGAAGACCACCTCCTGCCTCGGGATGGCGGTGCGCGCCGTGGGCTACGGGATGCGGGTCTGCATGGTCCAGTTCATCAAGGGGTCGATCCACTACGGGGAGCTCGACGGGGCGAGGCGGCTGGCCCCCGAGTTCGAGCTGATCCCCATGGGGAAAGGGTTCGTCGGGATCCGGGGGGACACCCTTCCCTTCGGCGAGCATGAGGCCGCCGCCGCGAAGGCGCTGGAGGCCGCCCGGAAGAAAATGCTGTCGGGGAAGTACGACGTCGTCATCCTCGACGAGATCCACGTGGCGGTCCACCTGGGGCTGGTCGACCTGTCCGCCCTGCTCTCCCTGATCCGGGAGAGGCCCGAACCGGTCCACCTGATCCTCTCCGGCCGCCACGCGCGCGAGGAGGTCATCCTCCAGGCGCACCTCGTCACCGAGATGCGCAACGTCAAGCACCCCTTCGACCTCGGGATCGAGGCGGAGAAGGGGATCGACTACTGACTTACTTCATCCGCTCGAGCAAAGACGACCCGTAGAGCAGCCCGAAGTAGTCCTCGGTGTTCCGGATGTAGAGTTTCTCGCCCCCCCCCAGGTTCTCGCCGGCGAGCTGCCCCTGCTTCATCGCGCTTCTCCACCCGAAGTTGATCCGGCTCTCCCGGCGGTTCACGTCGAACACCTCCGCGCAGTCCCCGGCCGCGTAGATGTTCGAGACGTTCGTCCGCAGGTACTCGTCCACCAGGATCCCGGTTCCCACCTTCACCCCGCTTCCTTCGAGGAAGCCCACGGAGGGGAAGCGCTCCGTCGCCACCACGACCATGGAGCACTCGATCCGCTCCCCCCCGGTCGTTAAGGCGGTGTAGGCTTTCCCGTCCCGGTCGATCAGGTCGGCGATCTCGGTCCCTTCCTTGACGGTCACCCCGTTGTTCCGGAGCATCCCGATCGCCTTCGCCTCCGTCTCGCCCGAAATCGGGTTCCCGAAACGAGGGAGGCCGGGGTTCACCCAGATCACCTGCTGCCCCAGCTTGCGCAGCGCCCGGGCCGTCTCGAGCCCGAGGTAGCCGGGCCCGTACACCAGCGACACGTCGGAGCGCAGCGCCCGGGCCTTGATCCGGACGGCGTCGCTCTGGCTGTTCAGGGTGAGGAAGGAGCCGAGGCTCCCCATCAGGGAGAGAGGAAGGATCGGCTTGCCCCCGGTCGCCACGAGGAGGAAGTTGTAGCTCTCCTCCGTCCCGTCGGAGAAGAGGACCCGGTTCCTGGCGGCGTCCACCCGCCGGGCGCGCCTGCCCTGCGCGAACCGGATTCCCGCCGAGGCCAGATCCTTCCCCTGCGGGTCGGCGATCGCCTCCTCCTCCTTCTCGCCGGAGACCAGGTCGGGAAGATGCGGCCGGAGGCAGGGGGGGGTGCACTCCTCGGTGACGATCACGACTTCCGCGTCCGGGTCCTTCTTCCGGGCCGCCCGCGCGGCGGCGATTCCGGCGGGGCCGCTTCCGAGTATCAGGTAGCGCATGGGAAAAATCCTCCGTGGATGAATTTCCAGCAGGAAAGCCTCATCTTAATGCGAGGAGGCGGAAAATGAAAATCGAAATTCCTCTCAGGCCAGCGGACCCCTGTGCCGAACGTCCTTCCCCTTCACCATGAAGATCACGTCCTCGCAGATGTTCGTCGCGTGGTCGGCGACCCGCTCGAGGTGTCGGGAGACCAGGATCAGATCCATCGCCGTCGGGATGGTCTTCGGGTCGGACATCATGTAGGTCAGAAGCTCCCGGAAGACCTGGTCCTTCAGCTGGTCGACGGAATCGTCCTTCAGGATGTTCGCGTACGCCAGGTCGGCGTCGCCGTTCACGAAGGCGTCGAGCGATTCCTTGAGCATCTCCTCGGCGATCCCCGCCATCCGCGGGATGTCGATCAGCGGCTTGAGGAGGGGGACGGAGAGGAGCGATTCGGCCCGCTGGACGATGTTGATCGCCTGGTCGCCGATCCGCTCGAGGTCCGTGTTGATCTTCATCGCGGCGGCGATGAACCGAAGGTCCTTCGCCGCGGGCTGCCGGAGGGCGATGATCTCGAGGCAGGCCTCGTCGATGTCGATGTGAAGCTGGTTCACCTGGGTCTCCATCGCCCGGACCTCCCCCAGGAGATCCTCCTTCCGCTCCACGAGCGCCTGGACCGACCGGCGGGTCATCTGCTCCGCGAGGCCTCCCATCCGCAGCACCTTCTCGTGCAGCCCCGCCAGTTCCTCCGAAAAATGCCGTTTCATCGTCGTCTCCCGCCCCCCCCGGTCACCCGAACCGGCCGGTGATGTATTCCTCCGTCCGCTTGTCGGAGGGATTCGTAAACATTTTCGCACTTTTATCCATTTCGATCAAATCGCCGAGCAGGAAGAAGGCCACGAAGTCGGAGATCCGGGCCGCCTGCTGCATGTTGTGGGTCACGACCACGATCGTGTATTTCTCGCAGAGGTCCTCGATCAGGTCCTCGATCTTGGCCGTGGAAACCGGGTCGAGGGCGGAGCAGGGCTCGTCCATCAGCAGCACCTCCGGCTCGACCGCCAGCGCGCGGGCGATGCAGAGCCGCTGCTGCTGCCCTCCCGACAGGGAGGAGCCGGCCCGGTCCAGATGGTCCTTCAGTTCGTCCCAGAGCGCCGCCATCCGCAGCGATTTCTCGACCGCCTCGGCGATCTCGGCGCGGGACCGCCTCTTCCCGTTGAACTTGAGCCCGACGGAGACGTTTTCATAGACCGACATCCTCGGGAAGGGGTTGGGCTGCTGGAAGACCATCCCGACCTTCCGGCGCAGGAGCACGGGGTCGATCTTCTCCGAGTAGATGTTCCTGCCGTCGAAGACGACCTCCCCCTCCAGGCGGAATCCGGGCGTCAGGTCGTGCATCCGGTTCAGGCACCGGATGAAGGTGCTCTTGCCGCACCCCGACGGTCCCATCACCGACGTGACCGAGTGCTGCTGGATGCCCATGGTGATCCGCTTGAGGACCTGGTGATCGCCGAACCAGGCGGACAGGTCCCTCACCTCGATGGCGTTGTCCATTTCCTGTCCCCCTTTATTTCCTCTCCCGGACGAGAAGCCTGGCGCCGAGGCTCAGCAGGAAGACCATCCCGATGAGGACCACCGCGCCGGCCCACGCCTTGGCGTGCCAGTCGTCGTAGGGCGAGATCGCGTAGTGGAAGATCTGGAGCGGGATCGCAGCGATCGGCTGGTCCAGCCCTTCCTGCCAGAACTGGTTTCCGAGCGCCGTGAAGAGCAGCGGCGCCGTTTCTCCGACGATCCGCGCCATCGCCAGCAGGATTCCGGTCAGGATCCCCGCGGCGGCCGTGCGCACGGTGATGAACAGGGTCGTCTTCCAGCGCTCGATCCCCAGCGCCAGCGCCGCCTCCCGGACGGAGGCGGGGACCGTGCGGAGCATCTCCTCCGTCGTGCGCACGACGACCGGGATGAAGATCATCGCGAGCGCGCAGGCCCCCGCCCAGGCGGAGAACCGCTTCATCGGGAGGACCCAGAGGACGTACCCGAAGATCCCCAGGATGATGGAGGGGACCCCGTTCAGCAGGTCGACCGCGAAGCGCACGGAGGAGGCGAACGCCCCCCGGCCGTACTCGGCCAGGTAGATCCCGGTCATGACCGCCAGCGGGATCCCGCCCGACATCGCGAGCCCCGCCACCGTCAGCGTCCCGAGGATCCCGTTCGCGATGCCGCCGCCCGGTTCCCCGACGGGGCGGGGCAGGTCGGTCAGCAGAGTCCAGGTGAGCTCCCGCGACCCCTTCCAGAGGAGGTCGAAGAAGATCAGGAAGAGCGGCAGGACCACGAGCATGGCCGCCAGGGCGAACAGCGCCTTCATGACCCGGTCCGCGGCCTTTCGGCGGAAGGCGACCGATTCCACGGACTAGAGCCCCCTCGAGGCGCGGGCGACCATCTTCCGGAGGATCCCCTTCGCCGCCAGGTTGACCAGGAGGGTGAACAGGAACAGCACGAGGCCGATCTCGACCAGCGCGGACAGGTACAGCTTCCCCGTGGCCTCCGTGAACTCGTTGGCGATCACCGCCGCCATGGAGTAGCCCGGCTGGAAGAAGGAGAGGAGGATCTCGGGGCGGTTGCCGATGACCATCGTCACCGCCATCGTCTCCCCGAGAGCCCTCCCCAGCCCCAGGACGGCCGCCCCGAAGATTCCCGGGAGGCAGTGCTGGCCGATGACGATCCGGATCATCTCCCAGTGCGTGCCCCCCAGGGAGAGGACCGCCTCCTTCTGCATCCGCGGGACGGTGGCGAGCACCTCCCGGCTGACGGAGAGGATGAAGGGGACGATCATGATCGAGAGCAGGAACCCCGCGGCGAGCAGGCTCGGTCCGTAGACCGGGCCCCGGAAGAGGGGGATCCACCCCAGGGCGTGCGCGGCGGGCTTCATGAACCAGTCCCTCAGGACCGGGATCAGGACGAAGATCCCCCACAGGCCGTAGATGACGCTCGGGATGGCCGCCAGAAGCTCCGCGAGGAAGGAGACCGGCCGCCGGAGCCACGGGGGGGCGAACTCGTTGATGAAGATGGCCGCCCCGACGCCCAGCGGCACGGCGATGAGGAGGGCGAGAAAGGAGGAGACGACGGTCCCGTACAGGAACGGGAGCGCGCCGAACTCCTCGAGAACGGGGTCCCACGTCCTCCCCGTGAGGAAGGCGGTGCCGAACTTCCGGATCGAGGGGAGCGACTCCCTCACCAGAAGGGCGAAGAGAAGGAGGGTGAGGAAGAGGACCCCGAACGCGAACAGCGCGGTCGTCTTCTCGAAGAGGATGTCCTTCCGGTTCTGTCCGGCCGCCGTCTTCATTCCGCCGCAGGCCCCTCCTCGTCCCCGTCCGGGGAGGTCAGTACGTCCTGGTTCCTACGGGGTATCGGATCCCCTCCAGCGCCTCGTCCACCTGGTTCGCCACCTCCCTGGGGATCGGCGCGTAGAGCAGGGGGGCGTTCATCTTCTGCCCGTCCTGCAGGGCCCACCGGAGGAAGGAGACGAGCGCCCTTCCCTTGGCCTCGTTCTTCTGGTCCTTGTACAGGAGGATCCAGGTTAGCCCGCAGATCGGGTAGGAACCGCGGCCGGCGGCGTCGACCAGCGACACGCGGAAATCGGCGGGCATCTTCCGGGCAATGGCCGCCGCCGCGGCGGAGGTGGACTCGAGGGTCGGAAGGACGTATGCACCCTCCCGGTTCCTCAGTGCCGCCGCCGTCATCCGGCTCTGCATCGCGTAGGCGAGCTCCACGTACCCGACGGCGCCGGGGGTCTGCTTCACGATTCCCGCGACCCCTTCGTTCCCCTTTCCTCCCAGCCCCGCCGGCCACTGGACCGATTTCCCGCGGCCGACCTTCGCCTTCCAGCCGGCGCTGACCGTGCCGAGGTAGTTCGTGAAGATGTCGGTGGTCCCCGACCCGTCCGACCGGTGGGCGACCACGACGTCCAGCGCGGGAAGCTTCATCCCGGCGTTCAAGGCGACGATCCGGGGGTCGTTCCACTTCGGGATCTTCCCGAGGAAGATGTCGGCCAGGACGGCCGGGGAAAGCTTGAGCCCGCTTCCCGCCTCGCCGAGGTTGTAGACGACCGCGACCGCCCCGATCGCCGTGGGGATGTGGAGGACCGGTCCGGGGAGCCTGGACATTTCCTCGTCCGTCATGGGGGCGTCGGTGGCGCCGAAGTCCACCGTCCCCTCGATGATCTGCCGGATGCCGCCCCCCGAACCGATCGACTGGTAGTTGAAGTTCACCCCCGGCTGGGCGTTGGAATACTCGTAGAACCATTTGGAGTAGAGCGGGTAGGGGAAGGTGGCCCCCGCCCCGGTGATCGTCAGGGAGCCCTTTCCGGACTCCTTCGCGCATCCGCCGGCCAGGACGATCAGGGCGACCGCCGCCGTGGCGAGTTTGAACAGGAACGCGATTCTCATGGAAATCTCCTTCGTCGGATCTTTCGGATTACGAGAGCATTCTAGGGAAGGCGGATTACTCCGGGATGAACCCAGGGTTACATTCCTGTGAAGATCCCGAGAGGAGGACGCTGGGGGGCTACTCGTCGAGCGGCTTGCCGTCCAGGCCCACTTTCCGGGCCTTGCAGATCCGGTTCCTTCCCTGCTGTTTCGCGGCGAAGAGAGCCTCGTCCGCCGACTGGATCAGCCCGGAGGCCGATTCCCCGTCGGCGGGAAACGTGGCGATCCCCCCGCTGATCGTGATCTTGATGGGGGAGGCTTGGCCGGGGATCCGGAACTCTGCGGAAGCGATGAGCCTCCTCAGGCATTCCGCGTATGACAAGGCCTGATCCCGGCTGGAGGAGGCCATCACGACGGCGAACTCCTCCCCTCCGTAGCGGGCCACGAGGTCGGAGCTCCGGGTGTGGCTCCGGGTGATCTCGGCCAGCTTCTTCAGGACCAGGTCTCCCGCCGGGTGCCCCCAGCTGTCGTTGATCTTCTTGAAATGGTCGATGTCGAACAGCAGGAGCGACATGGGCTGAATGTAGTTTCTGGCCTGGCGGATCTCCGCTTCGAACCATTCCGCGAAGTGCCTTCGGTTGGAAAGCCCCGTCAAGGGGTCTGCCGAGGCTTCGGTCTCCGCCGACTGGAGGAACGCGGCGCTCCGGAAGGCGCTTCCGAGCAGGTCGACCAGCATCGAGGCGTAACTTCGCTCATCGCGGATCTCGGCGGCGCAGCCGGCGATGACGATGACGCCGACGATCCCCGAGGGGCCGGTCACCGGGGCGATGAGATCGGCGACCCCCACCGCCCGTTCCAGGGGCGAGGTTCCCAGGCGTTCTTTCCCCCGCAGGGCAAGGTATTCGTCCCTGGAAACGACGATTCGTTTCTGAACCACCATCCCCAGCATCCCCTGGTCGGCCGGAAGGCGCACCGATTCTTTCCATTCCTCGGGGAATCCCACCCCTTCGGTCAGGGTGAATTCCTTCCCGTCCCCGAGCGGGGTGAAGAAACCGGCCCGGGATGCCCGGAAAAAATCCTTCATGAAACGGACGGCGATGCCCGGGATGGCACTCGGGGGCAGTTTCTCGCTGAGGCGCCGCACCAGGTTCGGGATCTTGATCGAGAGGTCCTGCTTCCGGGCGAGCTCATCCTGCGCTTTCTTCAGCTCCCGGGAAAGTTCCCTCGCCTGCCGGCGGAGAGGTTCGAGATCCCCCGCCTTCTCCTCCCCGGCAAGCCTTCGCGAAGCCCTGCCCAGAAGAAACGCCGCCGCCAGCAGGATCAGGAACCCCACGATATAGAGGAAGAGGTTTTCCACCATCATCCACTGCTCCTTCTGCAGGCACGGGGCCTTCGTCCAGGGGCGTCACGCAGGGAACCCCCGGTTCTCTATCGGCCGAAACTGTCCGGAGCATCAGTCGTGCAAGGAGAATCGTCGGGTTGTCCCTCGGGGTTCCCCCGGGGAACGGGAGGCAGGAACTGCCCCGGGATCCGGATCGTGAAGCGGCTTCCCGTCCCCAGGCGGCTTGCCGCCTCGATCGTCCCCCCCTGCGATTCGACGATATGTTTCGCGATGGAAAGTCCCAGCCCCGTCCCGCCGAGGTCCCGGGATCTTCCCTTGTCGACCCGATAGAAGCGCTCGAAGATCCGGGGAATGTGCTCCGGGGGGATCCCCGGGCCGTCGTCCTCGACCTCCAGGACGACGATTTCGTTGTCACGGCGCCCGGCCACCCGGATCTTCCCTCCCTCCCGGCCGTACTTGACCGCGTTGTCGACGAGGTTCGACATCGCCACGGCGAGGTTCCCCAGGTCGGCCCGGATCGTGCCTTCCTCTCCCTCCACGGTCAGGGTCTGCCCCCGGTTCCCCGCCATCGGGCGGTGAAGGGACGCGACCCGTTCCAGGAAGTCCGGGAGGCGGATCTCCTCCTTCTCCGCCGGTGCCCGGGGGGATTCCGCCCGGGAGAGCTCGAGCAGGTCCTCGATCAGCCGCTCCATCCGGAGGGCGTTTCCGTGCGCGATCTCGATGAAGGAGGGATCGACCGGGGCGTTCTCCTTCAGGGCGTCCTGGAGGGCCTCCAGGTATCCCCGGATGTTCGTCAGGGGGGTCCGAAGCTCGTGGGAGGCGTTCGAGACGAAATCGCTCTTGATCCGGGAGAGCCGCTTCTCCTCGGTCGTGTCCCGGAGGGTCAGGAGGAGGTCCGCCCCCTTCCGCTCGTCCGGGAGAGGGACCGCGGTCGCCGCAAGGCGCAGAATCCTCTCCCCGGAGGGATGACGCACGGGCACCTCCGCCGGCGGGAGCGCCTTTCCGTCTCGCCACCCATCGATGAACCCGAGCACCCGGGGATGCCGGATCACCTCGGGGTAGGGCTGCGAGTCCCGCGGGGCCGCGACGCCCAGGAGGCGCGCCGCCTCCCGGTTCATCATCCGGACCGTCCGGTCGCCGGAGACGACGATCACCCCCTCCGAGAGGTTCTCGATCAGGGCGGACAGCCGCGACCTCTCCCGGTCGAGCTGGTGGATCGTTCCTTCCAGCCGGGATGCGGTCCGGTTCAGGGCGAACGCCATCTCCTCCAGCTCGTCCCCGGTCCTCACGTGGACGCGGCGCCGGAGGTTTCCGGCCGCAAGATCCCTTGCCGCTCCCCGCATCTCCTCGAGGGGGCCGGTCACGCGGCGGGCGCGGATCGCGGTTCCGATCAGCATCAGGAGGAAGGCGGCGAATCCGGTCCCCCAGGTGATCGTCCGGACCCGGGAAAGCCGCCGGTTCAGGTGGGCGATCGGGAGCGAAGCCCGGACCACCCCGACCACCTTCTCGCCGGAGAACAGGGGAACCGCGCAGTACCGCTGCTCCGTCCCCAGCGTGATGCTGCGCCGGGTGGAAAATCCGGTCTTTCCGGAGAGCGCATCCCGGACCTCTGTGTGGGCGGCATGGTTTTCCATGCGGGGAACCTTCGCCGCGCCGACCTCGGAGTCGGCGGCCACCTCCCCCCCGGGGAGAACGACCGTGAGGCGGGTGTCGAGCTCCCGGCCGACCCGGTCCGCCTCCGCGGCGATCCTCCCGCGGTCGGCGGGAGCGCGTTCCAGCAGCGGGCGGAACATCCCGGCCGCCAGCCGGGCCTGGTTCTCGAGGCTCTGGTCGACTTCCTCCGCGGCATACCGCTGGAACTGGAGGTACCCGGCGATTCCGGCGAAGGCGAGGGCGGTCCCCGTGATCACGAAATAGGTGAGGAAGAACTTCGTGGCGATGGAGAGGCGCCTCGCCAAGGTCTCAGCGCTCCCGAAGCCTGTATCCCACGTCCTTGACCGTCTGGATCGCCTCCGCGAGAAAGGGGATCTTCTGGCGGATCCTGGCGACGTGGACGTCCACCGTCCGGTCGGTCACATGGGTCCCTCCCCCCCAGACCTTCTCGAGGATCGCCTCCCGGGTCAGCACCTTTCCCGAGGAGGAGAGGAAGGCCTTGAGGATCCCGAACTCCTTGGAGGTGAGGGTGACGGGCTTTCCCCGGAAGCGGATCTCGTGGCGGGGCACGTCCATCCGGAGATCCCCGTATTCGTGGACCCCTTCCCCCGGCTCATCGGGCGCCGCGAGGGTCCGCCGCAGGACGGCGCGGATCCGGGCCACGACCTCGCGGGGGGAAAACGGCTTGGGGATGTAGTCGTCCGCCCCCAGCTCCAGCCCGACGATCCGGTCCGTCTCGTCCCCCTTGGCGGTGAGCATCACCACGGGGATGTGGGCCGTCCCGGGGCTGCTCCGGATCTTCCGCAGCAGCTCCAGCCCGTCCATCCCGGGGAGGAGGATGTCGAGAAGGACCAGGGCCGGTTTCTCCTCCCGCACCTTCGTCCAGCCGGTCACGCCGTCCGGCGCGGTCGAGGGCGAGAACCCCTCCTTGCGGGTGCAGTGCGCGAGAAGGTCCCGGATCTCCCGGTCGTCTTCCACGATGAGGATCGATCGTCCCAAGGTTTCCTCCGGGGCGAACCCGGAACCATTATATCGAGGATGCCGGGATTTTTCCGTTCTGGGTCTTGAGGTAGGAAGGCGGGACCACGATCCGGAGGGTGACGCCGGTCATCCCTACCCGGACGGGGAGGGGGCCGAGGTAGTCCCCGTCCACCTGGGCCGCGGAGGGGACGCGGCACCTGACGAGCACCGTGTCAACCTCCCGGCACAGGACGTCCGGGGAGGAAAGGTGCGTCCCGCGGAAGGCGGAAAGGGCGAACCGCACGATCGGCCAGCGGCCGGTCCTGCGGAGGGCGACCACGTGCAGGGTGTCCTTCAGGAGGCTGCCTTCCGGGGCCATCGTCACCCCCCCCCCGTACATCCTCCCCCGGAGGACCAGGACCGCCTGCGCCTCCACCCGTTCCTTGTCCGGAAACTCCATCCAGAGGGTCGGCTGTTCCCGGAGGAGGTGCCGCGCCCCGGCGAGGTAGTATGCCCCGATCCCCAGGAGATTCTTCTGGCGGGAGTTCATCCGCTCCAACACCTCGGCGTCGAACCCGGCGGAGGCGACCAGCAGGAAAAACCGGTCGCCGGCCTTGGCGAGGCGGACCTCCACCGTCTCCCCCCCGGACAGGAGCGCGAGACACCCCTCGACCGTCTCCGGGAGACCGACCTCGTCGGCGAAGACGTTCCCGGTGCCGTGCGGGAGCACCGCCAGCCGGGTCGCGCTTCCGGCCAACCCGTTCGCCGCCTCGTTGATCGTACCGTCCCCCCCGACCGCAAGGACGGTGGAAAACCTCTCGTGCGCGGCCTCCCGTGAGAGGAGGAGGGCGTCGCCCGGCCCCGTCGTTTCCCGGACCTCGAAGGAGATTCCGGCTTCGGAGAGGATTTCCTTGGCCCGGGAGATCCGGTTCACCGCCCTGGGGCCGGCCGCCGGGTTGTAGATCACGCGAATCATATCCCGGGATTATAGCTTCGCGGACCGGGGGGAAGTGGGATATCTTCTATCCTATCGTGGAGCGGTTCCGGTTCGACAGAGGCGGAGGATCCCCGGTCGTGGCGGCCCACCGGGGGGCGAGCGACCGGGAGCCGGAGAACTCCCCCGCGGCCTTTTCCCGTTCGGTGGCGGACGGCGCGGACATGATCGAGCTCGACGTCCGGCTCTCCGCGGACGGGGTCCCCGTCGTGCTTCATGACGAGAGGACCGGGCGAACCGCCCGCGAGAACCTCCGGGTGGACCGCTGCGGCTCGGCCCGCCTGCGGAGGGTGCGGCTGAAGAACGGCGAGCCGATCCCCCTTCTGGCGGACGTGCTCGACCTGGTGGGGGGGAAGGTCCCCCTGAACCTCGAGGTGAAGGTCCCGGGCGGCATGGCGGCGGTCCGCCGGGCGCTCGGCGAGGCGAGGTACCCGGGGGAGATCCTCCTCTCCTCCGGCCTGCGGGAGGAATGCGCGGCCGCGCGGTCGCTCCTGCCGGAGATCCCGTGCGGCCTGGTGACCGGCCGGCCTTCCGCCTCGGACATCGCCTTCTGCCTGCGGCACGCCCTCCCGTCGATCCATCCCGATCACCGGCGTCTCACCGTCCTGCGGATCCGCAAGGTGCTCGATTCGGGCCTGCTGCTGTTCCCGTACACGGTGGACGACCCGGATCTCTTCCTCCGGCTGGTCGGATCCGGCGCCCGCGGGGTCTTCTCGAACCGCGCGCAGACCCTGCGGGCGGCCTGGCGCGAGAGGAACCGTGGGGGCGGTTGACCGGCCGGTCGACCTGGCGATTCTCGGCGGCGGCATCACCGGGTCCGCCGTGGCCAGGGACGCTTCCCTGCGGGGACTTTCCGCCGCCCTCTTCGAGCAGGGGGATTTCTCCTCGGGGACGACCTCGCGCAGCTCCCGCCTGATCCACGGCGGGCTTCGGTACCTGGAGGGGCTTCATTTCGGGCTCGTCCGTGAGTCGCTTCGGGAGCGGGACTGGATCCACCGACGCCTGACCCACCTGCTTCGCCCCGTTCCGGTCCTGATTCCCGTCTACCGGGGAGACGGCCGGGGGATGCTCCGTGTCCGGGCCGGGATGTTCCTGTACGGCCTGCTGGCCCGCCGGACGGCGCTTCCCCGCCCCGGAACGGTATCCGCCGCCGCCGCGATCGAACGCGTCCCCGGCCTGCGCCCGGAAGGGCTTGCCGGGGGGGCGGTCTTCCACGACTACCGGATTCCGGTTCCCGAGAGGCTGGTCTTCGAGAATCTGCTCTCCGCGGTGGAGGCCGGCCGCAAGGGCGGTGGATCCCGGGTGACCGTGCGCAACCATGCCACGGTGGAGGGGATCGCCTGCTCGGAGGGGATCTTCCGCTTGCGGGTCCGCGACCGCCGTACGGGGAACACGGAAACCGTTTCGGCGCGGGTCGTGATCAACGCGACCGGACCCTGGACAGACCGGACGAGGCGCCTCGCCCCCCATTCCCCGGACATCGCCGCACAGGTGATCCTCGCCGCCCGGGAGGAATGGGCCGAAACCCCGGAGGACGTTATCCTGCGCCGGATGCACCTGGGGATTTCGGAGGACCGGGGGGCGTGCGCGGTACCCGCCGTGGAGGAGATCCTCGCGAAGGAACGTCCTCCTATCTCCCCAGGTCCCCCGCTTCGATATATTCCTTCGCGGAGTTGACCGCGGTGGCGGCCTCCCCCGCGCCCGCGGCGATCAGCAGGACCTTCCCCGGGTAGGTCGCGATGTCCCCCGCCGCGTAGATCCCGGGCAGGTTCGTCGACATGTCGGTGTTCACGCCGATCCCGCTCCCCACGATCCGCAGTCCCCATTCCCGGAACGGCTCGAGGTTGGTCAGCATCCCGATCGACAGGATGATCGCGTCCACGTCGAGCCGTTCCTCCTTGCCGCTGCGCTCGTTCCAGATGACCGCCCCGGTGACCTTCTCCTCCCCGACCACCTCCTTCAGGGCGTAGTAGGGAAACATCACCCGGACGGCGGAGGCGAGCAGCCGGTCGACCATCGCCTCGTGCGCCTGGAACTTGTAGACCCGGTGGACCAGGGTCACCTCGGAGGCGATCTTCTCGAGGGAGAGGGCCCAGTCGACCGCGCTGTTCCCCCCGCCCACGACGAGGACCCGCTTCCCGCGCATCGGCTCGAAGGAAGGGAGGTAGTAGTAGACGCCGTGCCCCTCCAGCGCGGCCATGTGCGGGATATCGAGCTTGCGGGGGACGAAGGCGCCGGACCCCACCGCGAGGATCGATGTCTGGGTGAAGTGGCTCCCCTTCGTCGTGGTCAGCTCGATCACCCGCTCCCCGTGAAGGCGCATCCCGACGACCCGTTCGTCGGGCACGACGGTGGGGCGGTACTGCATCGCCTGCCGGGTGAGCTCGGCGATCAGGTCGCGTGCGAGAATCCGGGGGAAGCCGGCCACATCGAAGATCTCCTTCTCGGGGTACATGGAGATCAGGCGGCCGCCAATCTGCGGTTCCATGTCGATCAGCTTGGTCTTGCAGTCCCGCAGCCCCGCGTAGTAGGTTGCATAGAGCCCGACGGGACCTCCGCCCACGATCGTCACGTCGTACATGTCGGCCTGGCGAACCATCGCCCTTTACTATAGCAGGGTTCCGCCGCCGGGCATCCGGTTCCCCGCGGTGGTTGGCGGGGCTTTCGCATGGTATAGTTCAGGGATCGCGAGAACGGTTTCCGGGGAGAGATTCGGATGGAATTGAAATATCTGCCGAAGGTCTGGAAGCGGGGGACCGATCTTCTGGGGACCCGGTACGCCATCCTCTGCGGGGCGATGACCTGGGTGTCGGAATCCAACCTCGTCTCCGCCATATCGAACGCCGGCGGATTCGGCGTCCTCGCGGGAGGAAACATGCCTCCCGAGTTGCTGGCCGAGGAGATCGAGAAGACCCGGATGAAGACCTCGCTCCCCTTCGGGGTCAACATGATCACCGTGGCCCCCAATTTCCACGCGCACATCGACGTCGTCGTCCGGGAGAGGGTCTCCCACGCGTTCTTCGCGGGGGCCATCCCCTCGGGGAAGGACATCGAGCGGGTGAAGGGGTCCGGAGCGAAGATCCTCTGCTTCGCGCCGGTCCTCTCCCTGGCGAAGCGGATGATCCGGCAGGGGGTCGACGCCATCGTGATCGAGGGGAGCGAGGCGGGAGGGCACATCGGCCCCGTCTCCACCTCCGTCCTGGCCCAGGAGTTCCTCCTCTCCATCATGGAGGTCCCCGTCTTCGTCGCCGGCGGGATCGGGACCGGGGAGATGATCGCCCAGTACCTCTCGCTGGGGGCCTCGGGGGCGCAGCTGGGGACCCGGTTCGTGGTCGCGGAGGAATGCGTGGCCCATCCCCGGTTCAAGGAGGCGTTCATCCGGGCGCATGCGCGGGACGCCATGCCGACCACGCAATTCGACCCGTCGCTGCCCACCATCCCGGTCCGCGCGATCATGAACGAGGGAACCCAGGAGTTCAACCGGCTCCAGCTCGAGCTTCTCGCGAAGGTCAAGGCGGGGGAGCTGTCCCGGGAGGAGGGCCAGCTCAAGCTCGAGGAGTTCTGGATGGGATCGCTGCGGAGGGCCGTGGTGGAGGGGGACATCGAGCGGGGATCGCTGATGGCCGGCCAGAGCGTCGCCTTCGCGAAGAAGATCCAGCCGGTCGCCTTGATCATCGAGGAGCTGGTGCAGGGCGCCGAGCGCAAGCTCGCCGAAATGGCGGGGGAGGACACTCGAGAGGCGACGGGAGCCGCCGCGGCCGCCGTCCCA
>Ga0209212_1005519_pt1 | contig 15017 bp, 15 predicted proteins | sample RifGroC2_FD_183996 | JGI IMG/M metagenome (GOLD analysis project Ga0209212, IMG submission 183996) | Groundwater microbial communities from Rifle, Colorado, USA - Groundwater C2 (SPAdes) (version 2) | ecosystem: Environmental > Aquatic > Deep subsurface > Groundwater | place: Rifle, Colorado... | reverse complement strand
CCCCTGCCGCTTCTTCCGGCAAAGGCGGCGGATGCTTCATCGCCACAGCGGCATACGGCTCCTACCTCGATCCCCACGTGCGGGTATTGCGGAACTTCAGGGACCGACATCTTGTGACGAATGCGCCGGGCCGCGCGTTCGTTAAAGGGTATTATGCATACTCCCCGCCGATCGCGGAGTATATAGCGCGGCACGAGGCGCTCAGGGCGGCCGTAAGAACGGTTCTAACGCCGTTGGTATATGCCGTCAAGTATCCTTTGGGTTTTCTCTTCATCGGAACGCTTTCAATCGCGGCGGCGGCGCGCGGGTCGTTAAAGCGGCGCAGTCCCGGACTGCATGCATGACGTGGCGACGCCGCGAAGCAATAAGGGATAATGGGGTCGAAGCGACGGGAGCGGCAACAGGACGCGGAGCGCCTTTTACACCGGCGCAGGCAACGATGGGGAGTGGTTCACCTCTGACGACGCGGTCGAATATTATTTCGCCTACACCTACGACGGGAACGGCAACAGAACGCGGCAGGTTTTCTACAGCGGCCCTGGAGCCGACGGAATCTGGTTTTAAGGAGGAAAAAATGAAACGGATCTTTTATACCTTGTCAGCTTTACTATTGTTGCTTGCGGTCAGCGCATGCGGCAGAAATGATGCCGGCCCGGTTGATATTAATGACCCGCCGCCGGACCCGGACCCGCCGGTTGAAACCGTCGGGGTATGGAACAGTTCCTCGTGGGACGGCTGCACCTGGGGGCAATGAGGACGTTCACCGTAAATAAAATTTTTACACGCAAAAAGGAGGCTATTATGAAACAGCTCAGGAACAATCAATATTCATTCTTGGTTATTGCGTCGGCAGCTCTGCTGTTGATTCTTCCCGCGACCGGCCGCGCGGACGTCGCGGTGCCGAACACGTTTACATCAGGGACAACAATAAGCTCCAGCCAGGTGAATGCGAATTTTTCAACACTGGCTAATGCAATGCCTGGCGCTAAAATAAGTACAGGCACCTTTCTTACATCTATCACAGGAACTGTCAGCAATAACGCAACCAGCATAATGAGCATATCGGTAACTCCGCCGGTTAGCGGCAATGTTATTGTAATAGGCTCCGGCGCCATTGTTATTAACCAGAGCGTGCCGAAGTATAATATGGCAATTTTTTCTTTGAATACAACAGCAGGAGTGACGAAATACCCAGAGTATGTAATAGTGTCATTCGGTCCTCGAGATGAGGCAGCGCCGGGAGTTGCGCAACTTCTGGCACAATCTTTAAACATTGTAGAGGTCTTTCCGGTAACGGGCGGGGTTACCACGACAATTTATCTGAACGCTCATAGAGATGCGACCGGCATCAACACGATACAAGCCGAATATCCAAGGCTGACAGCCATATTCGTGCCGAATACGTTGCCGTAGCGGGCAAGCTGAGGCGATACTCAGCCGGTGCATACCCGAACGCCAGGCTGGTTTTTTACGGAGCTCCATTGAAAAGCGATAAATCAGTTTCGTTCCGCATTGACTGCGACTGCAATACGGAAATTCTCGACATCACCTATTGGAAAGACGATGAGCCGAGATCCTATTATTTCACCATCTACAGGTCCGCGGCCGGCATGAGCCTGTGGAACCGCCTTAAAGAGGCATGGAAATATTTTCAATACGGCGAGTTCCATGGTAATGCGATCGTGCTCCAGGAAGCGGACTACAATAGATTCGTTGAAGTGCTTTTGGAGCACAGGAAAAACTGACCACGCAGCGAGATCAGGCCATGTTCAGAAAAAGGCAGAGGGTATTTTGACAATACGACGCATGGGGAGGAGGAGGATGAAGAAGGATGCGCTCTTTATCAAAAGTATAAATTTATGGGGACGGAGGAATTAAACTTTAATCACTCCGAAGGTCTGCTCCCGGCACTCCGAAGCCATCTTGGGTAGCCCCTTCGGCCGCGACAGGATTGGCCGTACGCCCTGTTTAGCATTCATGGGGGTCGGGTTTCAGCCTGACCTCACGCTTTTAACGCTTCTCTTTCCTTGGAGGTCCCCATGCCCGCTTTTCCCCACGAAATCAAAAAGAGCCCCGAGATCACCGTCCCCGTGAACGGCATCCGAGTGTGGAAGGCAACGGGGTCGATGGCCCTTGCGGGTCTTCTCCTCCTCCTTCTTCCCGGGGTTACCCTGGCGGGGCCGTTCGGCCTGGAGATGGGAATGACCCTGGAACAGCTGAAGAAAGTCTGCTCCCTGGAGAAGACCCCATTGCCCAACTACTATTCCACCGCCAAGGTCCCTTCGCCCGATCCGCTATTCAAGGGCGGGTACCGGCTGAGAGTGGATCCCGATTACGGCCTGGTGGAGGTCGCCGCTTACACGGAGGAGATCAAGACGGATATCGATGGCACCGAACTGAAAAATGCCTTTCACGACCTCGAGGGAAAGCTGGAGAAACAGTTTGGAAAGGGTGAGTTCTCCGATTATATCGATTTCCTGTTTACCGATAGGACGGAGAAGGATCCCTGGATGATGAGCCTCGCCGATGGCGGCAGGATCTTCAGTACGGATTGGAAAAGTTCTGACAAAAAGCCTTTTCCTAAGGGTATCTATAAGGTCCGCCTGAGCGGGATAGGACGGGATGAAGGACATGGGATTCTCGTCCTGACCTATGTCGGCAACTATTCCTTTTTGGCGGACGACCCTGCGCTCAAGGAGAAGCTCAAAAATATTGCGCCGTGACCGAGTGCGCGAGAGAGACGGGGATGTCCTGTCGCGTTTATCGAGGGCCGGCGCACAAACGAGGAAGCGGACTACAATAAATTCGTTGAAGTGCTTTTGGAGCACAGAAAAAAATAGCAACGTAGCGAGATCAGGCCATGTTCAGAAAAAGGCAGAGGATGTTTTGACAATACGACGCATAGGGAGGAAGAGGATGAAAAAGGATGCGCTCTTTATCGTGTTGATGACGCTCCTGGGCGTCGCGCTCGGGGTGGAACTTGGCACATCCTGGGGATCGTTATCAGGCCCGACTACTCGGAGATGTTGCTGACACTTGGGGAGAAGGTCGAATTCTAAAAGAGCCATCGGTTCATCGGGTTCTTGACGGGACAGGCCGGCCGGAACATCATGCTGGCCGTGCTGTGGGGCCTGGCCATTTCCGGGTCGGTCCTGTTCGTTGTGTGCGAAAACGGAGGCCCGAGCAAATGCCCGGCAATGAAAGCGAAAGCACCAACGGACGTCACGTAAACGCGGATGAATCGGCGGAGAAGACAGCAATGGATGTACATGGGTGACATTGTTGCTCAGGTTGAATTAAAAAGTAAGGAATCAGTAGCGCAACGTAAGTAATAACGGAAAGCGTTCCCGTTTCGTTATTTCGGGGAAAGGTTCCGGCCAGATTGACGACCTGTGAACAAAACCATTATCCAAGAGGAGGTAGATATGAATCGAATTCTGTTTTCAGCAGTACTGCGGAGATGTGCGCGTGTAGTGTTTGGAGTCTGTCTCGTGCTTGTCATGGCCGGGTCCGGGCTGGCCGCCAACACATACACGGACCTCAAAGGCCGATTCGCCTTTGACCTGCCGGAAGGCTGGAGCATGAACTCCAGTCCCGCTGACGGGCTTTTTATCTTCAAGGGCCCCTCCGCGGAGACGATGATTGTCATGTATGATGAAGAAGCGAAGGATGCCGACAAGCTCGTTCAGTCGGCTGCGGAGACCTTCAAGGGTTCGGGAGCGCCGAATGCGGTGCTCGAAGGGACAGTAAAAAAGCTGACCGTGAACACGAGCCCGGCCCGGTGGGCGATTTACGCAGGCACCGTCGATGCAGGCACCGTAAAGGTGAAGCTGTTCGGAGTAGTGGGCGCCGTTGCCATGAAGGACGGCGGCGGTCTGTTCATGGTGAATATCCTGAATGATTCGGGGCGCAGTAAGTGGGAGAAACAGCTCGAGAAGACGTTCCAGAGCATAAGGACGCCGTAAGGCTGTTTCCCACCCTGGGGACTCCTGTGTTGCCCGCTACTGCAGGGGCGGAATGACCAACGAATTCGAAGAGGAGGAGAATATTATGAAACTTGCACATCTGCAAAGCATAAGCTTCATCTGCATACTTGCCGCTCTCGCTGCCTTGGCAGGTTGCGCAGGGAAATCCAACCTGCCCGTCTATCCTGTAGACGCTCTTCCAGCCGAGAGTGCCATGAAGCCGTACAAGGTTGAGAAGGCCGAGTTTTCCCTTCCCTCCGGGTGGGTCTTCAAACCCCAGGATCCGAACAAACCGTTGATAACGGGGATCAACATGTCGGGGCAGGGACTAGTGGGTGTCCTGAAAAAGGAGTCCGACGGCGGCGGTTCTCTTGTCCTGTCGTGCTGGGGCGCATTTATCAGAGTCGACATCCAACCGAAAATTTCGCGCGAGATGGTGACGGATAACATACCCGACGCTGTGCTTGTGAAATCCTTTCAGGTCGAGACGCCGGGGTCGTACCCGCAGGTCGAAATCTATTCGGGGACCAGGATCGTTGAAGGCAAGAAAGTGAACATACTGGGCTACGCAGCATGGAAGTGGACCTACGGCTTCGGGTGCAAATACGGCATCTCGGGATTCGCGCCACCCGCCGGATCAGAGCAATTCGAGAAGGAACTCGTGGCGATCCTGCGATCGCTGAAAAGCTAGGAAGGGAGCGCGGCATGAAGGCTTTCATTGTTCGCTTGACTGCAACCGTCGCCACGGTAATCGTCACAGCCTGCGTGGCTTCCACGGTGAATCTGTACTTCAGCCCGTCCGCCGAGCAGATCCAGGCGCAGGCAAAAAAAATGAAGCCCGCCCTGTGGAAGATCCCTCTCGGCCCGGCCTCCGTCCAGGAAATGCAGTTTCTCTCGCCGGGCAGGCTTTTTGTCGGGCTGAAGCGGATCGACTCCACCATGTCGAACAGAGAGTGTCTGCTCGTCGACACGGAACAGGGGACAGTCCTGTGGCGTTTCAATCGGGAAGAGCAGGGAGACTACAACACGGTGCTCGCTGTCGAAAACATGATCCTTCTCCGGCGGGATCACGACTCACGGACCACGCTCACCGCCCTGGACAGCACGGAGGGAAGGGTCCTGTGGACGGTCTCCTCAAGCTCCCCTTCCCCGGTGGTCCTGTCATTTCCTGAAGAGCGGCTGATCGTGGTCGTGGAACGGGAGGACAGGCTGGTACGGTTCTCCGCCCATGATCTCCAGTCAGGAAATTCCCTCTGGAACAGGGAACTGAAGGCAAGCATGCCCAGGCAAATGCCCCTGCCTCCTGTCTTCCCCGAGGGGTTTGTTCATTTTTACGCTGGAACAGAGATGGTCTCGGGAAAGACAGGAAACACGATCTGGCGGAATACTGAGGTGAAGCCCGGCCCCCAGAGCCCGCCGGCTCAGTTGTCGAACGGAGCACTGTTTGTAATCGACGGCGCGCCTGCGCTCCAGGTCCTGAACGCAAGCTCCGGACAGAAGCTGTTCGCCGAGCCCCTGGAGCAGGGCATCTTGTTCACGAATATTTCTCCCTCCCGCGAGATGATCTATCTTCGCGGAGCCGGCGCGTGGCGGGAAGCAAATAAGTTCCGGATCATCGCGTTGCGGCGCTCGGATGGAAAGCCGGTCTGGACCTACGCGGACTCGGAGCCCAGTGTCAGCAACATTGTTGAGGAGGACAAGCGGGTCTATTTCGGCACAGCCACGGCGCTTGTCGGGCTGGATTCAGCCGGCGGCAAACAGTTGTTCAAGGTGACTGCCTCCACGACAGGCAGGACCTATCCGGTCCAGGTCAGGGCGACGAGAGACAAGATCGCATACATCAGCGAAGTCATTATTGCCGCCTTCGATCCCCTCTCAGGCAAGAAGCACTACAGCCACGGCGTGACCCCGGTCCAGGACCTGGACGGCCTCGACATCATGATCAGGAAACGTCAGGAGGAACTGGCGCAGAGGCAAGGACAGCAGCCCGGCTTCAGTTGGTCTCAGAGGTACGGCCAGGAAGCGGCGCGATACCAGAACGTAGCCAGCTCATCCTATCAACGAAGTTCACTGCTCTCTTCCGAGGGCAAGTATGGAGAGTCGGATATCGCCTATGCCAGGGCAAACGCTGCACGCAACTCCTCCAAGGCGTATTCCCGCATGGCTTTTCAGTCTTCACTAACGGAGCTGGGAACCGCCATGGCCGAAGGGTTAAAGACCGCGGAGCTCCAGGGCACGATCGAAATGTTCCGGTTCCTGCACAGCTCGATTCTAGCAGCGTATCAGGCAGCCGAAGAAGGGGACTACGTGTATCGCCCGAACGCCAAGGGGACGGATTTTACCGGGGTCGCCGTCGTTCATATGCCCACGGGCACGTACCGCCACTTCAATCTTTCGCCAGCCTATGCAGACTACGGCCTGTGGAACCTGGTTGATTTCAAGAAGGGAGTCATCTATCACCACGGACTGGGCATGGGTGGGGACTACACGTTTGCAGAGCCCTTCACGGCCTATACCGGGATGATAAAGCACCGCAAGTACAACAGCTTCCTGATCGCCCAGCCGGTGGACATTCCGAAGTTTTAGGCTTGGGATGAGGGGCAATTCGGCGCCGTGCAGGAAGAGCAACACCTGCAATCTGGTCCCGGCCCTGCAGCCAGAGTAATGAGACCAGGTTTTTACGGCCCTCAGCAAAGCTTGAGCTTCTGAGGAGTCGAATCGGATTCAAGAGGAAATCTGATCAGGCAGGGCGTCACAAAAACTCAAACGAAGAAAGGAGATATCTATGCAGGTATTCAAGAGATCGAGTATGCTGGCTTTGATGTTGGGAGTAGTTTTGGCGTTCACGATTTCCGCGGAGGCGGCGCAGCCGGAGAATTACATGGCCTTCCGGCTCGGCGTGGCCACGCCCGCCGGGGACCTGGAGGACTTCGACGCGGGGCCGTACGTGGAGGTCGCTTTCGGCCACTACTTCAACCCCAACTTCGCGCTCGAGGCGTCGCTCGGCGGCACCCTGTTTTCTTCGCCGAACGATTATGACTACGAGGTCTATCCCTTCCAGGTAAACGCCAAGGGCATCCTGCCGCTCGACAACGCGGAGCTCTACGCCATGTTCGGCCTCGGTTTCTACCACACCTACTATGAGCTCGTCGACAATTCGAACACGCTCTTCGGCTATGACGTAGGCGTCGGCGGCCTGGTGAAGCTCAGCGACTCCGTCAGCCTCGGCGCGGAGTTGAAGTACTTCGCCATCGAGGAGGCCGACTGGGGCGCCGAGGCGGAAGGCACAACGTTCACGGCCAACTTCCAGGTGTCGTTCTAAGGGCTGCTTCGCCGGGCATCCGGTGGTACACGACCCGGCTGTACGGTCTTCATCGTGTTCCCCTTGATTCGGGAGAGGGCGGTATGCCCTCTCCCTGTTATTTTTTGTGGGTTTATGCAGAATGAAACGGGGTAAGGGGTCGCGGAAGGCTACGTTAGCAGGTCGTTCATCTTCACGATCAGGCCGGGGAGCAGGGGGACTTCTTCATCGAAATCGTGGAGCAGCGCTTCTTTTTTGCCCTTCTGATACAGGCTGATCGTTTTCGTCAGCGGGTCCACAAGGACTATTCGCTCCACGCCGACGGCGAGGTAGTCTTTCACTTTTTCCGTCATTTCCCAGGCGGTGTTGCTCTCGGAGATGATCTCGACGACAAGATCCGGGGCGGTTTCGAGAATCCCTTTCGGCCGCTCCGGCGCTTTTTCCCTGCTGATGTAGACCACGTCGGCGGCCCGGACCCGGAGTGGGTTCCTGCTGATCACGATTCCCACTTCGCCGACTGCCACATGCCCCTTGTTCATAAAATGCCGCGCCAAAAGTTCGTAAAATTTCCCTTCGATATTGCCATGCTCGAATCCGCTCGGCGTCATGTCGTGTCTCTCTCCGTCGATGATCTCGTAGTTGCCGTCCGGCAGGCGGTGCAGGTCGTCGTAGGTGAAAATCTGTTTTTTGAGTGCCGTGCTCATAGAGATACTCTATCGTAACCATCCCGCGAAGTCAACGCATTTTCGCTGTTTTATCAGCATCATTCAGGATAGCCTGCCCTGAGCTGGCCGCAGGCGGCGTGAATATCTTTTCCCCGGCTGTTCCTGACCACGGCCACGTGGCCGTGGTTCAGGAGGGTGTTCCTGAAGGCGTACACGCGTTCTTCCTCGGGCCGCTCGAAAGGTGCTCCTTGGAAGTGATTGAACATGAGCAGGTTGATCATGCAGGGGAGGCCTTTCAGCAGCGCCATGAGCCGGTGCGCATCCTCGTCGGAATCGTTCACTCCTTTGAAAAGAACATATTCGATCGTCACGGTGTTGCCGGTTTTGTCGCAATAATAATGGAGCGCCTGCATGAGTCGCGCAAGGGGATAGGTTTTGTTCACCGGCATGATCCTGTCGCGCACCTCGTCTGTCGTGGCGTTCAAAGACACCGCAAGGCTCAAGTCCATCTCGCCCGCCATCTTCTCGATCATGGGCGCGAGGCCGCAGGTGGACAGGGTGACCTTCTTCGGCGAATAGCCCATGCCGTGCTGGTCCGTTGCGATCTCAGCGAATTTCCGGACAGCATCGTAATTGCTCAGGGGCTCGCCGGTTCCCATCAGCACGATGTTGGTTATCGGGTCAGGCGAGAGCTTTGCCGCTGCGAAGATCTGGTTCACCATTTCTGCGGTCGTCAGGTTTCGGACGAACCCGCCCGAACCGGTGAGGCAGAATCCGCAGCCTGAGGCGCAGCCCACCTGGGTGGAGACGCAGAGGGTGAGCCTGCCGGGGCCGGGGATGAGCACGCCTTCAATGATGTTCCCGTCTTCAAGGCGATAGAGGAGCTTTTTGGTGCCGTCCTCTGCCTGCTCGCGTTTTTCAATCGCAAGCGACGAGATCCTGCAGCGCGATGCGAGCCCTGCCCGCAGCGGCCTGTTCAGGTCCTTCATCGCATCGAGATCCTCGATGCGTTTTCCGAAGAGCTGACGGGCCACGGCCAGTCCCCGCCCTGTTTTCTGGCCGAGTTCGGCCATGCAGAAGCGCTCGATCTCGCTTGGCGTGAGTCCTTTGAGGTCCAGCAGTTCGACGCTCCCCTCACCCTGACCCTCTCCCCGAAGGGGCGAGGGGATATTCCGCACTCCGCAGTCCGCACTCCGCATTCGTTTCATTCAGTTTTTCGCCTTCCGGTATCCGGCCTTCCGCGCTTCTTCCTCGGAATGAAAATAGATCCGGTTCTTCTCAGACACCTTTTCGTAGGCTTGCTGTCCGGGTACATGATAAATGTTTGAGCGGATATTGCCGATGACCTTTCCCCGCTTCTCCGGATCGGCCATGACGGACCTCTTCTGCGCGGACCAGAGGCCGCGGCCTTCTGCGCGCGCGGCCTGCTCCGCTGCTTTGAATTCCCGCATATACTTGAAGGGAAACCGCGTGTAGGCCCTGCCGTAACCCCCGCGGACCAGTTCGAGGTTGAAGTTCTTCCCTTCCGGAGTGATCACATAGGCCAGGGTGCGGCCGTAGTGGTCGATGCTCCCGCCGGGCCTGTCGGGCGATTCGAACTCCAGGCGCACCCATCTGCCGTCAAGGGTCCGGCGGGTGAAGTCCGAAGCCTCGGGGCCGTAGAATTGGACAGGCTTGTCAGGGTGCACGGTTTCGGGCGTATCCACGCCGATGAGCCTGACCGTGGTTTTGCGCCATCCTCTGCCCACGACGACGGTGTCTCCGTCATACACCTTCGAGACGATCACCCGTTCCCCCTGCGGCTCGCCGCCGCTCTGGGTCCAGAGCGTCTGGCCGAGGGCTGCAAGGACCGCGATGATGAGCGCGGTGATCGATCTGCGAAGGCGGTAGGACATGGACGGCATTGTAAGCCGAGGTTATAAAGATTGCAAGAGAGGAAAGGAATTGACAGCCGGGCCCTCTCGTGGTATGAATTTCCAGCGTATCACGGAACAAAACATTCCTTGACAAGCAATGATGTTCCCATTAATATGCCCCCGTGCCGAAGTGGTGGAACTGGTAGACGCGCTGCGTTCAGGGCGCAGTGGGAGCAATCCTGTGGGGGTTCAAATCCCCCCTTCGGCACCATATCAAAAGCAATGCATTTTATCCGCAGATTTCACCGATTAGCACCGATAAAAAAAACATTCAAAAATCTGTAAAATCTGCGCAATCTGCGGATAAGAAGGCCTTTCCATGAAAGTTTTGTTTATCATCATATTTCTTTTTCTCTTTACCGCCTGTGCTGCGAAACAGGAAGTCTTTGATCCTGTGGCGAAGTTCACGGAAGCAGAGAAGTACATGCAGGAAGAGTCCTTCGAGAACGCCCGCAAGGCCTATCAGGAGATCCAGGAGAAGGCGACGGACCGGAGCTATGATGCCGACATCATGCTCCGGATCGCGGACACCTATTTCGGCGAGGAGAAGTACGAAGAGGCCCTGGTGGAATACCAGGCCTTCCTGAACTTCCACCCCGTGAACAAGAATGCGTCCTACGCGCAGTACCAGATCGCCATGTGCAGCTTCAGGCAGCTTCCCACCATCGACCGGGACCCGTCGATCACCCGCTCAGCGCTGAAGGAGTTCGCGAGGCTGGTCCAGAAATATCCCACGAGCCCCTATGCGGATCAGGCCCGCAGGAACATGGCTGTCTGCCGCGAACGGCTTGCCGCATATGAATTGTATGTGGCGCGGTTCTACCATAAGAAGGGCTCCTCTGCCGCTGCAGCGGCACGGGCCGAAGGCCTGATGAAAGACTACCCCGACGCGCTTATCGAAAAAGACGCGCTGCTGCTGGTGGGCCGGGCTTATGCTCAACTGGGCAAGCGCGATCAGGCCCTCCAGGCCCTTGAAACGCTCGTCAAGAAATATCCTGCCATGCGCGGCGATGCCGCGGACCTCCTCAAAGAACTCCGGACAAAATGAGATACTACCCCCTGTTCCTCGACCTGCAGGCACGCCGCTGCCTCGTGATCGGAGGAGGGACAGTGGCGGAGCGCAAGGTGCTTTCATTGCTGGAGGCAGGCGCCCGGGTGGCCGTGGTCAGCCCCTCAGCCACGCCCCGGCTGCGCGAGCTTGCCGGCGAGGGAAAGATCGAGCTTCAGCAGAGGGTCGTTCAGGACCAGGACCTTGAGGGAGCCGCACTGGTCTTTGCCGCCACGGATTCGCCTGAGGTCAATGCGTCATCGGCGGCGCTTTGCCGGGCGAAGAATATCCCGGTGAATGTGGCCTCGCCGCCGGAAGAGAGCACCTTTATTGTTCCGTCCGCGGTGGCGCGGGGAGAGCTTCTGATTGCCGTGTCCACGAGTGGCGCGAGTCCTGCCCTGTCAAGGAAGATACGGAAAGAGCTAGAGGAGCGCTACGGTCCCGAGTATGGGGCCTTTCTGGAACTGCTCGGGAAACTGCGCAAGGAACTTCCCGGGCAGGTGCGAAATGAGCAGGAACGCAGACGTATTTATGACGCTGTCGTGGAGTCAGATGTTCTTGAGCTGCTTCGGCAGGGACGAACAGAGGACGCCGAGAAGAGGCTGAGGAAGATCACAGGTTTGAAGAACTGATATAGGGACAGTCCCCCTAAAACCAAAGGGGACTGTCCCTTTTTGCTGATCTTTTACTTGAAACAGCTTTCCGAAGAGCCCGCAGCCTTCTTAGGAAGTTTTTTTCCCTTCTGCTTCAATGATCCCCTGCTTGGCCTGCTGCGATTCAGGGTCCCATTTCAAGGCCTCGCGAAATTGCGAGATCGCCCGGGACGGCAGATTGTTCTTGAGATACAGGCTGCCGAGAGCAACATGGAATTCCGTCCGCATCGGTTCGATCTCGATCGCTTTTTTGAGATGGTCCTGCGCTTCGTGATGGCGACGCGGCATCTCGGCCAGGGTCAGGCCCTGATAATACCAGTACCGCGCATTCGAGGGATCGAGCCTGCCCGCCCACTTGAATGCCTCCAGTGCTCCCCAGAAGTTGCCGGTCTTATATTCCTTCAGTCCCTTGTTGAATTGGTTCGCGGCGGTCGCGGCATTGTCCGTCTTATCCATCTGCGCTGCGGCTGCCGCGGGTTTCATGGCCCGGGACAGATTATACTCGTCCCTCTTTGCCTTGTCGGTCAGCACGTTGTAGGCGTCGGTGATGCGCGAAAAAACCGTATCGAGTGAGTTCTTCAGGTCAGTAAGGGCCGGATCAAAATGCCGGTCAGGGTGGTAGAGCTTGGCCAGCCGGAAGTAGGTCTTTTTAAGAGCCTCAGACGATACATCCTGATCCACGCCCAGGACCTCATAGTGGTTCCTGCCATCCAGTTCAGCATAGGCCTTTTCGATCATACTGCGCATCTCGGATGCTGCCGGTGTCTCCTTCGAGTTCTCGTCTTCTCGCTTCTGCTCCGCCGCCTGATGCAGCGCCTCCCGAGCGCTGATCATCTCCCGCTCTGTCTTGGCCTCGCCGGCCTCGGCCAGCCGGAGGGCAAGGAAAAAGTGGAGCGCCGTGAGGGTGTTGAAGTCGCCTGTTTCCGAGAGGCTGCAAAGCTCTTCAATACTTCGTTTTCCGTCAATGAGCGAATAAAGGGCCTGTTCGTCCTGCGAGAGCGACGCTGCTTCGAAGGGGACGGGAGGACGTGGAGTTTTTCGGACGATGGACTGAAGGGAAGGAAGGGCCTTGCGGATGCTCTTCCACTCCATGGCCCTGAGGCTTTTGATGACTATGTCCTCTGCCGTGAACTGCAGCAAGGCGCTCGCCGGAAAGTTCGCGGGCCCCTCATCAAAGCGGAACGTGCCTCCCGGGAGGGAGAAAAGGGCCTGGATGATCTTGGAGGCCCGGAGTTTTTCTCCCCAGGCAAGGTCTTTTGGTGCGACGAAACCGAGTTGCGCCAATGCAGTCTCCTGCAGGCCGCCTGTTCTTTTTACCAGTTCTGCGGCAGCGTCATACTGGGTCTGCTTGATGATCTCTGCCCGGAGCAGCACCTGGCCGAGCGCTTCCCCGGCAACGGTCGATGACACGGCAACCACCCTGCCATCCTTCCAATGTACTTTCCTGAGAGTCTCCTCGCTTTGAAATATGGCTGTTCCGGTCTTTCCTGCGGCGCTGATGTCCATGAAGAGGTGGGGGATTGCCGTGTTCTTTATATCGCCGGAGCTTATCGCCATACCAGTCCTTCCGAAAGGATAGTGCGGATTTTCAAAATTATAGCAGGTTTTCCCTCCTCTTTGGCTCTGCTGTTCGCACTTTTTTTTGCCAGCCTTTGATTGACACGACTGTGGTTTCATGCTACAGTTTCCAGAAAAAGTGGTTACCAGATTTGTTTAATCACGAGGAGGCAAAGATGAAAAAAATATTCGCAGTGGCTGTGGTTCTCATGGTCAGCCTGAGCATGGCCGGGATAGGCTGTAAAAAGAAAGAAGAACCGAAGCGAGCGCCGGCAAAGCAGCAGCAGAAGGCAACGACGTCAAAGAAGAAAGCGACGACCACAACGACGACCAGGAAAAAAACGACGACCACCAAAAAGCCGGCCCCAAAGACGCCGGTCGGAGACTCCACCCTGTAATGTCCGCATTATGAACTGCACGATGTATCCTTTCTGCCCGGCTGCCGGTCTTCGGCGGCCGGGTTTTGTGTTCGTTGCTCGCCTGCTTTCCTGTTGACGGGGCGTCTAAATAGCATTATACTTTTTCTCATCTCCCCTTTATATTTCAGATTACAATCCGGCCCGTGTTTCCGTATCAGCATCTCGTATTCTAAGGATGAATGACTTAATGAAGAACGATCTTTTTCTCGGCATTGACATTGGTTCGGTCTCGATAAAAACAGCGCTGATCGACAGCGATGGGGTCATCCTGCGGGTGACCTATACCCGCATCAAGGGCGATCCCGCATCATCTCTCACACAGGAACTTGCCCAGCTCTCGTCGCACTACCCGGAGGACGGCATCCGCTCCGCCTGCATCACGGGCAGCGGCGGTAAACAGCTTGCCGGGGCCATTGGCGCTTCGTTCGTAAACGAAATTCTCGCCCAGTCGGGTTTTGCCGGCCGCTTTCATCCCGGCGCACGGACTGTGATCGAGATGGGCGGTGAGGATGCAAAGCTCATTCTGCTTGGCCGGGACAGCAGTGGTACAGACAGGATCGAGGACTTTTCCATGAATGCGGCCTGCGCCGCAGGTACGGGATCGTTTCTCGACCAGCAGGCGAACCGCCTCCACCTGACCATCGAGGAGTTCAGCAGCATCGCACTGCGCTCCGAGAATCCGCCTCGCGTGGCGGGCCGCTGCAGCGTTTTTGCCAAGAGCGACATGATCCATCTCCAGCAGATCGCCACTCCCAATCACGATATCGTGGCGGGGCTGTGCTATGCCATGGCCCGGAATTTCAAGGCAACTATCGGCAGAGGCAAAAAATTCCTTGCGCCGGTCCTGTTCCTCGGCGGCGTGGCCGCGAACCTGGGCATGCGCCGGGCCTTCAGCGACGTGCTCGGTTTTTCCGACGGCGAGATGGCCGTGCCGGACCATTTCAAGACTTCCGGCGCCATAGGAGCGGCGCTTTCAGCGCTCAACGCTCCTGAGAGCGCCCCGCGCTATCGCGGTCTCGCCGGGCTCAAAGAAGCGGGCACGGACAGCAGGGTGCTTTCGGGAGCAAGCCCCCTCAGCATGCCTGCGAGCGTCATGCCGAACCCGGAGCAGGACGCGGTGCCGGGCGCAGACGGCCTGATTGAGGCCTATCTCGGCGTGGACGTGGGGTCCGTGTCCACGAACGTGGTGGTGATCGACCACGAGATGCGGGTCCTGTCGAAGCGCTATCTGCCCACGGCAGGCAGGCCCATCGAGGCGGTGAAGCAGGGGCTGGCCGAAGTGGGAGCCGAGGTCGGCGACAGGGTGAGGATCATGGGCGCCTGCACCACCGGTTCCGGCAGATACCTGACGGGAGACATGATCGGCGCCGACGCGGTCAGGAACGAGATCACAGCCCAGGCAACGGCGGCCGCAGAGATCGACCCTTCAGTGGACACCATTTTCGAGATCGGCGGCCAGGACTCGAAGTTCATCAGCCTCGAGAAGGGAGCGG
>Ga0209212_1005517_pt1 | contig 15018 bp, 13 predicted proteins | sample RifGroC2_FD_183996 | JGI IMG/M metagenome (GOLD analysis project Ga0209212, IMG submission 183996) | Groundwater microbial communities from Rifle, Colorado, USA - Groundwater C2 (SPAdes) (version 2) | ecosystem: Environmental > Aquatic > Deep subsurface > Groundwater | place: Rifle, Colorado... | reverse complement strand
GGGTCCATCCCGGTGGGCGACTTCAAGGATGCGGCCAAAAGCTCTCCCGGCCTGAACGTGTACGGCGACTACAAGATCAACGACATGTTCACCGGCGGACTTGAGGTCGGGCATGCGCTCGGGTATGAATCCAAGGCGGACTCCGGCACGGACTATCTCTGCACCAATATCGGCCTTCGCGGCCGCTATGTGCATGCGATGGACTTCGGGCCTAAGAAGGGCCATGTGTACGGTATAGTGGGCATTTCCTCCTATATCTGGAGCACGGACCCGGATTCCAGCCTGGACACCACTAAGGTAGGCCTCAACTTCGGCGGCGGCGCAGACGTTGAGATCTTCCCGCAGTGGCTGGCTGGGATAGACCTGCGTTACCACGTGGTGAAAATGGGCGGCGGCGATGCCAACAGCTTCGCGCCCACCCTTAAGGTGGCCTACACCTTCTAACCCAAAGGAACACGCCCCCGCCTCCAATTCCGGAGGCGGGGGAATTGGTCGGGCATATGAATATATTAATTTTCTATTCCTCAATTGGCCGCGGGCATATCAGCGCCGCGCATGGCGTGCAAAAAGAAATACTGCGCCAGGCGCCGGACGCTAAAATAACGCTCAAGGATATCCGGGAATTCATGCCGCCGGCCTGGAGAAAGCTCGACGAGAGATTATACTGGTTCATTGCCAATAACCTGCCCGATTGTTTTGAAAGCATTTTCCGTTCCATGCAGGCACGCGGCAACCACATTCCGTCGCTCGCAATGCTTCCGAACGACTACCCGGAAGATAAAGTTCACGCCTATATAAACGAGACCGGTCCGGACGCAATAATTGCTACCCATTATGGCTCCGCCCAGGTCCTCGGCAATCTGCGCGAACGCGGCCTGCTGACGGATATCCGCATAGGCTGGCTGCATACCGATTATTTTGAAGGCTACTTCCCGCGCATCTCCATGCGTATCGACAAAACCTTCCTGGCCCACCGCGAACTGGAAGAAAAATGGCTGGCCGCGGGCGTAGCTCCGGACAGAGTAGCCACTAGCGGAATGCCCATCTCCGAGGATAATCCGTCTCCTTCTTCCCAGGCGGAAATGCTAAACCGGCATGGGTTAAATCCCTCGCAGCCCATAGTGATGATAACGGGCGGCAAGGAGGGGGCAGTAGACTACGTGGCCGCGGTAAAGAGCTTGTGCAGCGATTTTAAAGACCCGCTACAGGTAATAGCCGCCTGCGGGCTGAACTATAGCCAGCGGGCCGCATTGAACTCTTTACGATGGCACCTCCCGGGCAGAGTAACCTTAAAAGTCATTGGTCTCGTGCCACATAGTGAAATACTCTCACTAATGCGGAGCTGCGGCCTGCTTATGACAAAAGCCGGCGGCATGACCCCTACCGAAGCGTTCGTTACAGGCGTTCCTACCATACTGCTGGACGTGGTCAGCGGCCACGAAAGAGAGAACGCCCGCATGTTCCGCCGCCTGGGCCTTGCGGAAGTGGCGGAGAACGCACAGCAGGCCGGCATAGCCGCGGCAATGCTGTTGTCCTCGCCGGCCAGGGCCGGGAAAATGCTGAAGGCGCAGGCGGAGTTCCGCAGGAACGCCAATATTTCCGCAATCTCCGGCTTTGCACTGGATGAAAAGTTCACGCCAGCCGTAAAAGAGTTGGAATTCGGCCTTGAAAACGGCAAAGCAGTGCGCAACGCAAAAGAAGCGATAGCCATACTAAACTCCGAATCGCCTTCGGAACTGGAACTGCTCCTCTCCTATTCCACAGCCACTTCGCCGCAGCGCATAGTGATCGAGAACCCCTTCGGGCATATAGCAATACGGGTAGGCGATACAGTGTACAGCACAAACCATTTAGCCGCACCCGAAGTTGACCCCAACCTGCTCCAAAGGATGGCGCTGGAGCAATATCTGTACGGAGTACGTCGCCCTTCACGTTCGCAGGTACACGTGAGCACCTATGGGATGGCATACGGGCGGGCCACCATCGGGTTCCGGATATCCGGTGTTCCGGCCGGCCGGGTAAACTTAATGAAGAAAGAGGCCGCACGCATAGACTCCCAATTCTCCCACAATAGCCTGCGCTGGGACAGGGATAATTTCAACTGCGCCGACGCGGTTTTACGCATTCTGAAAGCCGGCGGCTACCACAGTGCCCCGTTGCTGGACAGAGTAGGGCTTCCCACCATGCCGCTGGACGTATTCGAGCAAGCGCGAAACACATTCGAAAGTTCGCCCGGCATTAAAACAGAGTTCGTGGCCTACCGCCAACTGGCAGGTTCGCAGGCAAAATACCGTTTCGCGCGCTTTCCTCTTTCAATAGGCCAGCCGTTGCGTTCAATTGCGCGGATAATGGATACCGAAGACCCGCTGGAAGGGCTTATTACAAAGCAAGTCTCAGCCTATCCCAACGAGCCGCGGCTCCGCGTCGAATATCTGGCTGCACGGCAATCAGCTTCCGAGCACGGAACTCCGGCAGGGGAAGAACCTGCCCCGCTCGACCTTGGCAGCGCCATGCTCTCGGACTTACAGCGCCTCCTGAACGAGAACACAAAACGATCCCGCATAAAGCTTGAGCAATTAGGGAATATCGCCTCGTTACAGGAAGCTCACCGGTTTTTAGACCACAGCCTGTTGCTGGCCCGTTTAACCGCCGACAAAGCCCATACGTTGTTGTGTCGCAGAGATGCGCAACGCATAAAGAGACGTTTCCAGGTATTGGCCGAGAATTACAAGCGTATAGACTTCGGAAAGATGCAAAAAGAACAGATGAAAATATATTTGGGGCATCTACAGGCCTTCGCCGCCGCGGCGATCACGGACTTTAGCAACGCCGCCGCTTTGGACGCCAGGCAATTGAATTCCGTACCGCTTCTGCTTTGGCGCAAGGTTGAAAGACTTTGCCGGCGCGTAATATAGCGAGATAGATATCATGGGCTATTTATGAAAACACACGATTCCGACAGGGAAGATCTGGTGCGCGACGAGATACTCCGCGCGGCACGGGAACTTTTCCAAACTTATGGCCTGACAAAAACCACCATGGAGGACATCGCCGAGGCAGCGGGCAAGGAAAAAAGCACGCTCTGCTATTACTTTAAAAACAAGGAAGAGGTTTTTCGCGTGGTAGCCGGCCTTGAGTTCGCGGATGTGATGGAAACCATAGGGAAAGGCGTTAAATGGGTACACAGCGCGGAAGAGAAGCTGCGCCTGTTCTTTACGATCCGGAACAACGCAATACGCTGCAAGGCCAGGCTGTATCCCCCGATCTTCAAAGGGACTAAAAATCACATGCCGCTTTTCCGCCGGATACAGCGCGAAAGCAATACGGCGGAAGTCAAGATGTTGAAGGCCCTGTTGCTGGAGGGGATAGCCTCCGGCGAGTTTAAGGGCATAAAGAAGGAAGACTGCGCCGCCATAGCCATAATCGGAGTCACGGCGCTGCACGGCCTGGACCTTAATTTACTGCTGGACGGGAGGTTGCCTTCGGCTGAAGCCAGGCTGGCCGTGATAACGGATATTTTCATGAAGGGGCTGCGGTAAGGGCTATCCTATTGCGCCAAAGACGGATTATTATGACCTCAAAAACGGTGTCTGCCATAGTCTGCGCTTTCAATGAAGCGCGCACGCTCCATGCAATTGTTCTGGCCCTGGCCGACGCCGTAGAAACAGACGAGGTCATCGTAGTGGACGACGGCTCTACGGATGGCACCCTTAACGCGCTCAGCGGACTCATGGAACATCCCAAGGTGAGAGTTATTAAATTTCCCTGCAACCGGGGGAAGGGGCATGCGATGGCCGAAGGGATCTTAACGGCGCGCGGCGAGATCCTGCTCTTCGTGGACGCCGATCTGCTGAATTTCGAAAAGCGCTATATCCCGCAATTACTGGTGCCGTTGCTCAACGGCCATGCGGATATGGTAATAGGGCATCCGACCGAAAACGATTTCGACAGGAGATTCAATCCGTTCAAGGCCCTGGCGGGGGAACGCGCCGTCTTCAGGAAAGACGTCCTGCCGCTGGCCAATAAATTCAGAAGTTCCGGATACGGCGTGGAGACCATAATCAACCTGTCCTATACCGCCCGGAACAAGCGCGTCGAATACGCCTATCTATGGGGGCTGCTGCATCCGATCACGCTGCGGAAACACAGCACCTCCAGGGCGCTGGCGAATTATCTGCGGGAAGCGTCCCAGATCTCAAAAGCGGCCGTCGAGAATCACGCGCTGCTATTTGACATCCTCCGCGAAACGCTGGGGAAAGGGATTATCAGGGCAAAGGTCACGTTCAGACGGGGAGTTAAAAGGTCCAATTGGCCGGTTTACGGCCTGCGCGCCGGGGAAAAGGGAGAATAGGAAGAGATGCCGTATAATTTCGCGCTTGCCTTCCTGCTGGGGGCGATAACCTCGGTGCCGCTCGGCGCGGCGGGGCAGCTTATGATCCACCGCTTCGCCAAAAGCGGGCTCCGGGCGGCTCTGCCAGTGGGATTGTTCTCTGCGCTGCTGGACGCGGCGTATTGCGGACTTGGCCTGCTCGGGATGTCCCTGGTCATTGATTCTCCCGCGCTCCGGCCGCTTGTGCAGGGCGTCGGCCTGGCGGCTCTTTTATACTTCGGCTACAAAAGTATCCGGCACGCCAAAGAGCCGCCGAAAACGGACCCGGAAGACGGTGAGAGTTCCGTCCGCAATAGCGGACACAGGCGGACCGCGCATCTGAAATACTTTTCCATGGTCCTGATGATCGCGGTGAGCAATCCCACTTTGCCCGCGTTCTGGGTGAATATGGCGGGCGTGCTGCGCGCCTCCGTTCTGGCGGAGGCGGGAATGTGGGGGATTATCTCATTCAGCGCAGGCGTGGGGCTAGGGTCGGCATTCTGCCAGTACGCGGCGCTGCGGCTCATCGAGCATACCGGGGTTCTAAATACGGCCGCCAGGCGGGCCGGCCTCCAGCGGATAAGCGCCGCAGGCTTTACGCTTACAATGGGGTTCTTCGCTTACCATTTTTTAAGAGGGCTTGTGTAAGGGCCGACTATTTATTGCACTTCAACGCCTACGGAAATAACTGGCAGCACCAGGACAATTATGAAAAGACCATCAAACACGACTCTCACGGCACTGGGGGCCGCGCTCTTAGCGGCAACAACGACTTATTCACTGGTAAGCGGGAGAACAAAGGCGGTTCAGCAGGAGCCGGTGCTGGTAGAAGTAGCGCAGGCCGTCTCCGTATCGGGCTCCGCGGCCGCGTACTATAGCGGAACTATAGAAGCGCAAAAAAACATCCCCCTCAGTTTTCTTACCTTGGGAACAGTGGCCGAAGTGAAAGTGCGGGAAGGACAACAGGTAGAAAAAGGCGACTTGCTGGCAAAACTGGATTGCCAGAACAACCAGACCGCCCTGCAGATGGCTGCGGCCAAATCCAGGCAGGCGGACGACGCGTTCAGACGTTTTGAACCCATGTATAAGAACGGGAACCTCCCCGAGATAAAAATGGTGGAGATAGAGACCGGCAGGACCGAGGCCGCGCTCGCTCTTACGCTGGCGGCCAAAAGCGTGGCGGACTGTTCCATCACGGCGCCGGAAGACGGCATAATAAGCGATCGTTCCGTGGAGCCGGGCAGCTCGGCGATACCGGGGAAGCCCGCGTTCAGGCTTGTGACCATAAACCAGGTATACGCGGCCATTTCCGTGCCGGAAGGTGAAATTTCAAAAATACGCCCAGGTATGCCCGCCGAGGTGGAAATATCCGCGCTGAAACAAGAGAACAATTATCCTTCCTCCGGCGACGACAGGCGCATTCAGCTTCCCATGCAACAGACGTCCCCCGTTAACGCCAATAAACTCCGGGGACTGGTAGAAGACTCCGGCGTAACGGCCAATCTCCTTGCCAGGACATACACCGTCCGGGTGCGCCTGAACAACCCCGACCGCAGGATACTGCCCGGGATGATCTGTAACGTCTACATTTCAGGCCGGGGGCATTCAAAGTTCACGTTGGTCCCGCCGTCCACCGTAAGCACCGACGACAACGGCGAGCAATATGTTTATGTCGTCGAACCAGGCGGGAATAAAGCTCAAAAGCGGCTAGTGCAAACTGCCGGGTTTACACAGGGTGGCGTACTTGTCTCCAAAGGGCTGGCGGGGGGAGAGACGGTCGTCTGCAACGGGGTTCATAAGCTGACTGACGGAGCGCAGATAGTTACGGAGCAATTATGAATCCCGAACGCCATTCGCTGATAGAGCTTGCCCTCAAGCACCCACAGGTCACCATTACGGTTTCGCTGTTATTATGTCTGGCCGGCATATATTCGCTTTTTGCTATGCCACGGCAGGAATTCCCCGAGTTCAAAGTACGCCAGGGCCTGGTGGTCGGGATTTTCCCCGGAGCATCTTCCCAGCAAGTTGACGAGCAACTGGCAAAACCGCTCCAGAACTATCTGTTCGGTTTTAAAGAAGTGGACCGCTCAAAGACCTACTCCTACTCTAAAGAGGGCCAGACGGTGGTTTTCGTTGAGGTAAACCCCGACGTAAAGGAGCCGGATCTCTTCTGGGCAAAACTTCGCCTGGGCCTCCAGGAGTTAAAGGCGCAGCAGTTGCCGCCGCAGGTACTGGCGCTTGTGGGCACCAATGACTTCGGCGATGCCTCCGCGGTGCTGCTCACTATCACCTCAAAAACACGCAACTACCGTGAGCTGGAATATTACCTTGAAAAGCTGGAAGACGAGTTCAGAGTAAACCCGGCCGTTTCCAAAGTAAAACACTTCGGTTTGCAGAAAGAGCAGATCACGGTCTATGCCGACCCGGCACGCCTGTCGCATTACGGAGTAAAACCCGCCATGCTGGCGGCCGCGCTGCAACTTGAAGGGGCGCTTGGTTACGGAGGTTCCGTAAAAGGCAAAAAGCTGGAGATTCCCATCCACCTGCCCCCGCGTTTTAACTCTGAAGCGGACGTGGCCGAGCAGATAGTATACGCGGCTCCGGACGGGGCCATAGTGAGAGTCAAGGATATAGCGCGCGTGGTGAGAGAATACGACATAGAAGACTCGTACATAGAAGCCGACGGCACCCGCGCCGTAGTCCTTTCTCTTGAGATACGCTACGGGCACAACATCGTGGAGTTCGGCAAGGAAGTGGACAAGATCATAGCCGCCTTCAAACGCGACAATCCGCCGGACATAGAAATAACGAAAGTTGCCGACATGCCCGGCATTGTAACGGATTCGATAACGCATTTCTTCAGGGACTTCGGTATAGCCATCATCTCCGTAATAGTCGTAGTAATGCTTCTGCTTCCGCGCAGGGTGGCTGCCGTGGCGGCTATAACAATACCGGTATGCCTGCTGCAATCGCTTTTCTTATTGCAACTTCTCGGTGTGGAACTTAACCGGGTCTCACTGGGCATGCTGGTGGTGGTTCTGGGGATGATAGTTGACAATGCCATAGTGGTAATAGACAACCACGTTGAGAAACTTGACCATGGCGAAGATGTATACACCTCCGCCTGGACCAGCGCCCGCGAGCTTGCCGTTCCTATATTTACCGCCACACTGGCCATTATATTCGCTTTTCTTCCCATATGGTTCCTGATGACGGGGATGGCGAAAGACTTCACGGGCGTAATGCCACCCACAGTTATTGTGACGCTTTTTACTTCAATGCTGGTCGCAATACTGCTTGTCCCAACTTTGAGCTTTATGTTTATAAAGACCGGTTTGCACCCCGGCGGACGCAAAAAGAGCGGCGTGTCCGTATTGGACAGATTGCAGGGCTTTTATGACAAGCATCTGCAGAAAGCGATGGCTCGCCCCAAGCGCACGGTAGCCCTGGGCGTGGCAGTGATAGCGGCAGGCCTGCTGGGCTTATACCTGCTCCCGCAGCAGAGCTTCCCTGAGTTGGAACGCGACCAGTTCGCCGTGGAGATATACTTCCCGGAAGGAACCTCTCTTGAGAGCAACGCCGAAACTACCAAGAAGATGGCCTCCATCCTGAAGAACGACAAACGCATTAAGAGCGTGGTGTCATTTATTGGCACCAGCTCACCGAGGTTCCACACTCTCTATGCGCCCCAGATTCCCGCAAAGAATTATTCACAACTCATAGTGCAGGTCACCGGCGGCAACTATGAGACCACGGTGGAAGTGTTGAAAGAATATGACCACAAATACCGCGACGCTTTCCCTGAAGCGCATATGCGCTGGAAGCAGCTTGTTTTCCTGCCGGCGGAAGCTCCCGTAGAAGTGCGCATTTCCGGCAACAGCATAGCCAGCGTTAAAGATTTTTCCGCCAAAGTAAGAAAGATAATGGCGGAGGAAAAAGACATCATCTGGCTGCGCGACGACTTCCGTGAGCCCAGAATTTCCGCCGACCTGGACATGGACCGGGAAGCGGCAAACCGCCTGGGCATAACCCGCGCAATGCTAGGTGCCTCCGTGGCCATGAACCGCGGCGGGCTGCCGGTTTCCACGGTATGGGAAGGGGACTATCCGCGCACCGTCACCTTAAAGTACGAAAAGGGCAAAAGTTCCGCTCCGGAAGATCTTGAGAACCAGTACGTCAGCGGGCTGCTCTCGCCGCAGCCTGTTTTATTGCGGCAGGTAGCGGCCATACGGCCGGGTTTCAGCGAAGGGCAGGTGGTAAGGCGCAACGGCCGGATCACCATGACATTGCGCGGGGATGTGGCTTTTGGCAAATTGGCCGCGCCTGTATTCAAGAGGATTTCTAAAAAGATAGCCGCGATCGAAAAACCTGCCTCGATAGAAATCGCTTACGGCGGAGAACGCCAGCAAATGCTCGAGGTCTTCACTCCACTGACGGAATCGCTGATTGTAAGCGTGGTCGCCATTTTCCTCATACTCCTGTTCCAGTTCCAGAAATTGCGGCTGGCGTTCCTGATAATGGCCACCATGCCGCTCAGTATTTTAAGCGCCGTGCTGGGGATGGCCATACTCGGGTATCCATTCGGCCTCACGTCCTTTGTGGGGCTAATAGCCCTGTTCGGGATAGTGATAAGGAACGGCATAATCCTTATCAGCTACGCGCATGAACTGGAAGCAAAAGGGATGTCCGTGCACGACGCCGCTATAGCGGCCGGCAAACGCAGGCTCCGCCCGATATTCCTCACCGCCAGCGCGGCGGCTGTGGGCGTAACTCCGCTTATCTTGTCCGGCTCAAAACTGTGGGGTCCGCTGGGAACGGTTATCTGTTTCGGGCTCATAGGGTCCACCGTGTTCACGCTTTACATACTGCCCGCCGCCTATGCGTTGTACGGGGAGAAAGAGGAATACGTCCATGAAAGCTAATAAAGGACTGGCGGCGATAGTGTTGATGCTCCCGGCTCTCTGCTGGGGCGGGGAAATGTCTTTTACGCCCGAAGCTTACCGCGAACTTGCGCTAAAGAACAACAGCGCCCTGCGGCAGACGCGCCTGGCGGCGCAGGCGGCGGACCAGACCGCGAAAATGGCATTTACTGGATACTTCCCTAAAATCAGTGCCGCCGGGATAGCGGCCAACACCAACCTTCTTCCCAATTCCGCCATCTCCGGGATACCGCTGATCCCGGCGTTATTCGGCGCGGAGAACGATATAGCCGTTTCTATGCTTACCGTGCAGCAGCCGCTGTTCGCAGGCGGCCGCATTTACAACGGCAACCTCCTGGCACGGGCGGGGCGCGCTGCGGCAGAACTGCAACTGCGCCTTAAGCGGGACGAAGTAATAGCCGGAGCTGAAACCAGATATTACACGCTGCGCGTACTGGCTGAAAAAAAGAGAACCCTGGAGGCTTATTCAACGCTGCTTAACGCGCTGAGCGCCCAGGTGGAGCAGGCCTTCGCAGGCGGATTGGTCACCAGAACTGACGTACTGCGAGTAAACCTGAAAAAGGCGGAGGTGGCGCTGAACCGCTCCACCCTGGAGAAGGGTACAGCATTGGCGGAAGAAGACTTCATGTTGTTCGCAGATATCCCGGCTGGGACAACTATTTATCTGGCCGCGGATACCGAGGAGATCACGGAACCTGTAGAAAAAAAGAAAGACCTTCCATATAGCCTAACACAGCGGGCCGAATATAAACTGCTGGAGACCGGCGCCAATGTCGCGCGCCTGCAAACAGCCATGAAGCGGGGGGAATACCTGCCGACAGTAGCTGTAGGGGCAAGCCTCTACCGGCTGGATTACTTCAAGAACGGAGATAACAGATTCCAGAACAGCGCGGCTTTCGGGCTGGTGAGCGTTCCCTTAAATTGGTGGGAAGCTTTCCACGCCATAAAAGAAAAGAAGCTCACTGAGGCAGCCTCCAAGGATCGCCTGAAAGAAACCGGCGACTACCTGCTGCTGGACCTGGAAAACAAACTTAAGGATTACGAGGATGCCTACCAGCGCGTCGACCTGGGGAAACTATCCGTAGAGGAAGCAAAAGCCAATCGCTCGGAAAAAGAGGACGGCTACAAGAACGGCACGGAAAAACTCTCGGACCTCCTAGAAGCGCTGGCGCTGGAGCAGCAGACCATGGACTCGCTGGAAGAGGCCAAGGCGGCGTATTTTGAAAAGAAAGCGGTATTCCTGCTGGCTACGGGAAAACAATTAAACGTGCCGCCGAACACGGTTGAAGCCATGGATGATTAAGGACCGGCAATAGGTATATGCTGAAACGGAAATGGTTAAAACTCTTTAAAATCACGCCAGGCATCTCCAAGGTGTTCATCTATCTGGGCGCAGGGACCGCTTTTATATTGGCCGCTCTATCCACACCGCTGTTTTTCAGCGAAAGCCCTTTCGGCTGGCGGGCGCTGCCTGACACCATCATTCTGTTGCTCGGCGGGTGGGGGATACTTAAAGGGAACCGGCTGGTTTCCGTTATTCTGCCCGCCTACATGATAGCCAGCAGATATATGGTGAGCGAAACTTTCGGGCGGCCCTGGCTGGACGTTAAGGACCTGATAGTCTTTCTGGGATATTTTTCAGGCATAATCGGAACTTTCGGACGCGATCGCGCTGAAAGGATAAAAGCCGGGCTGCCGGATAAACGCTGGCTGGATAAGGATATCGCCAGCTATTTCATTCTTTCGGCAGGCATGGTCGGGTTATGCTTCGGCATACTGATCGGGGTCTTTTCCCTCCGTGAAACAGGTCCTTTCACACATTTCAACATAGCGGACTCGCTCCTGATAATTTGTTTTGCATGGTACACGCTTAAGCGGCGGCTCTGGGCTGCCGGCTCGCAGGTAATACTGAACATGTTGAATACGGCGCTTTCATATATAAATACAGGGGCCACTGGCGCGGTATTAGGGTTTTTGCCGTTGTTCCTGCTGGAAGTATTCATCCTAGGGTTTATAGGCGTAGCTGTGCTTTGCGGCCAACGCCAAGAGGAACTGGATGCGGTGTAAAGGCCAGGAGGTCAGATGAAAAGTCGGACACTGTTCGGAACCTGTTGCCTTTGCGCTTTACTTTCAGCGCATGCGCAGGCGCAACGCATTATGGTTAAAACTTGGGCCGTCCACGGCAATACCTCATACTCCCACAGACAATCCAGCCCGGTCGGGGAGCAATCCACATTTCGCGGTAAAACCGACATCAAAGGAAGCGGGCCGGAGCGGGAAATGATTTTTAATTCATTACTCTACCCTGAGGAAGACGGGCATTTCAGGATGGACTATCAGGTTGAGATAGGAGGGGAGCAGGAAGGCCAGCCGCCGTTGCAGGCAATGGGACAGGCCATCTTAACTCCCGGGGAAGTTTTACTGGCAGCAAAGGTGGGCGCATGGCGGTATTATATCCAGCTCCCGGGAAGGCCTTCCGTTGAGGTGAGCAGGGAAGAACCGAAGTACCTCGTCACACGCCTGAAATGCGGCGGGAGCTCATATCCGGCCAATTTCAGTTATATCCATGGCGAGGAGTATACTGCGATACTTTTCACGGAATCCACAGATGTTCCACGCAAATTCACTATAAGTTTGCGCGTCGGAGATTTAGTGAGAAACGGGGCATTACCAATACAATACAGCGTTTCACTTAAAGAGGACGGAGCCACGATGGCAGGGAGCAATGGGAGTTTAACGCTTAAACCTGGTACAGATAAGAGTCTATCTGTCGGGAACGGCTGCACATTTTGGGCAAAAACGTTGAAATAGGATTTAGTGGACTACTGCGGCGACAGTTAACCGGCGGGCGCCCTTTTTACAGGACTAGGGAGGGCGTCCGCCCCCGGTTAACCAAAAGCGGGAGGCATGGAAATGACTTCTGTACTTATAATCGATGACAGCAGCATTTGGCTCAAATTAGCCACAAAACAGTTGGAAGACTCCGGCTTCCGCGTGCATACAGCCACGACCTGCACCGAAGCCATCTTACAAGCCAAACGCCACAGGCCCGACTGCATATTGATGGATTTCCATCTCCCCGACGGGGACGCGCGTACACTGTGCCCGTCGATAAGGGCGACATTGCAGCCCGACGCTCCCGTCATTGTGGTTTTCAGCGGAGATATGGAAATGGAACTCACTGCGTACGGGGACTGCCATGCCAAGAAGTTCATTTTAAAGGGGCCAGGCACGCTAAAGCGGCTTCCTTTCATAATTTCAGACATCCTGAACCTGCAACAACCGGAAAGAACATGACTCCGACGACATAAGGAGAGACACGTATGTTAAAAAGAGGGAAGAAGGCGAACTCGCAGGAGCGCATCAACATTGACTATCCCAAATCCGCCGAAGCGGTATTTTCGCCGCATTACGCGGTGAGGATAACAGCTGCCCCTTGCGAAACAGTGGAAGTATCCGTAGATGGGGGGCCTTACGCCTCCTGCCATAATTCGGCTGGGCACTGGTGGTATCACCTTAACGGCCTCACGGAAGGGGCACACAAATTGGCCGCAAGGGTGAAGATATCAGGGGAAACGGCGTTCGCACTGCGCAAGTTCGAGGTGCAGAAATCGCGCTAAGTTTGTGAATATCGGCCGGGCGGTTCTGCCAGCCCTCCCCTAACCCAACCAGGAGAGCCGCCCGGTCCGATATTAGTCATACGAGTGGAGATAAACTGGCGAACAGGGCGGCAAAGAGGAAATCGAAATGGACAACTATAAAGGCTATGACCCGCAGATCGAGCTTGAAAAAGGCGCTACGCTTGTTGCGGCGTCTTACGACAAGAAACAGCGCGTGACAGTTACCGACGAGAAAGTAACCGTAGGCGGAAAGGCGGGAAGCCTGAAAATTTCCGGCCGCGCCACGGGCAGCCAGGATTCAAGCATAGACGGCACCGTGAATTTGTGGTTGTCGATATTCCGTTACAAACGGCCCGACGGGACAACGAACCATGTTGCAGGGTGGAGCATTACGGTTAAGACCGCTCCGAGGCAGACGGCAATAGAAACGGCAGATTATTTAGCTGCCTACATCAACACCTCGGCGCGCCCGTACAGGGCCGCCGCTGCCGGCAATAAAAGTCTGGCCACTTTAACGATAGTCTTTAACGAAAAAGATGATGAGCACCGCATCCTAAAAAAACATGACTGACCACGATTGCGGGCGGGCGGTGTTACTGCCGGCCGCCGCAACGGCCGCGGGGAAAGCGCTTTAGGGAGACCAAGGGCAACTTGACATTTACCCGGATCTGTGCTAAACTACAATACGTAATCAGTCTAATATTCCATTTATGAGAACCCCTGACCCGATAAAATCCGACATCGCCCGCGACGAGATATTGCGCGCGGCAATGGAACTTTTCCGGACCTATGGCCTGGACAAGACCACAATGGAAGATATCGCGGAGGCGGCAGGCAAGGGCAAAAGCACCCTCTACTATTACTTCAAGGCAAAAGAGGATGTCTTCTACGCCGTGGCCTCCAGGGAGCGTGAGAGCGCTTTCCGTGAGATCGAAAAAGCCGTTAACGCCTGCAAGAACGCCCCCGACCGCATGCGCGTACTTTTCAGCATCCGCCGCAAGATCATCACTACCAAGGCCAAGCTTTACCCGCTAATCTTCAAGGAAACCACGAAGCACCTGGAATTCTTCGGAAAAATGCGCCGCGAGAACAATATGGAGGAAATTAACCTCCTCAAGCGCATACTGGAGGAAGGCGTGACGTCCGGGGAGTTCGGGGCTATAAAGAAAGACGACTGCGGCGCCATAGCCGTCACCGCTATATCCGCGCTGCACGGCATGGACCTGGAGCTGCTGCTGGACGGAAAGATAGTCCCCGATCGCGACAGGATGGAGACCATGAGCGATATATTCATACGAGGGTTGAAGTAGTATATATTTTTTACCTTTTTTTCGACTATAATACGTTTTCGGTCTATATATATGAGAATAAACAAAAAGAAACCCGCTGAGCCCTCGCTCAAGGGCAAGATCAGGGAAGCCGCCACCCGGCTGTTCTACGAGCGCGGGGTAGAGGCTGTGGCTGTAAGAGACATAGTAAAAGCCGCAGGCACCACCCAACCGATGCTCTATTATTACTTCGGCTGCAAAGACGACCTCTGCCTGGACCTGCTGCGCCGCCTGCTGCGGGACCTTATAAGCGGGGCCGGGGAAATAATGGCCGCGGACAAGCCGCTGAGCCCCAAACTGGCAGAGCTGTTCGCCTTCTACCGGGATTTCTTCACGGATAGGCCTGGCGCGGCCAGGTTCATCCTGCAAGGCTTCCTGTCGCCCAGCCATGGCAAGTCTTTCAGGGAAATTACAAGCAAAGCGGAAGTCGTCCACCTCGCCAACATCAGCGGGATGCTGCAAATGCACGAGAATAAAGGAGAATTGGAACCCGGCAGCGCGGCGCCCTTGGGCGCGGCCCTCGACGGGGTATTCCTGCACTATATGCTTAATTCAAGAAAAGCGGCGTCGGAGCACAAAGCGAACGGTCCTGAGGGCTTGGCCGCCATTATCTCCAAGGGTGCGGGCGTGGCCCGCGCCCTGCTGGGCGTCCTGCTGCTGACCGCCGCCACCGCGTCGGCGCAAACAGCCCCTGCCGCGCAGCCGTGGACATTGGAGCGCTGCCTGGCGCGGGCGCTGGAAGTGAACCCCTCCATGGTGTC
>Ga0209212_1005516_pt1 | contig 15018 bp, 11 predicted proteins | sample RifGroC2_FD_183996 | JGI IMG/M metagenome (GOLD analysis project Ga0209212, IMG submission 183996) | Groundwater microbial communities from Rifle, Colorado, USA - Groundwater C2 (SPAdes) (version 2) | ecosystem: Environmental > Aquatic > Deep subsurface > Groundwater | place: Rifle, Colorado... | reverse complement strand
GGCAGGATGAGGGGCGGTGGTTTACAAATGTGGCTTGTTTCATTTCAGTTTACTAGAATAGATATTGTCCTATGCTTGCATTTACTAAGCCCGGCTTGCGGTTCAAACTTACGGCGGCGTTCATCGCCCTGTCCGCGTTTACGGTTATTTCGCTCGCTTACTTCACAATACAGCACAGCTATCAGGCATTGAAGAGCCAGAAGCAGCAGGACGAGCTTGTAATTGCGCGAAATATATCCGCGCAGATCGACGAAGTTCTTGGAAAGGCCAAGGCTACCATCACCACGCTCTCGCGCCACCGCGACATCTCCAACCCGGGATCGTTCAGACAAAGCGAAGCCCTGGATATAGTTACCCAGGTCACGGAGCTTATAGACGGCATAGCGGTATTGGACAATAATGGAAAAGTCCTGGCCGTAGACCGCACGGCTCCGGATACGGAGGGCTTGCTGCCGCCTTCCGGTGATATAAAAAAGTTATTCGTTGATCCTGCTAAGGAAAACTCATCCGCTCAGTTCACCGGCATCTTTCGCTCGAGGTCTGATGAAATCGTAGTAGGCATAATCGCCCCGGTCGTCGATAGCGGCTCCGATGGCCGCATAATAGTCGGCCTGATGATACTGAAGAACCACACTATGGGCGGCATTGAGAGGATACGCATAGGTAAAACAGGGTACGCCTATATCGTTGACTCAGCCGGTAATGTCATCGTGCATCCGCAAAAGGAGCGCCTCCTTGAAAACTTCAGCGATAACCCCGCCGTCAGCGGGTTATTGACCAGGAAGGACGGTATCGTCGAGTTCACCAATAAGGACGAGGTCCGTATCCTGGCCGCTTTCGCCCAGATAGAGGAAACCGGCTGGGGGGTAGTTGTTCGCCAGCCGACCGGGGAATCCTATGCCGTAGCCGAGCAGAACCTGTTTTTTCTCGGGGTCGTGTTCTTCTGTTCACTGTTAGCGGCGCTGGGCTTGGGTATATACCTGGCCAGAAAAATATCCGGCCCCGTAACCGTGTTGCTGGACGGCGTTAAACAGGTTGCGGCCGGCGACCTCGGAACCAAGATAAAGGTCGAGACAGGTGACGAAATAGGACAGCTCGCCCTCGCATTTAACGACATGACCGGGAAGTTGAAGCTGCACATGGAGGAGATAGATAAGGCCCACTCCGAAGTGTTGAAGACCCAGAAGCAGCTCCTGCAGTCCGAGAAGATGGCCGCTATCGGCCAGTTGGCGGCAGGGCTCGCGCATGAGATCTATAATCCCCTGAACGTTATCTCCGGCTTTACCGAGGTCCTGATCAAACAGGGCAATTATACGGAGGCCGGGAAGAAACATCTTGAAGAAATCTACAGGGAAACCGGGCGGTGCCAGGATCTTATCGCGGAGCTGTTACGGTTCGCTAAACCTAAGAAATCAGGCCGTGACTTGTCAGACATAGGTGTGATGCTCGGCGAAACCGTCTCGCTGGTGCAGGCTCAGGCTAAGACGCAGGGAATTGCGGTAACCGCCGAGATCCCGGAAACCCTGCCCGACGTAATGGCGGACAAGGACCAGATGAAGCAGGTCTTCCTTAATCTGCTGCTTAACGCCTGCCAGGCGATGCCGTCAGGCGGAGACCTGCACATCAAGGCCTATGTTTCGGAGAACAGCCTTGCGGTAGACATAAAGGACACCGGCGGCGGTATAAAAACGCAGGATATTCAGAACATCTTCAACCCGTTCTTTACCACCAAAGCGGACGGAACGGGCCTTGGCCTGGCGCTCAGTTTTGCCGTTATGGAAAGCCACGGAGGAGCTATAAACGTTAAAAGCGAGGAGGGGAAAGGCGCGTTGTTCACTCTGACGCTGCCCCTGCCCGGAGAGCATGATGAAAAAGCAGCTTGAGAAAATACTGGTAATAGACGATGAGGCCGGGATGTGCAGCCTCATAACTACGGTGCTTTCCGAAGAAGGGTATCGTGTCGCCGCCACCCAGAAGCCGCAAGACGGAGTGGCCCTGCTGCAGAAAGATACTTTTGACCTGGTGATCACCGACCTGCGTATGCCCAAGATGAACGGCATGGAGATACTTCAGGCCGTGAAGTCGGTTTCTCCGGCAATGCCTGTAATACTTATAACGGCATACAGCACCGTTGATTCAGCCGTGCAGGCTATGAAATTGGGCGCGTCGGATTATGTCGCCAAGCCTTTTAAGAACGACGAGCTCTGCTCGGCGGTAAATAATGTCCTGGAAAAATCACGCCTGCGCGAAGAGAACAGGCGATTGAGGCGGGAGCTGGATGAGAGATATCTTTTCTCCAATATCGTCGGAGAAAGCGGGAAAATGCGCGACGTGTTCAGTTATATCTCCCGCGTGGCGCAGGCCGAGGTTACAGCTATCATACAAGGCGAGAGCGGGACCGGCAAGGAGCTGGTTGCGCGTGCCATCCACTTCAACGGGGCCAGGAAAAACAAGCCGTTCGTAGCCATACATTGCGGCGGTTTGTCGGAGACGATGCTGGAGAGCGAGCTTTTTGGCCATGTGAAAGGTGCTTTCACTGATGCAATAAAGGACAGGAAGGGGCTTCTTGAGTCTGCCGATGGCGGCACAGTGTTCCTTGATGAAGTCGGGGATATGCCCGCTCCTTTGCAGGTAAAACTTCTCCGGTTCATACAGGAACGGGAAATAAGGCGGCTGGGGAGCGACGTAACCACCTCCGTGGACGTCCACCTAATAGCAGCTACGAACAAAGACCTCCTTGCAGAAGTTAAGGCTGGTCGCTTCAGGAACGACCTTTATTATCGCCTGGCCGTCGTCCCGATATTTATGCCGCCCTTGCGGGAAAGGATGGAGGATGTTCCTCTCTTGGTAAAGCATTTTGTGCGGAAACACGCTGTTGCAGGGACTGGCGAAGAAATAGGCGTTGCCGGCGATGCCATGCAGACCATAATGCGGTATTCCTGGCCGGGGAATGTGCGCGAACTTGAGAACGTTATCCAGCACGCTGCTGCGTTTCTTGGCGGGGCGAAGACGATAACCCCGGACATGCTTCCTCGTTCCGTTTCCGGCATGCTTTCTCCAGCCATGCCTGTTGCTGCTGACCAGGGTTTCCGCGAATCCAAGCAGGCTGTTGTCGAGTCTTTTGAAAAGAGCTATTTAATGAATCTGCTTCAAAAGTCTTCAGGCAACATCACCCATGCCGCAGAGGTTGCGGGCATGGACAGGAAGAACCTCCAGGACCTGATAAAGAAGCATGGCTTAACTCCTGCCGATTACGGTAAAAAACCTTCTGAAGCGCGGTAAACAGGCCCCGGCAACGCGGTAATTATACCCCGGCAAGACCCACTACCCGAACAGGCCTCCCTATGAGTTTGTACGGGGGGCTTCCCTTTTTCCCGGTGGCACAAAATTTGCATATACCGTAAGTAGGTATATGCCGACAATGCTTTATTTTATATTTGCCGCCATGGTCGCAACCGGGGCGCAAGAGCAGGCTTGGGGTGTTGAAAATACCCCGGCCCAATACTATTTCCAGGGCCGGCCCGAAAAGGCGCTCTCGCTCTATTTGACGGCTGCCTCTGCCGGGGATTCATCAGCTGCCATTAATGCTTCTATCATAATGCAGGAGCAGGGGCGCAATGGGGAGGCTTTGGCCCTCCTTGAGAAAACTCTTTCAGCGGCCCCGGCCGGCTCTGACAAGTCCGAGCTGAACTCTGCCTTGGCCTGGGCTCATCTCAATTCAGGCAATACGGGGAAAGCCGGGGAGTTGTTTGAACAGGCGGCGCGGAATAAAGAGGCAGGCTCCAGAGTGTTGCTGGGCCTTGCGCTTTCCAGGATGCAGGGAGAAAAATATGACGAGGCTGAGGAGACTTTTAAAAATCTTACGGGCGACAGGAGCCTTTCCGCGCTGGCATATTATTGCCGGGGCCTGATCGCAAAGGAAAAGGGGGACGCTTCAAAGGCGGCAGGCTATTATGAGAAAGCCCTTAAGGAGGATTCTCATTTCGTAGAAGGCAGGCCGAAGCTGGCGCAGATCTTTGAGAAGCAAGGCCGTATAGACGAGGCCTGGAAACAGTACTCCAAGATAGCGGCGATGGACGCTTCCCATAAACTGGCCTCGGAGAAGAAACAGTCCCTGCTTGCCATGCTGACTAAAAAGCCCGAAGAGATCCTTGAAGTGAAAAAGATCAGGGAATTTACGAGTGTCAGCCCCGCCCCCTCAAGGGAGAAGAGCCCCGAGATCCGTATCGCTATCGGTACCACTGCCGGGGGGAAGCCGGTTTATAAGGAACGCCTTGATTTCCGTGTCTCCGGACCTTTTGCGCTGGTGGATCCCAGGAGCGGGAAAGACCTCGGTACAGGTAAGCCAGGTGAACCCTGTACTGTTACTGTTGCCACCGGAACGGCAGGCGGACGGGGTTTACTTTATGTCGGGGGTGTGCCCTATACTTTTCCCGGCTCCGTTCTGGTCCGTCCCATGGATCGTGGAAATTCGACCATAATCCTAGAGACGGTCTCTTATGCTCAAGGCATGGCCTGGAGCGGCGTAGCCGACAAGCAACTGCGCGGGGATATCGAGATAATCTTTGATCCGGCCAGGAAAGGTCTCTTCGTTATTAACAGGCTGCCGCTGGAGGAATACCTCTACGGGGTGATAGCTGCCGAAATGCCTGTGCACTGGCCCCCGGAGGCCCTTAAAGCGCAGGCCGTGATCGCCAGGACCTACGCTCTGCGCCTTAAAAACAATCTGCACCCTCATTCCGCGCTTGGTTACCACCTTTGCGATGAACAGCATTGCCAGGTCTATTCCGGCGTAGCGGTCGAGAGCGCCAAGACCAGGACCGCAGCGGATCTCACTCGCGGCATTGTACTGGCTTACGCCGGCAAGCCCATTCATGCGGTCTTCTCCTCTAATTGCGGAGGGCACAGCCAGAGCGGTGCCGGCGCCGGCTGGGCGGACCTGCCTTATTGGCGGATGGTGTATGACGGAGCCGCTTCGGACGGCGTTAAAAGCCCGGGAGCCCTGGCGGCTTTTTTAAAGAGGTCCCCGGAAGTTTATTGCAAAACTTCCAAATATACCTGGGCTCCCGAGTTCCGATGGACGCGCCTTATCTCTGCCGAAGACCTTGTCTCCCGCTTAAAGCGAAAGGCGGTGATAGGTAAATTGAAAAAGGTGATCTTCACGCGCAGCGAGTCCGGAAGAATAGCTTCCGCCAGGTTTATCGGAACCGCCGATCAGCTCAAGCTTACTAAAGAGCATGAGATCAGGAGATTCATGGGCCTTGCCCCCCTCCGGAGCACTATGTTCACCGCCGATGTATTTTACGATAAAGGTTTCGTTAAAGGCCTGCTGGTTTACGGAGGGGGCTGGGGACACGGGGTTGGCTTGTGTCAGTCGGGGGCTGCGGGCCGTGCGGAAGCCGGGCTGACCTATGAAAAGATCCTGCCAGAGTATTACCCCGGCGCGACTCTGACCGGCCTGCGGGATTTGAAGTAATTGATCTTGGGATGGTTATCAGTTAAAGGAGAGCACAATGAAGCGGAATATTATAAATGCTGGTTTAGCCGTCATGGCTTTGGCCATGTCTTTCGGGTTGTCCGGCTGCGGACGGTCCAAGCAGAACGCCGCGCTGGCGCTGGACGAGGCGAGGCTTAATATCGCGGCGGCAAGGAACTCCGGGGCGCAGAAATACGCCCCTGAGACCCTTAAAGAGGCGGAAGACGCCCTTAGGATGTCGGATAAAGCGTATAACTCCCTGCATTTCGATATGGCAAAAACCGAGGCGGAAAATGCTGTCCAGTTAGCGGTGACCGCCCAGGTTGAAGCTGAAAAGAAAGCAGCCGAGAAAAAGCTCAAAGCCGCAAAAAATACCGCTTCCCCGGTCAAGAGAACCACGAAGCAGACGAAGAAGAAATAGGAGAAGAAGATGAAACCTAAAGTCCGAATTGAAATTATTCAGATTCTGTTCCTCGTAGCGGTCGCCGTGTTCGCGGCGGCGTGCGGGAAAAAGAACGTGAAGCAGGCGGCTGTAACGGAGCCGGTCCAGGTTGCCGGCTCTATAGACCCGGATACCGGCGGGGACGTGAGTGAGAGGGAAGGCTCCCTTCGTAACAAGGAGTATTCCAGCGATCCCGCTATCCTTGTTGTCCGGTTTGACTTTGACAGATCGGAACTCAGCGCGGAAACACGGCAAACCCTGAGCGCTAACGCGGCGGTCCTTAAAAAACGGCCTGATGCCGAGCTGCAGGTCGCCGGGCATTGCGATGAGCGCGGGACCACGGAATATAACCTGGCCCTTGGCCAGCGCCGTGCCAATGCCGTGCGCGATTACTATAAGAACCTGGGCGTTAAGATCGCCGGGATGTCCACTATAAGCTATGGTGAGGAAAGGCCGGCCTGCCCGGAGTCAACGGAAGAGTGCCGGGCGCGGAGCAGGCGGGCTGAAACACTTATAAGGACGCGGTAGAGGCCGGCGGCATGGGCGAAATAATGGATTCGTGCTGGTTGTACATCCTGCTATCGCTATTTCTTGTAGTGTTTCTTTTCGTGTTCTTCTGGACTACTCCGTGCACTGAGGGCGAAGTGAAAAAGAAATAGGAAGAATGTGCTGAAACGTATACAATATCCGCGTCGGGACTTAGGCGGGTTAAGGAACAGAATGCTGCCCGGAATCAGAATAAAAACTTCGGCAAGGCCAAAAGCCGGCTTTGCGTTCCGCTTGAAAGCGGCGCAGCTTCTTTCTTTGAGCGAGACCGACGCCGCGCGGCTTATCTTCGAGCTGGAGCAGGATCCGCTGTTTGAGAAGCTGCGGCCGTTTCTGCGCAGGGAGAAACCTGAAGGCACAAGGTTCTATTTACAGCTGAAAGACGATTCGCCGGGATTGTCGGTATCCCCCGGGATAGCCTGGTCCGCCTATCGGCGCGAGATGGGTCTGATAAAGAAGATAGGCCGGGCAGGTTTCGAGAAGTATTTTCTCTATGGGGATATTGGCTATACAACAGAGGAAGTCTCGGATATTACGGGGCTAAGTCCCGGTGAAGTCAAACAGATACGCGGCTTTGTCTTCGCGGTTTCAATGCAGGAGCATAGCGTACGGCACATCCCTCGCGCCGGGGCTGAGGTCCGGCATTACGCTTGTGTCGCCAGAGTTGAGTTTAATAAGGGCAAGCCGGTACTCTCCTGGCTGCTTCCGCAACTGGCGCGAGGCAGTTATATTGTAGACTTTGCCGCCTTGGAGCCGTTCCGGAAATCACGGCTGACCGGAGACGAATCGGGAAGGATGGCGGAATTGCTTAGGACGATCAGCCTCCTGAACGCCCGCCAATCAGCCGTAAGGCGGCTGGTTGAGCTTGTTGTTGAAGCGCAAAGGGAGTTTCTCGCTTGCGGAGATATGGAGGCCCTGCTTCCACTAACAGCCTCGGAAGCGGCCCGCAGGCTTAAAGTCTATCCAAGTACCGTATCCAGGGTTTCGACCGGGCGCAGCCTGCTTACTCCGCAGGGCTCCGAGTTGCCGCTGGAATTCTTCCTGCCCAACCAGCGCCGCATAGCCGTCACCGCCATAGCCTGGATCCTGGCGGCACGGCCCGGCGACACCGACAAGGCCTTGGCTGATGAATTGTTTAAAAAACACCGCATAAAGCTTTCCCGGAGAGCCGTAAATGAATGCCGCCGTATTTCCGAGCGGCAGGGCGGGGCGGTTTGATCGTGATACAGCCCGGGATCAAGGGGGGCATATGTTCAGTTTAATAGAGCGTCTTACGGATAGCACCTGGAAAACTATTGCCTGGGCCGGTTTCCTGCTGATCACTGTGGGGTCCATCGACTATGTTACAGGGTATGAAATCTCTTTGTCGGTTTTTTATCTTCTTCCGGTCTTGCTGGTGGTCTGGAACACTAACTTGCGCAGCGGCCTTTTCTTTTCCGCTCTTGCTGCCGTCAGCTGGTTTTTAAATGATCACTGGTTCGTCCATCATCCGTATTCTCAGCCGTTCATCCCGTATTGGAACACTGTGGTGCGTCTTGCGTTTTTTGTCACTTTCGCTATTCTCGGCGACCGTATTAAGTCTTTGCTCCGGAAAGAGCGTGAACATTCAAAGCTGAAGTCTTCCATGATCCATACGGTAAGCCATGAGTTCAATAATTCGCTGACAGTGCTGGCTTCCGGACTTTTTCTTTTGCGGGAAACCGAGCCGGAGCCCGCAGATGCCACTAGGCTGAAGGTTTTAACCGCGATGGAGGAAACCCGGGTGCAGATGTCCCGCTATATTAAGAACATCCTTAACGAGGGGAGGATGGAGACCGGTAAATTTATACTAGAAAGATCTACGCTGGCGCTTAGGGATATCGTTAACGAGTCCCTGGTTCCCATGATGGGGCTCCTTGATACAAAAGGGCTTAAGCTGGAGCTTAAGTTCCCGGAGTCCAGGGTCCTGGTCGGCGCCGATCGGGACGCCCTTGCTCTTGTAGTCAGCAACCTGCTGGCAAACGCGGTTAAATATACGCCTCAAGGCGGGAGAATCATAGTCAGCATAGCGCTTCGCGGAGAAGCCCCCGGGAAGGTGGTTTTCTCGGTGGAGGACACGGGTATCGGTATTTCATTGACGGATATTGACAAGCTGACCACTGATTTTTACCGGACAGAAACAGGGAAAACCACGGCAGAGGGTTTCGGACTGGGACTAAAGATAACGAATGAACTTCTTACCCTGCACGGCAGCCGTCTTGAAATATTCAGCGAAAAAGGAAAAGGTTCGCGTTTCTTTTTCGAGCTGCCGGCACTGCCTCCGGAGAGTTCCGCTTCGTAAAAGTTAAAAACAGTCCGGGAATAAACGGCATTGCCCGTGATGCTCTCCCGGTCCCCGGAAAAAGCTGAATAATACGGGAACAGGTAAACAGTAAACCAAAGACTGTTCCGCAGGAGCCGGCGGCGCCGGCCGGATAAAGACTCGACCGTTGAGCATTACGGGTTTGCTGTCTTTTCTGAAGCTGAAAATAACCCGGCAGGGCGCATAAAGAATAAACTACCCTTAAATGTTTAAAAAGATCCTTATTTGCGGCGCGCTTTTGTGCCAGCCATTTTCCGGCCTGGGGGCCGCTGAGGTTTCGAAGAGCTCCGGGAACGCGGTTGCCGTCTCCTCCGTGGTTTTCAACGGCAATGCCGCGATCGCGTCCGCCGACCTCCTGACGGTCATCGAACTGCGGCCGGGAGCCGCCTGGACCGCCGAGAAGGAGAGCTTCGACAGGGAAATACTTATTTCTCTTTATCATAACAGCGGCTATATGGGCGCGGAAGCGGCTGTTTCGTCGCTCCGGGCGGGAACTTCCGCTTTTATCACGGTAGATATAAAAGAAGGCCCGCTATATAACTTCGGCTCAACCGCCATAGCGGGCCTGCGAGCCCTGAGCGAAAAAACCGTAAAAAAAGAACTCGCCTATCGAGAAGGAGAGCCCTATGGCTATAGCAAGCTGATAGCTGCGCAGAGCCGGCTTTACTCCGCCAACTGGTTCGAGGAGCTGCGCACTTCCATCTCCTCCTCTTCCGCGTCGCGTGAAATCAGCGTCCGGATAACGGCGCGTGAAAAACCCATGCTGTGGATGAAGGCCGGCCTTGGCTACGGTTCCGAAGAGAAAGAGCGCCTTTCGCTCGGGTTCACTCACAACAATTTCCTGAATAAAGGCTACCAGGCGCAGGTGACAGGCACCCTCTCCAGGATCTGGCTTGAATACCACGCCGAAATGCTTAACCGGCATTTCCTGCTGAGCAGCACCGAATTACGCAACGGCATCACCTGGCGCCGGGAGCGCCGTGAGGGCTACGAGCTGGAAAGCCTGCGGAACCTGCTCAGCCTCGGCAGAAAACTCGGGCGGTACATTTCCGGCTCCGTCCAGTACAAGCTGCAGAGAGCGCTGATCTTCAATGTGGATCCCCTGCTTTCGGCCGAAGCCCCCTCGCAGTCCCAGATCCGGGCCGTCTCGGTGTCCGTAAACCGGGACACTACCAACGAATTCTTTTATCCGACCAGGGGCAGCCGTTCCGAGGCCGCCGTAGAGCGCTCCGGCGGCGCCTGGGGCGGAGACCTGGACTATTACAAAGGCACAACGCGCCACACCGTGTACCGCGAGCTATTCTGGGGTATTACCGGCCTGGCCTCCGCGGCGGGCGGCTTCATCCGGGAAACCGGGCGCACAAAGGATATCCCCATCTACGAAAGGTTCTTCATGGGCGGCGGCAATTCGGTGCGCGGCTACGCTGAAAGAGGCGTAGGGCCGACGGACGCGAACGGGAACCCGCTGGGAGGCAAAGTCTCGCTGCAGGGCAATACCGAACTGCGGTTCCCCATCTACAGAAGCCTCAGAGCGGCGCTGTTCCTGGATGGCGGCCAGGTGGCGGACAGCTTAAGGGGGGCCGCGCCCGCCAATTGGGAATACGGCGCGGGAGCGGGGCTGCGTTACAGGACCCCGGTCGGGCCTGTCAGGCTGGATTTCGGCTATAAGCTGAACCCGGCCAAGCCTGCGGCTATAGCCGTAGCGGATACCTGGCGCATTCATTTCAGCATAGGAGAGGCTTTCTAGCCGCCTATGCGCGTTAAAGTTATCCTAAAACCTCTCCTTTATCTGCTTCCCGCGCTCGCGGCGGTAATGATCCTGCTGCTCCGGGTCTTTCAGCCCGCAGTAGCGGAGTACCTCCTGAAAAGGCGCGGCGGTGAAATATTGAAAGCGGAGCGCGTGTCGGGCAGCCTGGCGGACGGGTTCATGCTTTACGGCGTCCGTATTAAGACGGCGGCTTTCTCGGCTTATGTGCCGCGGGTCCTGATCCGGCCCGACCTCCGGTCCCTTTTGCGCGGAAAACCGGCAGTGACGGAACTGGTCATTTCCGGAGCCGTAATAAAGATCGCCCCGGCGCCGGCCGGGCGGCCTGTACCGACGGCGGAAAAGAATGCGTCCGCTCTCCCCGCCGGGCTTGAAATCAGGAATATCCTTTTAGAGGGCTCTCGCGTGGAGTTCCCTCCCAAAGAGGGGGAGCAGTACGCGGTAACCGGCATAGCGGGGCGCCTCGGCTTTAAAAACGGCCTGCTGGCCGCGCAGTCCCTGCGCGCTGAGTACCGCGGGGTCGCCCTGGCATTAAGCGGGGAATACGGTGAAAAAGGCATCAGGGCCGGGGGAGACGCGGCCATGAAAGAGCCGGCCCTGCGGCTGCGTTTCGATTACGCGCTGTTCAAGGACCATCACTCCCTGCGGGCGGCGGGGCGGTTAAAGAACGCCGCGGTCCGCTTCAGCGCTTCGCTGGACCCCGCAAGCCGGTGGAAGCTCAAGGCCGATTCCTCCGGGCTGCCTTTGTCGCTTGCCCGCGCCGGGCTGCCGGACCTGGCCGTTGCGGCCTCTGTTAAAGCCACGGGCAGGTACCTGAGCTACAAAGTAATGACGGCCTCGGTGCAATTCCGCGCAGACCTGCCGCGCGCCGCCGTCTTTGAAGGCGCGGCCGGAATCGAGCCCGGCGTCCTCCGGCTGGACTCCGCGCTCCGGTCGCCGGAAGCGCTGGGCTCGCTGAGGGGAAAATACGCCGCCGGGGCGCTCGACGGAACATGGGGACTAAGTTCGGAAAAAGCGCTCTCTTTTCCCCTGGAGAAAACGCTAGCCGTCTCCTCCCTCAGCGGTCAAGGAAAAATAACCGGCAGCGTCCTGGCCCCGGTCTTTACCTGGGCAGTTTCCGCGGCGTCCGCGGCCTACGGGGCCGAGGGCGCGGGTACGATAGTAACGCGGGGAGAGTTGAGCGGCGGCGAGAAATTCCTTTTTAACCTGAGCGCGGAAGCTGAAAATATCTTTTCCGGCGGGAGGGCGCTGGGGTCGGCCCATATTAAAAGCAAAGGCGCCCCGGCAGCCAATACGCTGGCCGTGTCGCTTTCCTCGGTCTACCTGGCGGCGGAACTGGCGGGAACCTCGGCGTACCAGGACGGCGCCTGGCAAGCATCGTGGACCTCTTTTCTGTTAAAGGACGCGCCGGGCTGGCGGCTTTGCGGGCCTTTCTCCACAGAGCTTTCTAAAACACGCTACCAGCTCTCCGATCTTTGCGTATCCTACGGTAAAGCGCGCGCGGCGCTCAGCGTTCACGCTGCCGGCGGGGAGGTCGAACACATGGATCTCGCACTTTCGGACCTGCCACTGGAAAGCTTTGACGCGCTCAGGAAGCTGCCTCTGCCTCCGGCCGGCCTGGTGAGCGCGCGGGCGGGTTACAGAAAAGGAGAGCCGGCCGGGACAATGGAGCTCTCGGGCTCTGGCCTGCGCGTTAATAACCTCGATTTCGGGTCCCTGCGTATGAGCGGCACTTTTAATAAAGAACGCGTGGAGATACAGCAGGCGGATTGGAAAGTATACGACGGGCTTCTCTCAGCCGCCGGGAGCGTAGCTGTCGGCGGCAGCGAGCCAAACCTGCATTTTGTCGTGGCGGCTTCCACCCTGAACGTGGCTCCCTTACTGCTTTTTTCTCCGGAGATCAAAGCGGAAAAGGTCTTCCTCAACGGGGCGGCGGAGATAATTCTTAAGGGCTCCGCCCTTACTAACAGGGGCAGCATCCGGCTGGATTCGCCGCAGCTGGAGATAATTCCTCTTGGTCTGAAACTGGATCAATTCAGCCTTTTAGCCCGCGGAGAGGAGAGCCTCGCCGCCTCGATAACCGCTTCTGCCGGGACCGGGTCCGGCGGGCGCCTGACCGCGCATGGGAAATTGGGCGTCCCGGGACCGGAGATAGAGATACAGGCGCGTAAGGCGCTCTTTTTCATGCCTATGGGCTTTTCCGGCATGGTCAACGGCACCGTGGATTTTCGGGGGACCTGGAAGCGGCCGGCGCTGAGCGGATTGCTGAACTTCCCGGAAAGCAGATTCGATATGGAACAGTGGCGCAAGGCGCCTCCTTCGGAGCAGCGGAGCCCTTATTATGAAGCGCTGACCATGGATATTAAAGCGAAAAGCGAGCGCAACGCCTGGTACAGGGATACCCCGAACTCGATAGAGGCGAAAGGCGACCTGATCCTGAAGAAGGCGCCGTACGATTCCCTGGTCGTAATCGGCACAGTGGAGGCGTTGAAAGGCTTCTATACCTATCTCGGGAACACCTTCACTGTTCAGAACGGAACCCTGGTCTTCGGCGGAGAGGTCCCGCCGAACCCGAAAATAGAGGTGAGCGCCGCTAATGCGCCAACGGGCAGCCCTATAAAGATCTATCTTCACGCCTCGGGGACTTTCCGCAATCCCAAACTGGAACTTTTTTCCGATCCGGAACTGGAACAGAGGGACATTATGTCTTACCTGCTTACCGGTAAGCCGCTTTATGAGTTTTACAGGAAGCCGGGAGACCAGACTTCACAGACCAGCGGGAATGGTTCACAGATAGCCGCAGCCAATCTGGTCGCTAATTATCTCTCCCAGAAGGCGGCCGGCCCTCTGGTCAGAAAATTTAATATAGACGTTCTTAATCTCCGGATGACAAACGAAAAGGCGGCAGATATCACCGTGGGCCGCTATTTAACCTCTGATTTATTCATAAGTTATGGGCAAGTCCTCTCCACTGGCGGCGAAAAAAGAGTGGCCGCGGAATATACAATAACGCCCTGGTGGAGCCTGGAAGGCAAGAACTCGAGCCAGGGCAATTATGTGGTGGACCTGCTTTTTAAATTCGGAATAAGAACGGTCCCTGCGGCGCCAGTGGGAAAATGAATATATTTACATATACAGCAAGCTGCGTAATGCGGTAAAATGTGAATATAAGGGTCCGGAGCAGCTGTTCCGGAGGTATGGGATGGTCGGGCCGCCATCGCCGGTTAATCTACCGGTGTGGCGGATTTTTGTCTACAGCCTTGGTCGCCTGCCGGCAATTGAACTTGTCCTGTTCATAATAATTGGATCTGGAGTGCAATGAACGAGTATAGCGCTTTGCTCCTTGGCGTAGTCTGTGCCGGCATCGGAGGGGAACTTTTTGTCCGCGGCGCTGTGGGCCTTGCCGCCTGGGCGCGGGTTTCCCCGGGGCTCATCGGCGTGACCGTAGCCGCTTTCGCCACCTCGAGCCCTGAATTGTCGGTAGCCATAAATGCCGCCCTGGCCGGGAAGCCCCAGATAACCCTCGGCGACGCCCTTGGGAGCAACGTCGTTAATATTGCATTGATCCTTGCCCTCGCCCTGGTGATTTCCGGGATCAGAAGCCCGCGTGACAGTATAAAACGGGATTTCCCCGTGGCTTTACTGATCCCTATAATCACCGGTGTTCTGTGCCTGGACGGCGAGCTTTCCCGGTTCGACGGCTTGCTGATGCTGGGCATGTTCTTCGCCTGGCTCACGGCGGTGATCATGGAGGCGCGCAGGCAGCGGAGCGCCGCGGCGGAGGTTCTTGGCGCCCGGCGCGGGTGGCAGTCCGTTCTTTTCTGCCTGGCCGGCCTGGCCTCCCTGGCCGCCGCCGGGAAGTTCATCGTTGCGGGCGCAAGAGGTCTCGCTCTTTCCTTCGGCATAGACGAATTCGTCATCGGGGCCACTGTCGTGGCGGTGGGCACGTCCATGCCCGAACTCGCGACAACGCTCATCGCCAAGTTCCGCGGCCACGACGATGTCGGCCTGGGAACGATTTTAGGCAGCAATATCTACAACGGGATATTTATTATTGCGATTGCGGCCATTATCACCCCGATATCCGTTGTCTGGCGGGAGGTGGCTATTGCATTATTATTCGGTCTGGCGGCATTGGCGCTCGCCTGCCCTGCGCGCGAGGGGTTCATCGGGCGCGGGCGCGGGATCCTGCTGCTGGCGCTGTATGCCGTGTATCTGGCCTTCATCTTTAGATCCCGGGCGGTCTGACGGGGAAAGCCGGACGCTTACAAAAAAGGAAAAACTCTTATGCGCATAACTTTTAAACTTATCGTTTCGCTTATCGTCGTGGTCGTTTCCGTGGCGCTGGTCTCGGCCTGGTTCAACGTGCGGCAGGAAAGGGAGAACCTTTACGAGGAAGTCCGCTCGCAGTCCGCCCTCCTGGCCGAGAGTTTCAAGGAAAGCGTAAG
>Ga0209212_1005515_pt1 | contig 15027 bp, 10 predicted proteins | sample RifGroC2_FD_183996 | JGI IMG/M metagenome (GOLD analysis project Ga0209212, IMG submission 183996) | Groundwater microbial communities from Rifle, Colorado, USA - Groundwater C2 (SPAdes) (version 2) | ecosystem: Environmental > Aquatic > Deep subsurface > Groundwater | place: Rifle, Colorado... | reverse complement strand
TGATCGTGGTCGTCCGCGCCACGTCCTCGACGGACACCCCCTTGATCGCCGCGACCTTCGCCGCCACCAGCGGCACGTACGACGGCTCGTTCGTCTTCCCGCGGTGCGGGACCGGCGCCAGGAAGGGGCAGTCCGTCTCGATCAGAAGGCGATCCAGCGGCAGCCCGCGCACCGCCTCCGCCTGCGTCTCCGACCCCTTGTAGGTGATGGCCCCGGGGATGGAGACGAGGAAGTTGATCGCGAGCGCCCTGCGCGCCATCGCGAGGTCCCCGGAGAAGCAGTGGATGATGCCGCCCACCTCCGCGGCGTTTTCCTCCGAGAGGATCGACAGCACCTCGTCGTGCGCGTCCCGGTCGTGGATGACCACGGGGAGGCCGCGCCGGCGGGCCAGGCGGATCTGTTCGCGGAAGGCGGCGCGCTGGATGTCCCGGGGGGAGCGGTCGCGGTGGAAATCGAGGCCCGTTTCCCCGATCGCCACCACCTTGTCGCACCGGGAAAGCGCCTCGAGGCGCGCGAGGAGGGCGTCGGAGAGCCGTCCCGCGTCGTGCGGGTGCAGGCCGACGACGGCGTAGACGCCCGTGTGCCGGTGGGCGATCGATACGGCCCGCTCGCCGCTCTCCGGGTCGATGCCGACCGTGGCGATCCGGGTGACGCCCGCTTCCAGCGCCCGGCGCACGACCGCCTCCTCCGCGTCGCAAAGCGGCGAAAGGTCGAGGTGCGCGTGGGTGTCAAAAAACATGGGTCTTCCCGCTCGGGAAGACAGCACGGAAGGCGCACCTAACGGGAGGGGCCGGCGGAGTCGCCGCAGGAGGGGGGGCGCAGTGAGGTAAAGCGCAGCCGTGCAGGTTCATCGCACGGCGAGCCACGAACGGAGCCCCGCCCTCCGAGGCGACGCAGTCGAAGGGTACGTCCTGGAGGCACAGCGCCTTCCGGGGTCGATCTTTGGATACTGTGCTGAATTTCTGAAATGTTGCAATTAGGCTTCCGTCTCGATCTTCGGAAAAACGATGCACGCCTTCGGGAGGGAGACGCCCGCCGCGAGCCCTCCCCACGCGCCGTCCCGGTCGATCCGCGCGTTTTCCAGGGGTTCGCCGCCGGGGACGAGGGCTTCCCACAGCTTCTGCGCCGCGGTCGGGGTGAACGGGGCCATCAGCAGCGCGGCCACCCGGGACGCCTCGAGGGCGTTGTAGAGAACCGTCCCGAGCCGGGCGCGCTTTCCCGGGTCCTTCGCCAGCGCCCATGGCTGCATCGACTGCACGTATTCGTTTCCCTTCGTCACGAGCTCGATGATCGCCGCGAGCGCCTTGTGGAACGCCACCTCGTCCATCGCCGCGGCCACGGCCGGCACGCACTCGCGCCCGCAGGCCGACAGGACCGCGTCCGCCGGATCCTCGGCACCCGGGGCGGGGACGACGCCGGCGAAATATTTCCCGAGCATCCCGAGCGACCGGTTCAGCAGGTTGCCCAGCTTGTCGGCGAGCTCCGAATTGGCGCGCTTGATCAGCTCCTTCTCCGAGAAGTCGCCGTCCAGCCCGAAGGAGACTTCGCGCAGCAGGAAGTAGCGGAACGCGTCCGCCCCGTATTTCCGGACCATCTCGTACGGGTCGACGACGTTCCCCAGCGACTTGCTCATCTTCTGCCCCTCGACGGTCCACCATCCGTGGGCGAACACCCCGAGCGGCGGCGCGATCCCGGCGGACATGAGGAAGGCGGGCCAGTAGACGGCGTGGAACCGGAGGATGTCCTTCCCCACCATGTGGATGTCGGCGGGCCAGAACGCCCCGAACTCCTCCGTGGGCGCCGGGTACCCCAGGCCGGTGATGTAGTTGGTGAGGGCGTCGTACCAGACGTAGATCACGTGTCCCGGCGCCTCGGGCACCGGGATCCCCCAGGACAGCGACGTGCGGGATACGGACAGGTCGTTCAGGCCCCCCTCGACGAAGGCGACCACCTCGTTGCGGCGGCTCTCCGGCCGGAGGAAGGCCGGGTTTTTTCGATAGTAGTCGAGGAGCGGCTCCTGGTACTTCGACAGGCGGAAAAAGTAGGAAGGCTCCTTCCGCTTCTCCACGGGGCGGCCGCACGTCGGGCAATTCCCGTCCGCAAGTTGCAGCGCCGTCCAGTACGCCTCGTCGGGGACGCAGTACCATCCCTCGTACTCGCCGAGGTAGATGTCGCCGTTGGCGAGCGACTTTCGGAAGAGATCCTGCACGGAGGCGTAGTGCCTCGGCTCCGTGGTGCGGAGGAAGCCGGTGTTGCTGATCGTCAGGGCCGGGGTGAGGCCCTGGAAGTTGGTCACGACCTGGTCGGCGAGTTCGCGGGGGGATAGGCCTTTCGCCGCCGCGGTCTTTTGCACCTTCTCGCCGTGCTCGTCCGTTCCCGTGAGGAAGAAGACCCGCTTTCCCAGCATCCGGTGCCAGCGGGCGAGGACGTCGCAGGCGATCGTCGTGTAGGCGTGGCCGATATGGGGGACGTCGTTGACGTAGTAGATCGGGGTCGTGATGTAGAACGTCTCCTTCACGGCGTGCCATCCTCCTCGTCGGTCAGCCGTGCGGTCATCTCCTCGTCGTCGTCGGGCTGCGCGGCCGGTGGCGGGGCGGGCGGAGGCGCCTTGGGGGAGGGGCAGACCCCGCACCCCTTCTGGCGGGCGTACGAATCGTGCTCGTAGATCAGGCAGCACATCAGCCGCCCGCAGACCCCGGAGAGCTTCGCCGGATTGAGCGACAGCTTCTGGTCCTTCGCCATCTTGACCGTGATCGGCTCGAAGTCGCGCAGGAAGGTCGCGCAGCAAAGCTCCTTGCCGCACGGGCCCACACCTCCGACCGCGCGCGCCTCGTCGCGCACCCCGATCTGGCGCATCTCGATGCGCGTGCGAAGCTCGTGGGCCAGGTCCTTCACCAGTTCCCGGAAGTCGATCCGCCCGTCCGCCGTGAAGTAGAAGACCGCCTTGCTGCGGTCGAGGAGGTATTCGGCCCGAACCAGTTTCATCGGGAGCCCCCGCTCCGCGATGCGGGCGGTGCAGAACGCTTCCGCTTCGGATTCCCGGCGGGCGTTCTCCTGGTGGGAGCGCATATCCTCGGCCGAGGCCACCCGGAGGACCTTTCCGGTGAGGGGTTTCTCCCCCTTCGGCGTGTGACCGTCGACCCGGCGGACCACCTCGCCCAGCGACGCTCCCCGCTCCGTCTGCACGACGGCGTAGTCGCCGCGCTGCAGGGCCACCCCCGTGCAGTCGAAGTGAAAGGTCTTACACACGCCACGAAGGCGGATCCCGGCGATGTCCATCCCTAGCGCTTCATCCCTTCCCGTGCAATCCGAAGAAAAACGCCTCCAGCATCAGCCGCTTCTGGGGCTGTGGAGGCATGCGGGAGATCGACAGGAGCTCACGGAACGCCGCATCCCACCCGTTCGCGGGGGAATGGACGGCGGCGGACATGAGGGGCTCCCGCAGATCTTCGTTCATTATATCCGCTCCGCCCCCGGAAGATAAGAGGGACAGATCCCGGACGAGCGAGAGCGGTGCGGCCAGGCGTCCCGGGGTGTCCCCTTCCCCCTTCCAGCTCTCCGCGAGTTTCACCGCCGCCGTCGGTGAGAGCTTCGTGAGGAGCGTGAGCCACGCCCCCCGCTCCTCCGCGAGCTCGGGCAGGAGCGCGAGGGCGCGCCCGGGGCTTCCCCCGGAGACCTTGGCGGCCAGGACGATCAGGGGGACGGGATACTCCCCGCCGACGTCGGGGCGGCGGGACAGGATCTTCGCCACCGCATCGGGGGGGAGAGGGAAGAAGGGGACTCTCTGGCACCGGGAGACGATCGTGGGCATCAGGATCGAGGTCCTGTGCGCGACGAGGATCAGGTGGGCGCCGGCCGGCGGCTCCTCGAGCGTTTTCAGCAGGGCGTTGGCCGCCTGCGGCGTCATCCGGTCGGCGGGGCAAAGGAGCGCGACGCGAGGGCGGTCGGAGAACGCCTTGAGGGAGAGTTCCTCCCGCAGTGCGCGGATCTCGTCGATCCGCAGGAACTGCGTTTCCGGCGTGATGAAAAGAAAGTTGGGATGGGCGCCGGAAGCGAGCAGCCGGCAGTCGGGACACGATCCGCACGCCCCGTCCTTTCCGGGTTTCCGGCAGAGGAGCGCGGCGGCGAACGCCCGGGCGGCCTTCTCCTTCCCCACCCCTTCCTCGCCGGAGAAGAGGAGTCCCTGGGGGACCGCCCCCGCGCCGATGTATCGGCACAGGAGGGCGACGGCCCGTTCCTGGCCGATGACCGCGGAGAGGGGTTCTACCATCCGAACCGCTGCGCCACCGCCCGGAGGACGCTTCGGAACACCTCTTCTTCCGGGGCGGCGGCGTCGATCCGGACGATCCGGCCGGGGTCCCCTTCGGCGAGGCGGAGGTACCCCTCCCGCACGGCGCGGTGGAAGTCGAGGGATTCCCGCTCCAACCGGTCCTTTGCCGCGCCGCGACCCTTGATGCGGGCGAATCCCTCCTCGGGCGGCAGGTCGAACAGGAGCGTCATGGAGGGGACGAGATCCCCTGCGGCGAACCGGTTCAGCCGCTCCACCATCGAAGGATCGATCCCCCGCGCGTGCGCCTGGTACGCCGTCGTCGCGTCGCAGAAGCGGTCGCACAGGACGGCACGGCCGGACCGTAGCGCCGGAAGGATGAGCCTGCGGACATGCTGGGCCCGCGCCGCCTCGTAGAGGAGAAGCTCGGCCTCGGGATGGACGGTTTCCTCGCGGGGGATGAGCACGAGTCCGCGGATCTCGTCGGCAAGGGGGGTGCCGCCGGGCTCGCGCGTGACGAGGTGAAGGACGCCCTTCGCGGCGAGGTGCGCCGAGAGCCGCCGGATCTGCGTCGTCTTGCCGGAGCCCTCGATCCCCTCGAACGTTACGAAGTGGGCTTTCAGCTCAGCACTCGGAGAAGCCGCATGAGCGGCACTTGAGGCACCCCTCCTGCCGCTCGACCTGGCTGCCGCAGTCGGGGCAGGCGCCGCGGGCGATCTCCTCCTCCCCGGCGGGCAGGGACGCCTTCTTCGCCGCGGGCCGGGCGGCCTCGGAGACGGGCTTCGGGAAGCCGGGGAACATCGCCTCGAAGTTTTCGAGGTACCACTCGATCGCCTTCGACACGGCGTCGGCGCAGGAGAGGATCTTCCCGCCGTTGCCGCCCCAGGAGGGGAGGTGGCAGGAGATCCCCTTCAATTGCTTGACGATCATCCCCGGCTGCACGCCGGATCGCAGCGCGAGGGAGGCGAGGCGCCCGATCGCCTCCGACTGCGACGCGGCGCAGCCGCCGGCCTTCCCCATCTGGTTGAACACCTCGAAGATCCCCTTCTCGTCCCGGTTGATCGTGACGTAGAGCTTTCCGCAGCTGGTCTTGATCTCCTTCGTGACGCCGATCAGGGTGTCGGGCCGCGGACGGGGGGTGACGAACGGCTCGGGCCCGGGGACCGAATCCGGCGCCTGGTCCGCCGCTCCCGCCTTCGCGTTCACTCCGCCGATATTCAGGACCTGCTCGTCGCGGCTCTTGTCCCGGTAGACCGTGACGCCCTTGCAGCCGAGGCGGTAGGCGAGGACGAACACCTTGCGGATGTCGTCGCGCGTGGCTTCGGCGGAGAAGTTCACCGTCTTGGACACCGCGTTCTCGGTGTACTTCTGGAAGGCCGCCTGCATCCGCAGGTGGGCCTCCGGGGAGATGTCGTGCGCCGTGACGTAGACCCGGGAGATGTCCTCGGGGATCCCCTCCAGGTGCCGGAGCGTGCCCACCTTCGAGAGCTCGGTCATCCGCTCGACGGAGTAGAGCCCCCGGCGCCGCATCTCGGCGGCGAAGAGGGGGTGGACCTCCACGAGATGGTCGTTGTCCATGACGTTGCGGATGTACGAAAGGGCGAAGATCGGCTCGATCCCGCTGGAGACGCCGGCAATGATGCTGATCGTCCCCGTGGGGGCGATCGTCGTCGTGGTGGCGTTGCGCCGCTTTGCCCCGCCCCGCTCCGGGAAGACGCTGACGTCGTAGTTCGGGAAGGGGCCGCGCTCGCGGGCGAGGCTGCAGGAGGCGGCTCCCGACTCCTCCTGGACGAAACTCATCAGCTCCTGGGCGACCGCCAGCGCCTCGTCGGAGTCGTACGGGATGCCCAGCGTGATCAGCATGTCGGCGAACCCCATCACGCCGAGGCCGATCTTCCGGTTCGCGACGGTCATGTGCCGGATCTCGGCGAGGGGGTAGTTGTTCATGTCGATCACGTCGTCGAGGAACCGGACCGCCATGTGCACCGTGGCCTTCAGCTTGTCGTAGTCGATCCGGGCGTGCCCGTCCTGCGTCGCGATCATGTTCGCCAGGTTGATGGAACCCAGATTGCACGATTCGTACGGCAGCAACGGCTGCTCTCCGCATGGATTCGTAGATTCGATCGCGCCGATGCGCGGCGTGGGATTGTCCCGGTTGATCCGGTCGATGAAGATCATCCCCGGCTCGCCGTTCCTCCAGGAGGAGTCGACGATCCGCTCGAAGACCTCGCGGGCCGGGAGGCGCCCGGTGACCTCCCGGGAGTGCGGGTTGACGAGGCTGTACTCCTCGCCGCTCTCGACCGCCTTCATGAACTCCTCGGTGAGCGCGACGGAGATGTTGAAGTTGTTGAGCCGGTTCGTCTGGCTCTTGCAGGTGATGAAGTCGAGGATGTCCGGGTGGTCGACCCGCAGGATTCCCATGTTGGCGCCGCGCCGCGTCCCGCCCTGCTTGATCGTCTCGGTGGCCGCGTCGAACACGGTCATGAAGGAGATCGGGCCGGAGGAGACTCCCTTCGTCGATCGGACGACGTCGGCGCGCGGGCGCAGGCGGGAGAAGGAGAAGCCGGTCCCCCCGCCGCTCTTGTGGATGAGGGCGGTGTTCTTGACCGCCTCGAAGATCGACTCCATCGAGTCCTCCACCGGGAGGACGAAACACGCCGACAGTTGCTGGAGCTCGCGGCCCGCGTTCATCAGCGTGGGGGAGTTGGGGAGGAAATCCAGCCGGAGCATCATCGCGTAGAACGCCTCCGCCCACCGGAGCATCACCTCGGGGAGGGCGCCGTAGTACAGGGCTTCCGCCAGCGCGATGTTGTACGCCACGCGGCACGCCATCTCCTCGGGGGTTTCCAGCGGGTCCCCCTTCATCCCCTTCTTCAGGTAGCGGCGCTCCAGCACCGTCCGGGCGTTCTCCGAGACCGGCATGGGGCCGTATTTCCGCAGGAGGGAGTCGGCCCACGCCTGCGGCGGAAGATCGTGAAGGGTCTTGACGGCGGGGCGCGCCGGGCCGGCGTTCAGGTTCGCCGACGCGGGTGAGGTCTGGGTTGCGGGGACGTTCAGGTCCATCGATTCGCTCCGTTTCATGGTCGGTGATATAGGATCAGGATAGCCTATCTTGTGGTTTGGTGGCGCGACGACTACAAGATATGGTGTCGTCCCCGGGCTGTCAAGGAAAAGCGGGGCAAAAAAACTTTTTCCGCTAACCGCCGGTTCCGCGGACCGTTCCGGGGAAATAAAACGGCGTGTTTCCCGGCTGAGACTCCGGTCCGCAGGTCCGGCTGTGCCCCCCGTTCTTCCTACTGCGGGGGTACCCCAGCAGCGCGAAGCTCGTACTGGGGCGCCGCCTCGGAGGGGTTTTCTATCAGGTGGTACGGCAAGGGGGAGTCACTTCAAGGAATTTCCTCCCATTACCAGCATTTTTTTCTTGATTCCATCGGGATCGATGCTGTATGTATACAGTCGACATAAAGCACGGCGACTCCCCGCGACTCTGTGATCCGCTACATCGAACAAGGGGTGGATGCGATGGTGAATCCGCGCATGCGTACGGTCCGGTCCTTCTTCACGGCCTTGGCGATCCTCCCGTTTTTCGCCGGCGCCGCTTCCGCGCTGGACAACGGCGAGTGCCTCGACTGCCACGGCGACCCGGCGGTCCTCGGCTGGTCCGCGGAGGAAAAGGCGTCCAACGTGACGCCGGGAGGGGTGAAGCGCGCCGAGAGCCTTTTCGGGAAGTTCCCCGGCATGTCGCTCCACGTCGATACCGCCGCGTACAAGGCCTCCGTGCACGCGGACGTCTCCTGCACCGACTGCCACGCGGACATCAAGGACATGCCGCACCCCGCCCGGTTGAAGAGGGTGGACTGCTCCGGTTGCCACTCCGAGGTGGCCGCCGTCTACGCGAAGAGCCGGCACGTGGTCGCCGCCGACCGCAGGCCCGTCGTCAACGGTCCGGCGTGCGCGGATTGCCACGGCGCCCATGCGGTGCCGAAACGGACCCTCTCCACCTCGCCGATCTACTACCGGAACCTCGCCGCCACCTGCGCACGGTGCCACGGGAACCCCGAGGTCACCGGGACGCGGAACGTCGGGATCCCGGGAGCCTCCCGGATGTACGACCGGGGGATCCACAACCAGGCGATCATGACGAAGGGGCTGAACAAGTCCGCCACCTGCGCGGACTGCCACGGCGCCCACGACATGCTGGAGCGCACCGACACCGCGTCCTCGATCAACAAGCGGAATCTCCCCGCGACCTGCGGGAAGTGCCACTACGGCGTCTTCACCATCTACCGGGAGAGCGTGCACGGGACGTCGCTGGCCCGCGGGGTCCCCGACGCGCCCAATTGCGCCGACTGCCACGGGGAGCACGACATCCGCCAGGCCGACGACCCGAAATCCCAGGTCTCCTTCGGCGCCATCTCCGGGAAGACGTGCGCCGCCTGCCACGCCGCCGAGAAACTGGCGGCGCGGTACGGGTTGTCGGTGGAAAAGGTGCGCGGGTACGAGCAGAGCTACCACGGCCTCTCCGCCCGCCTGGGCGACAAGACCGTGGCGAACTGCTCCTCCTGCCACGGCGTGCATGAAATCTTCCCCTCCTCCGATCCCCGGTCGACGATCCACCCGGGAAATCTCCCCGTCACCTGCGGCAAATGCCACCCGGGCGCCACGGCGAACTTCGCCAAGGGGAATATCCACGTGGGCCCCGGCGGCACGGGAGGAATGATCAAGCTCTGGGTGGAGCGGATCTACATCTGGCTGATCGTCGGGGTGATCGGCGGGATGGTCGTCCACAACGGGTTCGACTACTTCCGGAAGATGCAGGCGCTCTACCGGCGCCGGCGGGAGTGGGAGCACCCCGGCTACGAGCGGCTGAACCGCTCCGAACGGGTGCAGCACGTCCTCACCTTCACGACCTTCTTCACCCTCGTGATCACGGGATTCGCGCTGAAGTTCAAGTGGTCCATTCCGCTGGTCGCGGACCAGACCAACGTCTTCCTTCGCGGCTGGGGCCACCGCGCGGCCGCGGTCCTGATGATCGCGACCTCCATCTATCACCTCTTCTACGCGGTCTTCACCGCGAGGGGGCGCGGACAGCTGGTGCGGATGCTCCCCTGCTGGAAGGACGCCGAAGACGTCGTGGGGACGATCCGGTACTACCTCGGGCTCGCCGGCCACAAGCCGAAGTTCGACCGGTTCAGCTACGTGGAGAAGGCGGAGTACCTCGCGCTCGTGTGGGGGACGATCGTGATGGTCGTCACCGGCTTCCTCCTCTGGTTCAAGGACGAGTCGCTGAAGCACCTCCCGATGTGGGGGCTGGACGTGGCGACCATCATCCATTACTACGAGGCGATCCTGGCCACCCTGGCCATCTTCGTCTGGCATCTCTACTACGTGTTCGTCAACCCGGATTTCGCCCCCATGTCCTTCAGCTGGATCGACGGGAAGCTTTCGCGGCACGATATGGAGCACGAGCATGCCCTCGAGCTCGAGGAGATCGAAGCGTACGGACGCCGCGGGGAGATCCCGCCGCCCGACGTCACCCGGATCGCCCCGGAGGAGGAATGAAGAGGATGATGCGTCCCATCCTGGCAGCGGCCCTGGCCGCCGCCGCGCTGTTCTTGACGGTTCCCGCCGGCGCCGCCGCCCCCGGCGTCGGGGAATGCATGGATTGCCATGGCGACAAGACGATCGAGAAAACGCTGGCCAACGGACAGACGCTGTCGCTTTACGTCGACCTGCAGGCGTATCGTTCCTCGGTCCACGGCGGGGGCTCCTGCGTCACCTGCCACGCCTCTGCTACAGCCCCGCACGAGAAGCTGAAGAAAGTATCCTGCGCCAAGTGCCACGGGGACGCGGAGAAGTCGTACGCCGGCAGTTCCCACGGGAAGCTGCGGGCGAAGGGGATCACGGACGTTCCGGGGTGCGACGGCTGCCACGGCGCGCACGACATCCGGAAGCCGAAGGATCCCGCGGCGCGGACCTTCCGGCTGAACATCGCGGCCACCTGCCTGCGGTGCCACAAGGACCGGGCGATCGAGCGGAAGTACGACCTGCCGGACGAGAAGGTGATGGCGGCGTACGAGGAGAGCGTCCACGGGATGGCGTCGAAGAAGTCGGGACTGATGGGCAGCGCGGTCTGCGTCGACTGCCACGGCAACCACACCATCCTTCCGGGCGACGATCCCAAGTCCGCCACCCACCGCCAGAACATCCCCACGATGTGCGGGAAGTGCCACCCCGGGATCCTCGAGCAGTACGAAAAGAGCGTCCACGGGAAAGGGATGCGCGGCGGGATCGCCGAATCGCCGGTGTGCACGGATTGCCACGGCGAGCACACGATCGCCAAGGTCCGCGACCCGTCCTCGTCCGTGAGTTCCCGGAACATCCCGAAGACGTGCTCGGGTTGCCACGAAAGGGAGGGGATCTCCACCCGGTACGCCCTCCCCAAGAAGCGCTTCTCCTCCTACATGGATTCGTTCCACGGGATCGCCGTCGAGTACGGGATGACGAAAGCCGCCAACTGCTCCTCCTGCCACGGAGTGCACGACATCCTGCCGTCCTCCGACCCGGCCTCCACGGTCCACAAGGCGAATATCCCGAAGACGTGCGGGAAGTGCCACCCCAACGCGGGGCCCAACTTCGCCAAGGGGGACGTCCACGTGGAGGTTTCCCCGAAGAAGGCGATGGGGGTGTTCGCCGTCCGGCTCTTCTACACGCTCTTCATCTCCGCCCTGGTGATCCTGTTCGCCCTGCACATCGGTCTGGAGCTGTACGGCCGCTGGAACCGCAGGAGGGAGAACGGTCCGGGCGGAAAGGAGGGGCAATCATGAGCCACGCCGATCTCGCGGCCGGGAAAGTGACCCGGATGTCGCTTCTCTTCCGCATACAGCACCTCCTCCTGACGTTGCTGCTCACGGTGCTCGCGGTCACGGGATTCGCCCTGATGTACCACGAGAACTCCCTGGCCCAGTGGATCATCCGGCTGGAGGGGGGCGTCCACAACCGGGGGATCGTTCACCGGATCGCCGCCGTCCTGCTGATGGCGAACCTCGTGTACCACGTCTTCTACATGCTCCTCTCCCGGGAGGGGAAGCCGGAGCTGCGCGAGCTCTTCATCGTCCGGCAGGACATCGACGACTTCTTCCAGTCGCTCCGGTACAATCTCGGGGCGGCGAAGGAGTACCCGCGTTTCGGGAAGTACGGGTACAAGGAGAAGTTCCAGTACTGGGGCGCGTCGGCGGGGATCGTCCTCATTTCGGTCACCGGCATCATGCTGTGGGCGGAGGAGTTCTCCATGGTCTTCTTCCCGAAGGTCGTCCTCGACCTCGCGATCGTCATCCACGGCTACCAGGGGCTCCTCGCGTTCCTGATCCTCTTCCTGTGGCACCTTTACAACGTCCACCTGCACCCCTCCGTCTTCCCGATGAACCCGTCGTGGATCACCGGGAAGGTGTCGGCGGAGTGGATGCGCGAGGAGCATCCGCTGGAATACGAAAAACTCAAAGGGAAAGGGCTTTTATGAGGAAGTTCGCGCTAACGGCGGTCCTGGTCTTCCTCGGCGGGGCGTTCCTCCCCGGGCTCGCGGGGGACGCCTCCGCCTCGATCTCGCTGGAGAAGTGCACCCTGTGCCACGGGAAGCCCGAGTTCCGCAAGCTGCTGGTGGACGGCCAGATCCGGGATCTCTACGTCACGGGAGACACGCTCAAGGGATCGGTTCACGAGAAGAAGGTGTGCACGGACTGCCATTTCGACGTGAGCGAGATCCCCCACCGGACGCGCCCCAAGCGGGTGACCTGCACCCACTGCCATTTCAAGGGGAACAAGGAGGGGGCTCCCCAGTCCGACAACGTCCTCGCCTACTTCGACTCGGTCCACGGCACGGCGATCGCCCGCGGGAACGCGAAGGCGCCGCTATGCCAGGATTGCCACGGCAGCCACACGATCCTCAAGACCAAGGATGCCGGATCGAAGGTCGCCCGGGGGAATGTCGCCGAGACGTGCGGAAAGTGCCACATGGAGATCTACGCCCAGTTCAAGGGGTCGATTCACGGGGCGGCGCTCGCGAAGGGGATCGCGGAAGTGCCTTCCTGCACGGGGTGCCATGGGGAGCACCGGATCTACGCCCACACCGACCCCAAGTCGACCGTATTCCCGACCCACGTGTCGGACCAGTGCTCGAAGTGCCACGCCTCCATCAAGATCATGGGGAAGTTCGGCATCGAGACGGAGCAGGTGGCCACCTACAAGGAATCGTTCCACGGCGTGGCGAGCCAGTTCGGCTCCCGCACGGTGGCGAATTGCGCCTCCTGCCACGGGGTGCACGACATCCGGCCGCCGGACGACCCTCTCTCCATGGTGAACCCGAAGAACGTGCCCGCGACGTGCGGGAAGTGCCACCCGGGCGCCAACCCCAACTTCGCGGTGGGGAAGATCCACGTGGACGCGAAGAACAAGGAGTCGGGGATCATCTACTGGACGGCGACGTTCTTCAAATGGCTCACCATCGGCACCATGCTCGCCCTCATCGCGCACATCTTCCTCGACATGTACGGAAGAACGCGGCGCCTGCGCGGGGAGCGATAACTACGCGGAACAAAAGCGCAAATCACGAACGATCGGGGAGCGACGATAATGCCTGAGGACGACCGGAAGGACGCAACCAGGGACGCCGTCGGAAGGGAGATCGAGGCGGCGATGAACGAGCAGGTTTCGGGACTGCCCCCGGAAGAGGCCGAGGCGCTGCGCGAGAAAATCCGCCTGCGCGTGCGGGAAGAGATCGAGCGGGATCTCAGGGACCGGACCGCCTCGGACAGGAGGGACGCGTCCCGCCTCGCGAAGGAGGCGCGGAAGAAGGAGAAGCACGGGGAGGAAGGGGAGACGTTCCTCCGGTTCAACCGGAATTTCCGCTTCCAGCACATGGTGATGTTCTCCTCGGTCATCCTCCTCATCATCACCGGGATGCCGCTGAAGTTCCCCAACTTCATCCTCTCGCGCTTCGTCATCAACTTCTGGGGCGGGATCCAGTACTCCACCGTCGTCCACCGCATCGGCGCGGGGATGCTGATCTACTTCATGGTCCACCACTTCCTCTACACGATCCTCACGCGGGACGGGCGACGGGACTTCCTGCTCCTCCTTCCCAAGCCCGGCGACGCGAAGGACATCGTCCACAACATCCGGCACTTCCTCGGCAAGCTCCCCGACAAGCCGCGGTTCGGGCGGTTCAGCTACATCGAGAAGTTCGACTACTGGGCGGTCTACTGGGGCTGCATCATCATGATCGGGTCGGGGCTGTTCCTCTGGTTCGAGACGACCGTCCTCCGGTTCCTGCCGAAGTACGCCCTCGACGTGGCCCATGAGATGCACAGCGACGAGGCGATGCTGGCGACCCTCGCGATCGTCATCTGGCACTTCTACAACGTCCACTTCAACCCGGACCGGTTCCCGGGGACGCTGCTCTGGTGGCACGGCCGGATGTCCGAGCACGAGATGAGGGAGGAGCACCCCCTCGAACTGGAGGAAATCGTGGCGCGGAGAGCCAAGGCGTCGGCGGAGGTCACCGACCGATGACGGGGAAATTCAGGGAGTGGTGGAAAACGATCGTCGTCAGCCACCGGACCGCCGTGCTGGTCGTCGCGGTCGTCATCGGGCTCCTGGTCGTCTACAACGGGGCCTTCTTCGTGGCGGCGTACTTCCCCAATTCCTGCCGGGCGTGCCACTACATGGACCCGTACGTCGACCAGTGGAAGGCGTCCGCGCACGCCGACGTGACGTGCATCAAGTGCCATCACTTCTCGCCGATCTTCATCACGGTGACCACCCTCAAGTATTGGACGGGACTCTACAACCCGCGTCCCCGCGCCGACGTGAGAGACGCGGCGTGCCTGACGAGCGGATGCCACGAGGGAAGGATCGAAAAGGGGAAGGCGAAGCTGGGGAACATCACCTTCGACCACCAGGACCACATGACGAAGCTGAAGCGCGGGGAGAAGCTGCGCTGCACGAGCTGCCACTACGCGATCGTCCAGGGGGAGCACATCGTCAAGGGGTCCCACACCCAGGTCGACACCGGCGTCTGCTTCCTGTGCCACTTCAAGGGGATCAGCGCGGGGCAGGCCCTGGGCGGCTGCCCGGGATGCCACGGGACGCCCACGAAGGTCGTGGAGCACAGCGGCTTCATGTTTTCCCACGAGTCGTACCTGAAGCTCGGCGTGCCTTGCAAGCAGTGCCACATCCGGGTGTCCGAGGGAGACGGGAAAGTCCAGGACGCCCATTGCTACGACTGCCACGTGGGAAGGCTCGAGAAGAAGGGCGACGTGCTGGCGATCCACCGCACCCACGTCACCTACAAGGCGATCCAGTGCTTCAAGTGCCACGAGAGGGTACGCCACGGGACGGTGGAGCTGGTGAAGACGTTCGAGGTCCAGTGCGACGGCTGCCACAAGCGCCTGCACAACTACCAGAAGGAGATGTACATGGGCGCGGGGGCCAAGGGGGTCCCCGACACCCCGTCGCGGATGTTCTCGGCGCAGGTTTCGTGCGACGGGTGCCATACCCGGTCCGTGGAGGTGAAGGAGTCCGGGGTGGCGTTCCCGGGCGAAAGCAAGCTTGCGGCGGAGCGGAAAAGCTGCGTCGCGTGCCACGGGAAGCGGTACGACCTGATGCTCGACGACTGGGTCCGGGAATCCCGGGTCCTGGTGGCCGACATGGAACGGATCGTGGCGGCCGGGAAGGCGGCCGTCGGGAGCGGGGCGACGACCGAC
>Ga0209212_1005514_pt1 | contig 15027 bp, 13 predicted proteins | sample RifGroC2_FD_183996 | JGI IMG/M metagenome (GOLD analysis project Ga0209212, IMG submission 183996) | Groundwater microbial communities from Rifle, Colorado, USA - Groundwater C2 (SPAdes) (version 2) | ecosystem: Environmental > Aquatic > Deep subsurface > Groundwater | place: Rifle, Colorado... | reverse complement strand
CTCTACCCCCCGGGAACGATCTTCCAGAACCACTGCGGAACCGATCGAATTCATCCTACAATCCTCTCTCGCCCTGCTCAGTAAACTTCATACAGTCGAGTGTCTCACGCATGTTGACACGGAGGGCATTCGCCGAAAATCGAGAGCATTTTCGCCCTCGGCGAAAGTACACACTATTTCCCGCAGACAACTCCCAACGTGATTCCCTGCCGTTTCGTTCAAACCTTTAATTCTTATGTGAAGATCAGGTTCCACGTTGCTTTCGCCTACGGTCGAACAGGGAGAAGGAGGCGGGCAGTTCCCCGTCACGGGAGCCCAAACGCGCCCCTCATGAGGGCGGCCAGCAGCTGAGTCAGGACGCCGATGGTTACGGTTCCGCCCTTCTCTTGAACCACACCCATGGCTTTGCGCCAGCGCGTCTCGTCTCTGGCGGCATCGGCAAACTCATGCCCTGCCCAGGTGAGAGTTCTGATGATTCCAATAGGAGAATCGCCGCCCATCGAAGAGGCGTCCTCGCCCTTCGCGAGACCTGCATCGATGAGCAGGTACGCGTGGTATCCGACTTGTGCCTCCGTGTATCCCTCGAATTTCAAGTCCTGTGCCCATGGCGCCCATCCTGAAGGTGCATCCTCTATTGCGAGCATCATTTTTCGGATGAGTTCCAGATCACGTTTCATGCGTTTGTCCTTGTAAGCTCAATCCAATTATTTAGGCCTACGGGGTGATTTTGGATGGACACATTTTGTCCAATCAAAACAGCCTTTCTGGTCCATAACTCCACAATTGTTCGCGTTATCGCAATCAAAATTTACTTGTCCCATTTTATCTGGCTCTTTTGTTCCTTGCCGACTGGAATAATGGACCGCATGGGTAATTGTCACAGTGGCGGTTCCTCTCAACAAACTACATTCAAACGCTCCTACCTTCGTTTCGGTAACCATGTGTCGACTCCTCACTAAGTGGAATGTGTCTCATGTCTCGCTACGGCTGCGAGCGCTACGGGCAAAACCCGGTCAGGAAGAAGGAGGCGGGGGGCTCTCCTTCAGACGGCCCTTCTGGATAAGAACCGCCTCAACGGATGCTCGATCATCGTAAAGATCCTCGATCACACGCCCGACGTAGTGGTGCGCATCTTCTGCCTCCTGCTGGGTAACGATACGCCAGTCATCATGGAGAACATCATTGCCAAGCGTCCGAACGAGGCCCTGTGCTCGTTGGCGCCTAGCAGAGGTGATCACACCGTCCAGACCGGCTGCCTCAACCTTCTTGTACAGGTCTTTCTCGTTGTAGCCGTTGCTCTTGAGGGTCTTCTCCAAGGCCGAGCGCAGGAGGGCCGCCGCACCCCGCCATGCCTCGACTGACATGCACATCTCCGCCTCACGGTACTCGTTCAAGATGCCATCCGGGACACCAGCCGGTAGCTTCGCCTTTGGAATGGATGTAGGCCAGAACGAAAGCATCACAGAGCCGGACACATATTCGTTGTCACACGCGACTTTCACCACTCCGGCACAATTGCAGACAGAACACTTCAGAAATTTGTAGATCAGACGAGAGAAATTGCCCCCAAACTGCCGTGTATTCCGTGCAACGATGATCGAACCGTATTCTCCGGCACTATGTTTGTACTCAAAGGTGGTGGGTGCGCCACAATCGGGACAATCGGCGCGTACATGGCCTTCGACAAAGACAGGTTTCATTCGTCCCCTCCTTCGGCCTTACGCCCAAACAGAAACCTTCCCAGCAGCCCCCTCTACTTCCTGTTCGACAATCTTTCCATGATTCCGTTCATCATCGTGAGGCAGCGGACACCGTTGACCTCTTATTCCATTTTACGGACGCGCGCCTTGTCAATCCATTTCAAGAACATGGGCTCTTTGTTTTTATTCGACGATATCAGGAAGATTTCCCTCCTCGCACGTGTAAGCGCAACGAGGAAGTTGCAAATATCCTGATCTGTCACGTGGCTTTTGTCTTCGGCTTTAATGAAATAAAGATCATCAAAGTGCGTTATGAAAACATAATCGGCAGACAGCCCTTTGGAACTGGAGATAGTCGTTGCCGTAATGGATATCTTCCTGATGCCCGGTTCCATAGAAGGTTGGGTTGACAATGGGAGTTGGTCTCGGAGGAATGCCATTGCCTTTCCTGCGGGGTCAACTTCAAGGTGTCCAAATAGTTTGGCTTCGTGTTCATCATCTCCCCGCTCGCCGTTCTTGGCAGCACGGAGTACACGCAGTAACGCTCTTACCTCTTTTTTCAGGTCTGACGGCATAATTTTGGAAAACGAAGGGGGATCTTTTTCTGTGGCCGTCCGACTCAAGAGACTCTCAAAATCAGCTGCCGGAAGGAGAGCCTTTGCGGCCACGCGCCATCCAAGATTACCTTTATAATCTTCAAGCAAGAGATTCAGCCCCTCCAGAAGAGTCGGTTCGGGACGCTCTTGCTTTTCCGCGTAGTGAAGATTTTGGAATCCTTTTTCACGCAATGACGCAACAATATGCCTACATTGCACTCTGGTTGGTGATATAACCAGCACGGAGAATTTGTTTCTAACTTCTTCGGCAATCTCTTTGATACGTTTTTGAATGAACCAAGGAATCTGTGTCGCAAACATTTGCCTGTAGATAATCGACGGATACCGCTCGCTTTCTTGGTCCTTATCTGGGTCTTCGAAATACCGAAAGGGCTTATCTATTCTGCCAGGGAGGTAACCGTCCCTTGCAGCTCCCCGAATGATATCGTTTGTTGCATCGACAATAACCCGTGTGCATCGTGAACAAAAAGGCAAAATAAAGTTCTGGTACCCAGATGCGGAATTTGCATGCCTGTGGCGAATGTGCCGGGTACTTGCGGATTTCAAAGTCTCATAGAGTGCTTGGTCGTCATCACCGACTATAAGCACCGGACTCTTTGAGGCAAGCAGTTCAATTAGGGCAACCTCTAATGCGTTGAAGTCCTGAAATTCGTCAACGACCACCTGTGTGTATGTAGGAATTTTGATTGGATTTTCCTCAAAATTACGTACAGCGGCGTAGACCATGTCGGAGAACCCATAATAATGCCCGTAATACGCCCGTCTTTTCTTGTAGAACTTAATGTTACCGTCGTCGTGATCAGCCTTGTTGTTGAACAACGCATCAAATTCAATATCATCGCCGAGGAGGGTGAGAGAGTCCTGCTGGATGACTTTTGTCAGTTTTGAGAAAATCGATACGGATTGCCGAGTGGCTTTCTCTAATTGCTGCAGAGCGAAGCCGTGTAGCGTCCGGACCTCCGAAAGCCCAAAGAGTTCGAGAGAGAGGTCTTCAACAAGTGAGTTTACAAAAGTTAGGGTGAGAGTGTTCGCCTTTCCCTCCAGAACTTTTCGGAAGAGAAAGGTTTTTCCGGTCCCAGGACCGGCGACAACAATCTTTTTTCTTGCACCTGAAGCCAGTACAGCATCAATATGCTGCTGTCGATGTAGTTTCGCAGCCTGATGCCTATCTAAAGATAATTCCAAATTTTTCCTCCTGATCCAATTTCTCCTCAGTCCGCCTACTAATTCTCTGCTTCAGCTGCGGGCGATCAGCGAGAAAGAGGCGAGCCGTCAGCGGTAAGCGGTTGTTAGCCCCCCTTCTTTCTTGATGGTCCTGACCAACCATCGAATGTTGCACCGGGCGCAGCCGTTCCCTGAAAACTAATTCCTATATCGAACACTCCAGGTAATGGATGGGCAAGGCTGTGTTTCCCTTCGAATGTTTCGAAATCTTTTTCTATAGTCTCGATGACCCTTTTCCCGAACTTAGCAGGATGAACACAAAAATTTCCGGCCTTATCAACTTCGATTGTATCAGCGTCGTTGCTAAGCCAGCCGGAAGGCAACTTGACACCTTTTCTGTTTATCAGAGATATCGTCACTTGGTGGAGCAACCCGTGGCGATATGCTTCCCAGAAATTCTTTGCGGCTGGGTCATTGATGAATTCTGGAAATATTTTCCTGAGTTCAACGTAGAAAGAATTATTCGAAATCGAGTCCTCGTGTATTCCGCTTTTTTCCCTCAGGTATCGCTCCAGCAATGGGAACACAATTATCAATATTGCGAAGCCAGCATTCCCATTCGCGTATAGGTCATCAAGAACTGAAACGAACCAATCTCGAAAGTAATGCCTGTTCATCGGGACTTCTCCTCCTTACCACTTCCGAGGAGGGGTGCTTGTGTACGGTTTGGATCGAGCTACTGATATCATTTTCCTCATCCATGTCTCTTCGCTGCCTCTGTTCGAAGCGCAGTCTTGGGCCAACTCCACGCCTTCCACCTCCGCCCGAAGACGCACGTACCCTCGCACTACATTTTCCTGAAACTCAGTCCAATTCCGTTTCGTACTTGTAAGGATTCTTCCGCAAGAGGGTGATTTCAGCGTGTTCAGTTTTGCCGAAAACTTTGTCCTGTCTACGGGCTCCTTTCCTCTATCTTTCATGATCGCCTGGTAGGAACAATAAATTTCGTCGTTACGAAGGTAGAGGTCTGAATGATTGGCGGCGGCCCAGAGGGCTTCCTCGTAATCATCGGCCTCCTTCATAGTAGCTTTCTGGTATGCCAATTTTAGGTGCTCTTGGGAGGCTTCGATTGCCGAGCGAATTGCTTTTTTGTAGTGGTCCGGCGAAACGTCTGCACACGGTTTCGGGTCGCGGAACAGCTCCCAACACACTTTCTCGCACACCAAATGGATGTAATGCGGAAAACCATCGCTAATGGCCGCGATCCGGGTTTTCATTCGTACGTCAATGTTGATATCGAAAGCTTTCAATGACGCTTCGATGATTTCGAGGCGTGGCCCATAAATCAGACGATCCAGTTTGACCTCTTGAATATAACGATGCGCGGAGCCATGCGCTCCCAGCAGCTCATTGAGAGACTTGCCAATTCCACAGAAAATGAACTGAATATTGATCCTCTGGTCGCCTATTTGCTTTAGCATATTGGCGACATTTACCTTGTCTTCTTCCTTCTTCATCAGATCGAACTCATCGACTACAACGAGCGTCTTACTTTTGTACCCACCTGTAAGATGTTTCAGCAGCAACACAGCGGAGTTGATATCCGTTACGTCGGAGATTTGCCCGTCATCGCGTTTCCTTTCTCCTTCATAGGACATAACCGATGGGACACCAACCTTTACCTTTCTGGTCAAGGCATCACTGCCGCCCATGGGATTAGCGACAATCGCCTGAGCGATACTCTGTATGATCCTGAAGAATGTGGTGCTCGCATCACAAGAAATTATGACGGGGTTCCGATCGGATGTTTGGTGTTGGACGGCTGCAGTTTGGGCCAGCGAGGTTTTCCCGACTCCCCTGTCTCCGTATATGAAAATGCTTCTTCCCGGTGACGCGAGTGCTTCTTCGATGGCATCCATCTGCTTTTGTCTACCCATCAGCAACTCTATTGACTGGATCGGGGAAGACGGGCTCAGGTGGTGCGGAAGCATGGCGGTGAACTCTTCTTTCGATAAGCTACCGATACTCATAGGTCCTGCCTCACTACCCTTACATTCGGGTTTTTCCCTCAATGATATTCCGTCTGCCAGTTTTATCTCAATTTATTTTATGGCGTACATACTACATGCATGGGAGGAGGGAAATTTTTTGGGGTCAAAAGTTTGAAACGGTGACTAAACATCGGCTCGATGGATTTCCCCCCGTATGCCCGATCCGGTTTCCACGTGGGCGGGCTCCCCTTTGCCGTGGGACCACGCAAGATCCACGGCGGGCATGGGCGAGATAATGCGGGTCGAAGATGGACCCACAATGCCCACCAGGACACCACGTCCCATCGAATCCCCAACAGTCCGCACCTAAGCACTTGATATCGTGCGATAAGTAGAGGACAAGATATCCCGTGTCCGCAAGGACGTGAGGGTTCAAGTCCCTCCTCCGGCAGCAACCGCCAACGAAAGAGCAGCTTCCATCAACGGGAGCTGCCCTTTTTCCTGCGGTTGGTGCTCGAGAGGGGTTCGAACGGGCGAGGATCGCCGAGCGATTAGCGAGGATGAGCGCGACGCATGAGAGCGCGGAAGATCCGAGCCCCGCCGCAAAAGCCGAAGCCATGGATGGGCGGAGGCTCAGGCGGGCGCCCCCTCCCCAGGCACGATTTATTTTTCGTGGAGTAGAACAACGAAATTGGGGGCGCTTGGTACCGAGGTTAGAATTCCTGCTCACGGTGTGATCTTTTCGTACCCATTATCATGTCTTCGATTTCGGCATTAGCTGTTTTGGTAAACGTTTCAATTGCTTTACGATGGTTGCTTGTCGCTAAACGCAAAGCATTAACCTGTCCGACAATTTGCCTCTGCTTTTCCAGCGGTGGCAAAGGAATTTCGTAATTTGCAATCATTTCGCTGTTTAAATTCGGCTGATTGTTTCCGCTCGCCAATTTTCGCAATTCATCGTATTCGCTAATCAGAAAAAACCATAAGTAATCAATGTCAACACGAGGATCAATCTTGTAGAGTACGCAGCATGCTTGATTGGTTGCCGCCTCAATTCCTAATTTCGCTGTGCGGCCTCTTGTTGCCCCCTGACCGTACATAGCAACAAGCAAACTACCCGGGGGATACAATTTAGCAGTGCTATTTCCCAGCCCCAATCTTGTAATCTTCTCTTCTGTGTCCATGATGACTTCGTTTCGGACTTCTGTGGTCTTCACCCAAGGAATATCACCATCGTCATAATATGCATTTATCCTCCGTAATGGCGTACCACCACTCCCCATATGGCATATCTCTTTGATCCGAGCAGTAGAAAATTTCGGAGCAGGTAGCTTGTATGTTGCGTTCCAACACATGTTAAAACCCCACCGGTTAATCTTGTTCCAATACATCGCGAAAGATTTTGGTTTAATAGATGATCGGGTGACAATGCCGAGTTCATACGAAACGACATCCCTCTGTTCATTTTCTTGACGCCCAATTGCTTGTTTTTCCGCTGCAATTTCCTTCTGCGCCTGCTCCCACCGTTCCACGATGGCCTGCTGAGACTCCTTTGGATGTGGCGGCACAGGAATTTGCAGAAGGTTTTGAGTGTACAGGCGCTCTTTGACGGCTCCGACACGATGAACTTGGATGAGCTTTTGGAAGAACGGCAACTGGATCAGGATATCGACGTATTGCGGAATCCAGCTTTGATCCTTGATCTTCCAAACTTGATATTCGGGACTGGTAATGGCATCTTCCTCGACTTCCGGGACCCGTCCCAGGGAGCCGACGTTTGCCCGTGTCGGATTGTGGAAGAACCAATCGCGGCGAATTCTCTTATACGGGGCGTTGAACTCGGAGCCCTTCTGGTGGTGGTTGAAAAACACCCCACCGCGGTTATTTACACCGTACACAGGCCACATCTTCTCCGGATCGTCGAAGGGCCGGACCATCTCCGTGCTTTCCTCGATAAACTGCCCGAAAGGCACGAATCCTGGGTGTGCGTTACGGAAAGCGGCTGCTACCGCCGACTTGATATCCCACCGTTCGAGGTCCTTAAACCTGACGGCGATGGCCTGCGGAAGAGAAGAACCGACCACCATCAGACCACCACCTCCCCGAGGAAGAACTTCTCCGGGTTTTCCCGAAACTCCCGGTACAGTTCCAGGCAGCTCTTGTCCAGACCGGGAGGGAAGTTCTTGTTGGGGTACAGCTCGTTCTGGTCTTCCTCGCCGGTAGCGGTGATTCCCACCTTCTCCGCCTCGTACAGGAAGATCGGGTAGGCGAACCGTTCTTTCAGAAGCGCCCTGGCTTCCTGGCGAATCCGCTCCTCCATCCGCTTTTCGTATTCATTCAACTCCTTTTGGGATGCTTTGCGGCGCTCCGCATCGCGGACCGCCTTTGCTGCTTTGATCTCCGCCTCGAGCCGGGTGACTTCCACCGCCATTTCCGAGGCATACTTGTCGCGTGTTTCCTGCTCGGCCTTCCGCCTCTTCCCGTCGAAGTCTTCCTTTTCCTCCGCGCTGAACTTCTGCAGGAACAGGAGTGACGCCTTGACGCTGGCCCCGGAGGATAAGAACGTTTCCTGAGGCAGACTCACCACGGCCCGGATAAAAGCCCGGTCCTCGCAGAATTCCCGCACGTAGGCCAGGGAAGGGTTGTTGAAGATACCCTCCGGCAGGACAATGCCGAGCCGCCCACCCGGCTTCAGAAGGGAAAGGCACCGCTCGATGAAGAGGATCTCCGTCTTGATTTTGCTGTTGCTCCCTTTCGGGAGCTCGAACAGCGAAGCAATGGGCTTTCCCTTGGCCGCCCGAACACGGGCTTGGGCCTCGCGGTACAGGTCGCCATATTCCTCTATGTAACGACGTTCTCTCTCTTCGGTGATCGTCAGGTCTTCGTCGCGCACCACGTCGTCGGGATCGACGCTGGCTCCGAACGGCGGATTGGTCAGGAGGATGTCGAATCTTCCCTCAAAGATGCCATTGAAGTTCAAGAAACCGTCGTGGTGGTGGACGCCGCCGTGGCCGTCTCCGTGCATGATCATATTCATCTTGCTGGTGCGCGCCATGCGATCGTTCGCGTCGGTCCCGAAGATGCGACGGTTGGCCAGATTCCAGAGCCGCGAATCACGTCGCTTCTGGTCGATGGTCGCCTGGATCGCCTCGTACTCGACCCGTAGCGCTTTCGCTCTCTCTTCATCGGAAAGCTTCCTGTCCTGCTCGACGGTGGCCTTGAACTCCTGGTAGCGCCGGTCGGCGCCCTCCAGAATTATCTGCCGGACGATCTCGAAGAAGCGGATAAGGAATCCACCCGACCCGCTTGCCGGGTCGCAGATTACGTCTCCCTCTTCGGGGGATACCATTCGAATCATGAACTCGACGATGGTCCGGGGGGTGAAGAACTGGCCGATTTCCCCACGGAAGGTTCGCCCGAGAAACCGCTCGAAAGCGATCCCCTTGATGTCCTCGCTGGTGTCGGAAAGGTTGTACTGCTGCAAGAGGCGAACGATCTCCAGGCCGGTGGCGAGTTTAAGGTTCAGTTTTTCGTCGTCGGCGAAAATCTTGTCTGTTCCGTAATGCCTTTTGGTCTTCTGGAAAAGATCTTCCAACGGATTGTCGCCGATCTGCTGCTGGAGGAACTCGGCGGTGAACACATTCTCCCGAGCTTTCTTCTGGCGCAATTCCCTCTCGACGTAAACCTTTACGAAAAGAATCTTGGCGATCTCGTCGAAGGCCGCCGCGGGATCTTTCTTCTCCCTGTTGCGGATAACGTTGTGGCATTTGTGCAGCAAATCGGCGAACTCGTCTTCTTTGAACACCTTGAGGCGGGAAACCAGTTCCTCGATCTCTTTGTCGGTGGCGTCGGCATGGGGGATGTTCTCGATCTCGTCGAAATTCGGCATCATCCGGGAATGATCGACCTTCCAATACTTGGTTTCCCGGTTGTTGTGCGTAACGAAGAACTTCGCCTGTACGTACTGGGCGTAGTTGCCTCCTTGTGTATAGGTCTCGGCGTCGATGGTGACGTTGTCCGCCTTGCACTCCACCACGATGAGGGGCTTTTTCCCGTCCGCCTTATCCGATGGACAGCGCCAAACAAGGAGATCGGCCCGAGCCTTTGATGAACCTCTCTCGACAACGGCGATTTCTTCATCCATCTGATCGATGGCGAATCCGTATTCGTTGACCAGGACGCAGAGGTATTCCTGCCGGACACGCTCTTCCGGTGTCTCGGCCAGCCATCTCTGCCGGACGTGGCTCCAGATTTTTCCCTTTTCGCGGCGAACCTCCAAAACACCGGGTGTCTCGGGAGGCAATGTCTTTTTCTTCGCCATTTTTACCCCTTGTTGGTTATGGCAGTGATGATGGAATCTCATGCAATCGAAGCATTCCGTTTATATCACCCCGAGCCTGCACTTGGTTCTTTCCTCGGACAACCACTTCTTCGTGAAATGTACCCTGAAGGGAACCCGTGGACGTATTCCGGCGACATTGGCCATATCCTCAAGCGAAACAAACCGCTCGATCATCCCGAGCATCGTTCCCACACGCAAACAGGCTTTGTCCTGGGAAGAAAGGAACCATGCCCCCTCGTGCCCATGGGCACAGGCAAGCAGCTCTTTCTCTCCTTCATCAAGCATCGCCAATTGGAAATTGCTGTCCACCATCGCATCAACGACAGCTTTCTCATCGACCTGGTGGACGCTCACTCTCTTCCGCAACTCCGCCGCGTCGACCTGGTTCGGATTTCCCGCCAAGTTCCCGGTTTCCGCCTCTTCGATACACTTCTCAACGGTCGCGAGCTGAAACCCGCCCATCAGATGTTTCCAGACCCCCACGCGATGTGCTTCAAAGATCGCCGTCGAATCAAGAAAGACGACGTCACTGCGCTTCAGCATCGTTGCCGGTCGCCGATTCGTCTGCGGGTTGCAGACCGTACAGTCCCATGACCCGCCACATTTCTTCCGGTGTAAGGTCCAGCAGGCTGGCAGCCCGCGATCCCGAGAGAAGTCCCTTATCCAGAGCCTTCAGGATACGATCCATAAATCTTTTCGAAAACAAGGCCGGCAAATTCCGCTCGTTCGGCACCCGGCCGTTCCATGTCAAGCGGTCCTCGTCAATGCCCATGGCATCAGCCGGCGATAAAATACCGAGCGCACGGAGGCGGTTGAACAGGGCCTTTGCGGTAACACCAAACTCATCTGCCGTCCGATTGACCCATCCGTGGATTTCTGCCGTTGATCGCTGATTCCAACATCCTTCCACTGCCATCCGGGGCATCAGGAGGGCGCCCGCGAAGTTGTCTGCGAGCCGCTCGATTCGCTTGGCCTTATTGCCCGCCGGTTGTCCGGTGTCGATGTGTTCGGGAGGCATGGTTTGCCAGGTAAGGAGGTGGAAGAGTTCATGGGCGAAGTCGAATATTCGACGCCCTTCCCGCTCCCGCCGATTGACGAGGATCGTATTGAACTCCGGCAGGTGGCATGCGGCTCCCGAGATGGAAACGTCCTGCACGTCAACGTGGAGGATCAGAATCCCGAGGCGTTCCTCGGCGATCCGGGGCAGTATGGTTGCGGGACGGGACCCAAGGTTCCATGTCTCGATCAAGGATTCGGCGGCCTCCCAAGCGTCTTCGAAGGCACTCCTGTACGTCAAGCCCAGTTGGTGGACCAGCGGGCTGAAGGTTTCGCCGAGTTCTTCTCCAAGAGTTCGATAAGCGGCAATCCAGGTCTTCGCCTGCTCTTCGAATGCGTCAAGAACCTCCGGGGCCGCCTGTGCCCGCCAGCTGAAGACGCCTTCCCCGACCAAGCGGAACGGATCGGTGAAATAATCGAGATCTTTCCCGAGGGCTCGAATGAACGCAAGCAGCTCGGCGGACGATACCTTCCGCTGACCGTTTTCAATGGCCGACAACGTTTGCCTGTCTTTAAACCCTATGTTCTCGGAAAGTTGCTTCTGGTTGAGCCCAAGCGCCTCCCGGGCCATCCGGATCCTGTCGCCAATCGTCCGGTGAAAATCCCTTTTTCGTGTTGTAATCATCCTCACCCCCCTAGGCCCGTACTCCTCTTAACGCCATATTATCTTGCAATAATTAAAATGCAAGATAATTATTCACGCCAATGACTGAATAAGTAATGCCCTGATTTATCTTAGAATAAACTGTAAAAACAGGTTCTTACATGGCAGGTGCCTGCATATCGTCGCCAAGGTCGCTTCGCTCCCCAACAAATTGCACTCCCTGGGATACCCCGCAACGAGCACTCCGAGGGGCATAGCCCTGAATGGCCGGACGAGGGAATCGAACGGGTCAAGCTTCCGGCAATATGACGACTTTGCCCTTCACCTGGCGCTGGATCAGCCGCCGCATCGCACCGGCGGCTTCGGCCAGAGGCACCCGTTCGCAGATGGACGGCTTCACCTTGCCGGCCGCGAACCATTCCATCAATTGCTTCACATTGCGCAGGTGGCCTTCGGGGTCATGCTTGACCGAATCCCCCCAGTAGACGCCGACGATGGAGCGTTCCTTGAGGAGAGCGAGGTTGATGGGGATCTTCGGGATATCCCCGGCGGCGAACCCGATCACCAGGAGGCGACCGCCCCAGGCCGTGGCGCGCAAAGCGCTCTCGGTGTAGCGGCCGCCCACGGGATCGTAGACAACGTCCACGCCTTTGCCGCCCGTCAGTTCCTTGACGCGATCGCGCAGGTTCCCGGAGGTGTAATTGATCGTTTCATCGGCGCCCACCTTCCTGCACAGGGCGAGTTTCTCCTCGCTGGAGGCGGCCGCCAGTACGCGGGCGCCCATGACCTTGCCGATCTCGACGGCCGCCAGGCCGACGCCTCCCGCGGCGCCCAGCACCAGCAAGGTTTCGCCGGCCGAGAGGTGTCCCCTGTCCCGCAGGGCATGGAGGGACGTTTCATAGGTGAACAGGAACGCGGCGCCGGTTTCGAAGTCCATCCCCCCGGGGAGCGGCGTCACCCGGCCCGCGTCCACCGCGCACTCCTCGGCGAAACCGCCCCAGCCGGAGATGGCGCTGACCCTGTCGCCCGCCCGGAAACCCCGCGCATCCGTTCCGACCTCGACGATCACGCCGGCGATTTCCGTACCCGGCGAAAAAGGGAGCGGCGGCTTCACCTGGTAGAGCCCCTGCGCCATCAAGGCATCCGGGAAGTTGAGCGAGGCGGCCTTTACGTCGATCAGGACCTGGCCGGGGCCGGGACGCGGGGGCGGGATCTCACGGATCGCGAGATGCTCCAACGGACCGAACGCGGTGCACAGCAGCGCTTTCATCGTTTCCTCCAGCGACGATGTCCGCCCTCCTTGCCGGACACCGCTACTTTCCCGAGACCTCCGCGACGGCCTTCATGACGTTTTCCGAAGTGATGTTCGCATTGCCGAACAAGGTCTTCGTCTTCCCGCTGCGCGAATCCTGCACGACCACCGAAGGGGTGCCCGGCACCTTGAGCTTCGTGACGAGGGTGCCGAAATATTGCATCCCCGCCAGGACGTCGGCGTAATTCAACGGTACGTACTTCACCCCGAGGGGGGAAACCGCCGCCTGGACATCCTCCGGCGTGGGCTCCTTCGTTTTCCGCGCAAGGGTCGCCAGGGCTTCCCGGATCAGGAGATATTTCGCCTTCTCGCGGAGGATGAAGGACAGGTTGAAAGGGATGTAGTTGAGGGTTTCCTGGTGGATCGGGTAATCCACGAAAATCACCTTCGCCTGCCCCATGATCTTTCCGGCGCTCTTGAGGATCTCCGGCTCGGCGGCGCGGCACGCGGGGCAGAACCAGTCGGTGACGAAGTAGACCTCCAGGCTGCTTTCGGTATCCCCGAAGGCGAGGGATTTCACCGGCAGGCCGGCCGCGAACGCGTCGGGCTTCGAAAGGCCCTTCGAGGATATCCCGATGCCTGCGAGGAACGCGATAAGAATCAGAACCATCTTGCCCGCGAGCCGTTTCATCACGAGGTTCCTTTCTCCACCACGAATCCGGGATGCGATCCCGGGCAATCGCTCCAAGGCGATCAGAACGCACGCGGCTACGACCGCGAGGGCGATTCCGACGCACAATGGGCACCACTTTCCAATGACGTACTTCTGTATCCAGACGAGAACGAATTCCGATCCGAGCGCGCCGGAGAGCAGGACGGGGATCAAAAAACCGGAGAACCGGAACCGGTTCCTCGTGAGAAAAGCGAGGCCGCACAATGTGAAAAATCCGACCCCGACGGGGGAAAGCGGAAATCCGAAAAGACGGTACAGATGCGTCTCTTCGCACCCGTCGGTGCAGATCCCGAGCCAGGACATGACGGAAAGAATCCACGCCGCGGCAAACGGCGCCCCGATCCAATACCCGCGGGCCGATTTCCCCGGACCGGCCGATGCGGTTGTCTCCATGCCGGTTCCTTCCCCCGCTTCCTCCTGCCGACCGGACGTTCGGCTCCGGAAATAGCCGATGGATCGCGCTATTTCCTCCCCTGCCCGTCCTTGCCGGGAGGATTTCCTTTTCGTTGCGCGAGCAATTCCTTCACGTGTCCCATCAACTGCTCCGGCGTCGCGAATCCGTAGAGACGCGTCCACTTCCCTTCGCGGACGTCGCCGACCAGGAACGCGGGAGGGTGCTCCGTGAAGTCCGCCGAATACAGTCCCAGCCCCTCCAGAACGTGATCGACGTTCTGCTTCTCGCCGGTCAGGAAGTACCATCCCGGGCGGGCCTCCCACTGGGCCGCATACTCCTTCAACCGGGGAGGGATATCCGTCGCGGGATCCACGGTGATGGAAACGAGCCGCACCTCCCGGTCGAGGAGGTCGCCCAGCATCTTCTGCAGATCGGCGAAGACGGCGCCGAGGATGGGGCAGATGAGGCCGCAGTTGGTGAAGAACGTATCCACCACTACGATCCTTCCTCCCGCAACATCCCGGACGAATCGCACGTTCCTCCCATCCTGATCCATGAGCGGTGCGTCGAACAGACGCACCCGGGCCGGGCTGGAACGGACGGTATCCGCACCCGTCGCGCCTTTTCCTTCCTCCGCACGCAAGGGGGTCGCAACGGACAAGATCCCCGCGGCGACCGCGGCGGCAAGGATCCCGCGGGAGACGGAACGTCTTGCGGTTTTCCTCGACGGTCCTCCGCCCACCTTACCTCCCAAGGAAGATCTTGCCGGACGGTTCCTCGCCGTCTCCCGCCGCGGGGGGGGGGGATGCCGGGAGCCGCACGACCGCGCGGGTTCCCTTCCCCACCTCGGAATCGAAGCGGATCGCGCCTCTGTGCCCCTTCACGATGGAACGGCTTATAGAGAGTCCCAGGCCAAGGCCGCCGCTGTCAAGACGTGTGGAGAAGAACGGTTCCGTGATCCGGGACTGTACCTCGCGGGTCATCCCGATCCCCTCGTCGACGATGTGCACCTCCACATCGCCCATTTCGGGATTCCTCATGGTGTATACGCGGACGGCCTGCTCGTTCGAGGTCAGCGCCTGAAGCGCGTTGTGCAGCAGGTTGATCACCACCTGCTCCAGTTGCTGTCCCGACCCCATCACCGGCGGCAGGTCCTCCCCGAGAGTCACTTCGA
>Ga0209212_1005513_pt1 | contig 15027 bp, 18 predicted proteins | sample RifGroC2_FD_183996 | JGI IMG/M metagenome (GOLD analysis project Ga0209212, IMG submission 183996) | Groundwater microbial communities from Rifle, Colorado, USA - Groundwater C2 (SPAdes) (version 2) | ecosystem: Environmental > Aquatic > Deep subsurface > Groundwater | place: Rifle, Colorado... | reverse complement strand
GCGCGGCCATCTCCGCGGTTGTGTGGGTGTCCGGCCGTAAGACCGGGGCCGTATTGTGGGTGCTGACGGCGTTGGTCGGGATATCAAGAGTTCTCGCCGGTGTTCATCACGCGGCAGATATCTTCGGTAGTATTGCGATCAGCGTCGTGGTTGTATGGCTAATATCCGGCTTGATGAAACAGCGGCAACAGCTTTGAATGTGCAGAACGCGGAGAGAAACAACGGCGGATAAGGAGGAATATAACATGAAACTGGCGATCATTATATCGGTGACGGAACCCGAAACGGCCTGGAACGCATTGCGGCTCGGGAATTTCGCGAGAAAGCAGAACGACGAGGTCTCAGTGTTTTTCATGGGCCCCGGCGTAGACGCCGTAGAAACCACGGACGAGAAGTTTAAAGTTAAGGCGCAGGCCGAGGAATTCCTGCAGCAGGGCGGAAAGCTCCTTGCCTGCGGCACCTGCCTCAAGGTGCGCAACAAGGCCGGGAGCGAAGTCTGCCCGCTGTCCAGCATGAAAGACCTTTACGAGCTCGTGCGGGACTCCGACCGCGTCGTGACGTTCTAACCGTATGAAGGTCCGCGACAGCGGCATGCCCGACGCCGCCTTTTGGGAGAGCCTCTTCGATGTGGAACTGATCCTGGACCGCATGGCCGTTAATAGCTCCGTCCACGGCCTGGTCGAGTTCGGCTGCGGCTACGGGACGTTCACGCTGCCGGCGGCCCGGAGGATCTCCGGGTCCCTGCACGCTTTCGACGTTGATGATGAAGCTATGGCCCTGGCCCGGGACAGGGCCGCGGCTTCCGGGCTTGCCAACATCTCCTTCCTCCACCGTGACTTTCTTGAGGACGGCACTGGTCTGCCCGACGCTTGTGTGGATTACGTTATGCTGTTCAATATCCTCCATCACGAACGGCCAGCAGAGATAACGAAAGAAGCGCTGCGCATACTCCGGCCGGGAGGCACGGCCGGGGCGATCCACTGGATCCACTCCGCCGCGACCCCGCGCGGTCCCGCACTGGAGATCCGCCCGAAGCCCGAGGCGCTGCTCGAGCTGCTGCGCGCAAGCGGGTTTCAGCCGGCACCGGCGGCGCCGATTGAATTGGCGCCCTGGCATTTTGGGATCTGCGCAGTTAAATCTCTGCCCGCATAACAGGTCTTTCTCCACGGCGATCTTACAATCCCCCGCCAGTGTCGCAAGAGTACAATCCGGGTTTCCCCCCTCTCGTCGTGGGATTTTCTCTTTTCCTTTCCGAGTGTCGCAAAAGTGTTACTTTTGCGACACTGGGGGAGGGTAGGGCGGGGGTGATCACCTTTTACTGTGGATAGTAGGAAAGTAGGAATATACCACTATCCCCCCTGGGCGCCTAGCACCCGCCCCTTCTACCTCTTGACGCTTTACGCCCAGGCTTTATATACTGACTGTAAGATATTTATTACACCTGTTAAGATAGGTTAACAACATGACGCCAAAACTATCAGCTCTTTCTGTGCTCAACCAGAAATCCCAGGCACTGGTCCTGCGGTTCCTCTGGAAAAGCCGCTCCGAATGGAGCGGCCGGGAGATCTCCCGGCAGACGGGCCTTAGCGCGCCGGCCTGCCACCAGGCGCTTAAGCAGCTCGATGCCCGGGGCCTCGCGCTTTTCCGGCGCGTCTCCAACGTCCACCTTTATAAGATCAATTCCGATAATTACCTGGTCGAGCACGTCTTCGCCCCGCTTTTTGAGACGGAAGCCGCCCTGCCCGGCCAGGTCCTGAAAACAATTAAAGGCTTTCTGGCCGCTTATCCGGGAAATAAGAAACTTCTATCCGCTGTCGTCTTCGGCAGCATGGCCACAGGCCGGGAACGCCTCGACAGCGATATGGATTTGCTTGTCGTCACCTCCGACACCGCAAGCGCTGGGGAGCTGGAACAGCGCATCCAGAATCTGCGGACGTTGGTTTACAGGAAGTTTAGTATCCCCCTCTCGCCGTACATTCAACCGCTGGCCGAAATCCGGGCGAAGCTTAAAAAGAAACTTCCACTGATCCTCCGGATTCTGGAAGATGGCCAAAGCATATACGGCAAAGACCTTAAGGAGCTTTTACAATGACACCCAAGAAACATAAAACCCGGGACGTCTCACGCGACCACTACACCACTTACCGCAAAAAGGCCAAGGAGTTCTTAAACTCCATGGAAGCCTCTTTGCGGGTCAGGGAATGGAACGCGGCCGGGCTTAACGCCGTGCATTGCGCCATCTCTTCAGCCGATGCGCTGCTGGTTTACAACGCCGGCATCCGCTCCGCCGGCGACTCGCATCATGATATTACCTTTCTCCTGGTCCAGCACGTAAAAGATAAAGACGCCGCCCCGAAAGCTAAGACGCTCTCGAAGATACTCGATTACAAATACCTCGCGGCCTATGAGGACCGCGAAATTACGGAAGCGGAAGCCCTGGAGCTGGCCAAGATTACCCGGCGCTTCTTCGAGTGGATGGAATCCCTGCTTGCCGGCTAACGCCGGCAAGCCCCTGCCCGCAGCTCGTTATCTGTCGGCGGCATGTTTGCATAGAACCGGAAGTGCTAATGTGGTATAGTAGGAAAGTATGAATATACTACTCTGTAATGGTAAAGGCGGCACGGGCAAAACAACCCTCACTGTGCTGCTTGCTCACGCGCTGGCGGAAGCCGGCAAAAAAGTCGCGGTCCAAGACCGCGACCCCCAGGGAACCGCCACGCAGTGGCTCAAAGAGTGCGAAAGTACGAAAGTATCACTTTATGACCACGCCTCCAAGTACGACGCGGTTTTCATAGACACCCCGCCGCGCCTGGACACGCTGACCTCGGCGCTCGCCTCTTGTTCCGTGGCTGTCCTGGTCTGTTCACCATCACCCGCGGATATCTGGACCACCCGCGACACCGCGGAAGCGATCCGGCCGCACCTGCCTAAGAAAGCGGGGTTGAAAATACTTTTTAACGGTGTTCTCGCAAACACCGTTTTGTCCCGCGAGCTTCCGGACCTGGCAAAGCGGATAGGCGTTAAGGCGCTTACAACCACGATCTCGCGCAGGCAGTGCTATCAACACGCGGCATTACTCGGCTGGCAGGCACTGGACCTGGCCGCCCGGGAAGAGTTGTTTAAGGCAGCGCTGGAAATAGTAACAGAGTAATAAAGTAGGAAAGTATGACCAAACAAAACACATTGCAGGCCCGGCTTGCCCAGTCCCTGGATAAGATGAATAAGCGCGAAGCGAAGACCCACACCGCGGCCCCCGCGGCTTTGCCGGTGGGGGAGGATCGGAAGTGCAAGAAGCTGAGCATATCGCTTTTTAAAACCGATATAGCTAAGCTTGATGGCCTCCGTTCTTTTATGGAAGCGAATGGCCAAAGGATCTCCATTTCCCAGGCTGTAAAACTGGCGCTCCGGACCGCGCCGCTTTCTAACGATCTTGTTGAAGCGCTGGCCGCGATCCGGGCAGAAGACGGGCGCGTTTAATAGCTGCCTGGTGGGGGGCTTAAAAAGTTATCAACAATCCCCGGCAGGGCTGCGGAAGTGGGCTGAAAAGCTATGATATAGGGGTGACAAACTCTCATATAGCTATGATATAAGGGTGTCAAAGGCATGATATAGCGGTGACAAGGCCCTCTATGAGAATGAGGGCTCTAGAATCGGTAAGAATATAACGGTTAGAATTCGTTAACGAATTTTCGCAAAACCCTGTTGATAACTACGGCAAGGAAGCAGAATGACCTCGTACTTAATAGACGAAATACTTGAGCTCACCAAGGACCATAAAAGCCGCCCTTTCTTTGAAAAGGCTTTAAGGGAAATTGGGGAACATGTAATGGCCGAAGAGTTTGGGGAACTGAAACACCAGATAAGAACCGGCCAGGTCCAGAATCCAGCTAAATACCTGACTACCCTTTTAAAAAAGCGGATGGTTCAAGTAGGGGGGGACAAAGCAAAACAGGATCCCCCAGTAGTGCAGGAAAAGATTAAGACCTATTTCGAAGAGACACAGTTAACGCTGTTCTCAAATTTCCGGCCGGTCAAAGAAGAAGGGGAAGTAGACCAGGGCGTAATGGCCGTGCCTTACGGTAAAGAGATCATTCCCTGGGCTACTTTCATCAGCTCCTCATTTTTTACGCTTTCCACCAATAAAGCCAAATCCGATAAGGTTATGGCGAAGTTCCGTACGCTCGATGGCGAGGTTTCTGTTGTTCCGTTGTGGCGCGGCCGCATTAAGCCGGGCGACCGGGAGCGCGGTATTTTAACGGCAGAACACGCCAAGGTTTTAGCCGCCATAGAAAGCCTTTGGGTTCAGCAAGGCTGCCAGCGCAATAAATATCCGTCCGGCGCCGTCACCTGCTTCTGCTACGTTTCAATCCGTGACCTGGCTAAAGCTTTAGACTGGAAGTCTTTCAGCGGGCAGGGCTTAACCTGGCTCACAAGCATGGTCTACGATCTTAAGACTATGCCGTATTACGTGGACCTGTCCGCGATGAAGTTAAAAAATATAAATGGCTACGGTTTTAGTTTGCTCGGGGACGTTGAACTGGCTGAAGGCAAGAAGCGCGGCCAGCCAGAAACCGTCCTTAAAGTTAAATTCTCAACGCCCCTGAGCGTCCAGCTCCTGGAGCGTCATGCGGTAAGCCGGCCTAAAGAACTGGCGCATATCCATGGCGAGCTGGCTTTCCTGATAAGGCTGTTCATCGAGCCGATCCTTATCGGGCTGGACGGCAACGAATACAATAAAACCTTGGCGGACCTTATAAAAGAGCTTTCCCTGCCGGCTGCAGGCTGGCACGGCCACAAAGGGAAACGAAAGCAGATCTTCGAGAAAGCCGTTAAAGAATTAAACGCGCAGAAAACCGCCGACGGCCGGCCGATAAAAGTATCAATTGAAAAAGGGCTTTACGACTGGATGCTGTCGGCCAAACTGGGCGGGGAAGAAAAATGTATCGAGGTCCAGGCTGAAGAACCTGCAGGGCAGAAATGAGCCCTAATATTAAGTGCCTCGATCTTAAAGAAGAAGAAACCCTGTTAAACGTCCTGGCTAAGCGCAAAGATGCGGAACGTGCGCATATGCTTTACCGGCTCATGCTTGTGACCGGCCTGCGGATCAGTGAAGCCTTAAGCCTCAATGTTGGTGACGCGGCGCGCGCCAAGGTGGACGTCCAGGTAAAAGGCTGGACGCGCGACGGCGCAAAGTTGATCCGGTTAAAAACTGTCTATTTCCCCAAAGCCCTGCAGGAGCGCCTGGCACAGTTCCTCCGCTTCAAGCGCCGCAAAGGTGAAAACCTTGCGCCGGCAGCGCCGTTGTTTGTTTCCAGAGAGAGCGCCAGGCTGAGCTGCCGGCAGGCACAGCGAGATTTTAAAAAGTGGATTAAAGAATCCGGGATTGAGGGCGTCTTCACGCCTCACGCGCTCAGGCACACCGCCGCGACGAAACTAATGAAACGCACCGGCAACGCTAAACTTGTGCAGCGTTACCTGGGACACTCGGACGTGGCGACGACGTTACGTTTCTATGTGGACGTCTTTCCAGAGGACCTTAAAAATGCCGCAGAGCTTTTAAGCGGTAAAGAGAAGGCAATACAATACAGCGAATAAGAATAATTAATAATCCACGAAAATCATCCCGACACTACGCTGTCGGGATGATCTGCTAAACTATTTTAAAAAGAAATGCAAAAAAAATCTAGAAGTGAGGGCAAAACAATGGCTGATGTGCACACAACCACGTCGGAAGCAATCAAAGGCGCGAGCAAGGGCAACTTGCTCGCCAATACTACTGTATCTATTCCTGGTACAGACTCCCTTGATTTACTTGACCATGATGAGCTGGTTAAGATGGTTAAAGGCATGATTGATGGTGGCATAGGTCTTAGCTTCTATGGGAAGCGCTCGGCCATGGAGATATCAAAAAGGGTTCGTCCTCGAATCACCCGCAGGGTAGCAGATCTTCATATCGGAACACCGGAACAGCAGTCTAAAAATCTGCTTATCGAAGGTGAGAACCTCCAGGCGATGGTTACGCTTTACAAATATCTCAATCAAGTTGATCTTATCGTCACAGACCCGCCGTATAATACAGGCGAAGATTTTCGCTATAACGATAAATGGGACAAAGATCCTAACGACCCGGACCTGGGCCCATTAGTGCCTGGTGATGATGGCTCTCGCCATAGTAAGTGGCTCCGGTTTATGACGCCAAGGATACTAATGATGCGGGAGATGTTAAAGCCTGGCGGAGTAATCGCAATTTGTATTGACCATCGTGAATTGTTCCGTTTGGGAATGTTAATGGATGAAATATTCCAGGAAGAGAATCGGATAGGGATTATTAACTGGCAAAAAGCATATTCGCCTAAAAATGACACTGGTGGTAAACGCGGCGGCCTCTCCTCTGCTACGGAATATGTCCTGGTCTACGCTAAAAACATGGAGCAGTCAAAGACTGGTTTGCTTGATCGTACAGACGCAATGAATGCCAGGTATACAAATCCAGACAATGATCCTGAGGGGGAATGGGCGTCATCGGATGCGACAGCGCCAGAATATCGTTCGACTGGAACGTATGCAATTCAATCCCCGTTCACTGGCAAGCTACACTACCCAGCTCGTGGGCATTGGCGTGTTGAAACACCCGAAATAAAGAAAGGGCTTGAAGCGTGGGGAAGTAGTTACGTAGCCCTAAAGCTCGACGATAAATGTGAAGCCAATGCTTTAGTATTAAAAGGCTGTAAGTTTAATGGCTCCAAAGTTATAGCTGGGCAGTCGGTGCTTAGCGAAGCTAGGAAGCGTGCACAAGCAATACTAAAACGGGATAACTGGCCGCAGTTGATATTTACGGACGATGGGGATGGAGGACCTCGTTTTAAAACACACCTTAATAAAATAAGGCGCGGCAAAGTGCCCCTCACTTATTGGGCAGACGAGGAATACTCTGTCCCATTCCAAATTGGCACACAATCATGGGATCACAAGGAATCCGGCCATAGCCAAGCTGGTATTAACGAGCTTGATTCAATAGCCGGTCATGGGCACAATTTCAAAACAGTTAAACCGCTTCGGCTGATTACAAAGATAATTCAGCTCTGGTGCCCGGCGAAAGGTCTTGTTATGGACCCTTTTGCTGGTTCCGGCACAACAGGGCATTCTGTGTTGGAGATAAATTACACGGCTAAAACAGACCGCCGCTTTATACTTATAGAACAAGGCCGTCCTGAAAACGGTGATAAATACGCGCGCACACTAACGCACACTCGTCTAAAACGTGTGATAGCGGGTATGCGTACGACTAAAAATGGACATGTTGCTAAAACAGCTGATCCTCTAGGTGGTGGTTTTGAATTCCGGTCTCTAACTAATCAAATCGATGCTAAGGCTGTGCTTTCAATGAGGCGTGATGAGCTGGTGGATGTTGTAATCACTTCGCATTGGGAAACCGGCCGGCGCAATACTCCGAACCTGATCAGGATTGATGAACCGAGTTATAAATACTTAGTGGGAAGGAATGACCAGGGCGCAGGTTACTTTATAATCTGGTCTGGTAACGGTCCAGTAGGGCAGCTCGATATTGAAACTTATCGTGTTGTGCTTGAAGAAGGCAAACGTGCTGGCCTCAAACCGCCATATCATGTCTATGCGCGATATGAAGTCTATCAGTCAAAAAATGTATATTTCTATAAAATCCCCGATAAAATACTCACACATCTCGGATTTAATGAGAACAGTGATAGCTACAATGAGTCTCACGAAGGGGACAATTAATGGAATTAATTCCGTTCCAGATTAAGGCATCCACTCAGATTGCAGATCGTTGTCAAAAGTATTTATTAGATCCATTAGCCATTAAGCGGACGACAATCGTTCCGTTTTACCAAAACCTTTCCGCCATCACAGGCAGCGGAAAGACCTTGATTCTAGCCGATGCGATTGAGCAAATCCGCAGCCGCCTTCCTTTGGAGCCAATCGTTCTTTGGCTATCGAAGGGCCGGGTGGTGGTCTGGCAGACGTTCGCGAATCTCTCCACTGGAAAATACGCGGAGCTGTTAGGCGGCTACACGGTAAAAACACTTCTTGATTGTAAACCTACTGATGTGGAAAATTCAGCGCAGGGCCTTGTATTAGTGGCTACCGTAGGGAAGTTTAATCAAAAAGATAAAAGCGAAGGCGATCGGCGGATATTTCAGGTCGGTTTAGATAGTGCCGATAAGTCTTTATGGGATATGCTCAAGTTGAGAAAAGACTCAAAAGGGCGCCGCCGGCCCTTCATAGTTGTCTATGATGAAGGGCACAATCTTTCAGATCAACAAACCACATTGCTTCTTGAGCTTGAGCCGGACGCACTGATCGCAGCTAGTGCGACCATGCGAATTCCTGAAGCTATGGCGGTAACAATCGATCGTCTTCGTAAAGATCTGAATTGGACTGATAATGACCTTGTAACCGCGGTTAGGAGCTCGGAAGTTGTACAGTCTGGCCTCGTAAAGAAACACATAATGCTTGGTGGTTATGTTACTCCGATGGAATCCGCCGTCGACGAGATGGTTGATGAAATGGCTCGGGCTAAAAAGGCCGCAGAAAAACTCGGTTTATCCTTTTCCCCTAAAGCGATATATGTTTCCAGTACAAACGTGCCCGACGGTACTCCAATGCGTGAGGATATGGCGCGACCATTTAAGCAAAGGATGGCCCGTCCGATATTAATCTGGCGATACCTGGTAGAACAGAAAAAGGTGGACCCGGCTGAAATCGCAGTTTATTGCGATCTAAAGTTCGAAGCTAAATATCCTCCCCCTAAATCCTTTATTCTGTTCGCTGGTGGAGATACCGACTATGATCGGTTTAAGGAAGGAAATTTTAAGCACATTATTTTTAATCTGAGCTTACAGGAAGGGTGGGACGATTCAGAATGTTGCTTTGCTTATATCGATAAAGAAATGGGGTCACCGGATCAGGTGACACAGGTTGTTGGCCGCGTTCTTAGGCAGCCTGGGGCGCAACATTATCCTCCAGCAATTCTCAATACCGCACACTTTTACATCAGGACCGATGAGAAAGGTGTCTTTGAGGCTATTCTCGAAGACGTTAAAAAGAAAATCGCCGCGGACGCCCCAGATATTACGCTAAGTGTACGGCGTGATACACATGGGAGCGGGCGCTCTTTCCGCCCAGCACTTAAAAAAAAGGTGGTCCCAACCGCAGCGGTGTATTCCGCTGCAGCCAAGGCGCCAATTGACAGCTTAATAAGCAAAATTCAGGACTTCCGGAAGGACACCGTAAATGTTATTGGGAAAGGTGGCCGAATCCAGATTCTTCAAGATATAGGGTCCGCGACAAATATTAAAGAGGAGTGGGTCGATGTCGCGCACAGTAATCGCGTTACGGCGCGCTGGATATTTGTTCGTGCTATTCAAAAACGGCATCCCAAAGCGGTTCACTTATGCGATATAGAAGACCCGAGATTCGATGCTATGGTCGAATACCATAGTCTTGCTGCAGACCATTTCCGGGATGTGGCAAATAAAGTGGTTGATGCGTATATCGAGCATTCTGTTATTGTTCAACACGCATTAGATCATCCCTATGAAATCGACAGTGTACCAGTTGATGAAAGTGGTGTGGTATCGTTCTCAAATGCCATACATGCAGAATATAGCGGCCTTAACAAATTCGAGAAGGCTTTTGCCCTGGCGCTAGATAAGACGCGCAAGATCTGGTGCAGAAATCCTTCTCAGGGTGCTTACGGCATTCCATTACTTGATTCTGGGAATACGCGGACGTTTAATCCAGACTTTTTGGTGTGGACTAAAGACAATGTCTTCGCTATCGACACAAAAGGCGATCATCTTATCGTCGAGGATGCCAGTCGAAAATTATTCTTAATTGACCAGGTCGAGCCCGGCCCTAAACTCTTAATACGTTTAGTGACGGAAGGTAAATGGGATTCTAATTTCAGTAAGGCCAGTGGTTCCACTGGCTATACGGTATGGACGTTGAAACAAGGGAAGGTGCACCCGACTCATTGTAAGGATGAAGGGGAAACAGTCCAAACCTGTCTTAAGGTGTAAAGCCTGGGGGTTTATGAAAAAGAAAACAGTGAAGTATAATCCAGAAGTCGAGCTTGCGAAGGGCGCCACCCTGGACGCCGCGTCATACGACAAAACCCAAAAGATTAAAGTCACCGCCGGCAAAGTGACCGTGGGCGGTATTCCCGGCCGGGCGGATATCTCCGGCATAGCCACCGGGCATATCCCGGCAGCCGGGATAGAAGGAACCTGCGACATATGGCTTTCGATATTCCGCTATATGCGCCCCGACGGCACAATTGACCACGTCGGGGGTTGGAACATTCCGATAGTGTTAAAGGCTGGCCAGACCGCGGCCGCCACTGCAAAAGCCTTCGCGGATTACATTAACGCCGGCACCAGGCCGTACCGGGCGACCGCCGCAGGCGGCAAGTTGAAGATAGTCTTCATTATAAAATAAGTCAGTCGGGGGAGTATGGGGAATAGATACGCATTAATGTTGTTTGTTCTGCTGTCGGCCGGGCTGTCCCAGGCGCGCGCTGCAGAAGCTAAACCCGTTTATCAATGGGTTTCCGCTAACGAGTATTATTTTATCCTGCCCACCGGGCAGGATTTGTATTTACCCAGGAACGGCGACACCCTGAGCGTTAAGCCCTGGGGCTTCGGTTTTAGGGCAGTCGGCCATGAAACATTCGCCAAGACCGGCGGCCTGCAGTTCCAGAGCATCAAGGTAGACAACCCGAGCACAGGCCGCAACACTTTCTATCTTTGGGAACTTCTGGCCGGCATGGAATACATAGCCCCGAAAGTCCAGGGTAAGCCTTTGCGGTTTAAAGCCTCCGCTGTCGCCGACCTGGGATTGTCGGACACCACGTTCTTTGTAGCGCCCATTCTTTCTGCAGGGCTGCTTTATGCAACCGAAGAATATTCCGCTACTCCGACGGGGTTTACTTTCGATATTTATTACAGGCTTAGCGACATCGATTTAGATAATGTGGGCGGCGGCGCCGGGACGCTAAAGCCGGCCCTGGGCTTCAAGGTTGGCTACATCTTCGAGGGCTTCTGGACGACCAAAGAGAAGTCAACAGAGAAGACAGCCGGCTGAAATTAAGGAGGCGTTGTGCAAAAAAAGGAAAAAACCAATGATCCCGCTCTCGAGCTCGCTAAGGATCCCAAAGTGACCGTTGGCGTCCCTGGCCGCGCGGTGATCTCCGTCATAGCCACCAAAGCCCACCGCTGCCGGCGCTGCGGCGAAGAATATGAGAAGAAATTCAATGACGACGGGTATTGTCCTGTGTGTCTCGGCTGAAATAAGCGGTTAGGCAGCGTGGCGGCAAAAATTAGATGGATAAGTCCCCCGGAAGCCCTAAAGCGAGTACCAATAATCGGGCATGATTTGAGCAATTCTCACGACTCATAAAATGCCCCCTGAAACGCGCCGTTAGCCCGTTTCAGCCTAAAAAAGGTTGTTAAATAGCCATATTTGGTTATATACTCAAACTATGCCCCCATCACTCGCAGAACGCCTCCGGAAAGCCGGCATCCGCCACTACGACGAACTGATCCACGACCAGAAGAAAGACTGGCTCGTTAAGAACTTCAAAGCCGAAGGCGCCGCCCCGGCCTACCCGGTCAACGTGTCCCGGCTCATGCGCAACTTGGTCTGGCAGATGAAAGAGCGCGTCGCCGCCGGCGAGAAGGAATTCCACGAGCTGGTCCGCACCTATTGGTACATGTACGTCAAGTCCACGCTGGCCCGCGCCGGCGCGCTCTCGGCCGAGACCGACCAATACAAGCAGCTCACCGAGAACCTCGCCGCCATGGTGAAGGACTTCACCCTCATGTCCTATAAGGACATCGGCTTCCGGGACGAGAACGAGGCCAACAAGCGCATCGGCGTGAACGCCAACATAATTCCCTTCTCGGAAAAGCTCGGCCACTTCAACTACCTGACCGAGCTGCACCAGCAATACAACGTCTCGGCCATCGCCCTGGGCGGCCAGCCCTCGGTGATGAACATCGAGTATTTCGTGGACGATCTCAAAAAGGCGAAGTCCGCCCCGCAGCTGGTCGACCGCCCCAAGGTCTTCAGCCTGCAGGCCGCGGCCGGCAGCGCAAAGTTCAACCTCAAGCGGTCCTTCTACCTCTACAGCATTGTGGACTTCGACCCCTCCGGCTGGATTATCCGCGACGCTTTCATAAACAACCTCCGGCATTACAAGATCAAAAACACCAAGGTCTACGATCTGATCAACCCGGACATGCTCACGCCCGAGGAAATCCTCCTGGCCCGCTATCCCATCCGCGCCGGCGCCGATATGGAAGCCAAGAACAAGAAGTGGCTCGCCGATGTAGAAGCCCGGCATTACAAAAATCAGAAGTACCTGGTCGAGGATTTATCCAACGGCAAGAAGAAGCTCTACGGCCTCGAAGCCGAAGCCATCGCCACCGCCCGCATCACCGAGAAGCTAAAGGAAGTCATGCTCCCCGTGATAGGCGGCAACGAGGAAGCCCTCAAGATCTACGAGATGAAGAACCTCAACCAGGCTATCAAGGACCTGATCATCTTCAAACTTACCCACCCCGAGGAGACGCTATGATTAAAGTGGGAATTATCCGCTGCCAGCAGACGGAAGACATGTGCCCCGGCACCACGGACTTTAAAGTCGCTCCCGAGGGGAAATGCGCTTTCGCCGAAACCGGCCCTGCCGAGATCGTCGGGTTTATCTCTTGCGGCGGCTGCCCCGGCAAGAAAGCGGTCACTCGTGCGGCCATGATGGTGCAGCGCGGCGCGCAGGCAATCGCTTTCGCCTCCTGTATAAAGAACGGCAACCCGATAGGTTTCCCCTGCCCCCATGCGGAAAAGATGATCGAGGCGGTCTCGAAGAAGCTCGGAACGGAAATCAAGATACTGACCTGGACACATTAACCGGAGAACCCTTATGCCCACAAAAACAGGAATCATCAAGACCACGACGGTTAAAGCCTACATCACCAAGGCCAAGAAGATGCGCACCCAGGCGGCGGCGGTCACTAAACTTATCGCCGACTTCGATGTTGTGCTCGAAGCAGTAATAGTTGAAGCCGTCGCCCTGGCTAAAGCGGCCAAGCGCAACACGGTCATGAAGGTGGACGTGGCTGCCGCGGTCGAGAAGTATCTCAAGAAGACCGACCTCACCTGGGACCAGACCGCCGCCCAGGTTATAAAGCACAACCCCACCGATCTCGGGAAGATCTCCAAGACCGTGCTGGAATGGATCTCCGCGCACGAGAACCCCAAGGCCAAGCGCAAATAGCCATGACCCAAAGCCAGCTCGCCCGGGCGATAGCCAAAGAGTTCTTCCTTTCCCAGGTCGACGCGGCCGCGATCCTGGACTCGATGCTGGCCAAGATGACGGCCAGCCTGCAGAAAGGTGAGTGGGTTTACTTTAAAGACTTCGGTTCCTTCACCAAGAAGACGCGCCCCGGCCGCCATGTCCGGCACCCCAAGACCGGGCAGCTCATCTGGATACCGCCCCGGCCGGACGTAGACTTCAACCCGGCCAAGGGCTTATTGAAAGCCAAGCGGCGCTGAGCTCCCAAGGTTTGCGGCCCCATAGAACCGGCGCCGGCGCCTCCAGGAGGCGCTTTCCCGGACAAAACGACCCTTCCCCCTTAAAAGCCCTTTAAGCGCGTTTATAGCCATTTCTGGCGAAATGGCCTTTTAAATTCGCGCAAGAATGCCCCAGGACAGCGTTCCAGCGACGTGCCCATGTCATTCTACCCCACGTTTTACGACGAGCTCTAATCTTTAGATTCGCGCACGGCCCCGCAAGTCTGGTAGGATATTCTTAACGGGGCCGCGCAGACGCCTACCCTAACCCAAACCCCCAACCCCCCAAAAGGATATGCGCGGCCCCGCCTCTTTCCCATCGTCTTGATCTGAGGAAACGGCCCTTGCGGCCGCAGCTCCGCCTTTGCCTGGCGGCAAAGCCGGCACTGCTGCCGCGGGCCGCTCTTCACGAAGCGGAGGCCGGCCAGACCTGCGCAAACGGCACAGGCCAGGCCGGCTACCTTAAACGACCAGGTAAACGGCCATGCGCTGCCGGCAGCGTAGCCGGCGCCCAGGCGCCGTCTACCTTGCCGGTCGTTCGCCCCACCGCCGCGCCCTGCGGTCGCGGCGCCCGGCCGCTACTGCGGCCCGGTTCGTGGGGCCGCATGGCCGCGCCTTATAGCGAAGCGACTTTAAAGTCATCACAATACGCCCAGGTCTTCGTCGACGTGCTCGGCTTCACATACGATGAAACGGCCTTGCGGACAGTAGCGCTGCCTTTGCCTTCAGCAAATGCAGCACTACTGCCGCGGCCGCTCTTCACGATAATGAGGCCGGCCAGATCTGCGCAAACGGCGCAGACCAGGCCGGCTGCCTTAAACGACCAGGTAACGGCCATGCGCGGCCGCCAGTCCAGCCTTGCGCCGCGAATGCGCCGGCAGCACTGGCGGCCGTTCGCCCCACCGCCGCGCCCTACGGTCGCGGCGCCCGGCCGCTGCTGCGGCCCGGTACGTGGGGCCGCATGGCCGCGCCTTATAACGACGCTCGCAGCTCGACGTTCCCTCGATAGTCTCGACGTTAACGCCCAGCTGCTGCGATTGCTCGATAAGGTAGACCGCGGCTTAACGCGAGTAAGTGCAAATTTGCCCCGGACGGCAAGCGGCAATACGCCGGGGAATCCGCCTTCGGCGGACCGGGCAACACGGGCGGTTCCCCTTCGCCCAGCTCCCCGCGCGCCGCCTTGCCTGGCCGCCGCGGCCCAGCAAGGCGGCGTTCCCTCACCGTACGCATAGCGTACGCCGCCCCCGCCATAGGCGGGGGCAGTACGTTCGGCGCGGGGAGCTGGGCGAAGGGGAACCGCCCTTTCCGATAATGCATGCATTATCGTAAGTTGCCCTTTCCCCGGCGTATTGCTCGCCCTGCGCCCGCTCCGTTCCTGAAATATTTTAAGGAGGCGGGCGGGCTTGGGTTATACAT
>Ga0209212_1005512_pt1 | contig 15028 bp, 12 predicted proteins | sample RifGroC2_FD_183996 | JGI IMG/M metagenome (GOLD analysis project Ga0209212, IMG submission 183996) | Groundwater microbial communities from Rifle, Colorado, USA - Groundwater C2 (SPAdes) (version 2) | ecosystem: Environmental > Aquatic > Deep subsurface > Groundwater | place: Rifle, Colorado... | reverse complement strand
GTAGGTGCTGGTAATGTTGACTTTACTCATGTTCTTAAAATCTTGATAAATGGAACGTCATATTATATTGGTTTGAACACCGCTAAAACATTCTAAGAGAATTTTAATTAATTATTTTAACCAAAAGCTTAAGGCGCCCCGACAAGCGAAACGCTGTCGGGACGCCGCGAATGATTTTTTTTGGTTGAAAGAGATGTTCGTGGTTTAAGAGTATATTTCCCCCTTTTTCTAGAATTGTTTTAACAATAAATAATTAAATGAAAGGTCGTTGGGGGAAAAATCATTTTATTAACGCAAAGATTATGAATAAAAAAAGATTATGGCTGATGCTTGCGGTTGCGTGCGGTTTGTCACTGCTGCTGCCGGTTAACGGTCTGAAGGCGGCGGCTAATACTACGACTTTGGCGGCGGATACGATTATCCATTTTGCCAATGGCGGCACTAACGGTATGGACATTGTCGTTGCCGCGGCGTCTACCGTGGAGTCATTTACCCTGACTGACGAAGTTGGCAATACCAAGTTGGTTTTTGAGCTGGACACTGGTTCAGCGCTTCATTTAAAATCAAACGGCAGAAAGAATTTTGAAGACAGCCCAAATGTCGCCAGTACTGATTGCACGAGTTCCAGCAGTTATTCAACCTATGACTATACTGCCACTTCAGATGATTATACCCTAACTATCACTTTCACCGAGACGGACAACTGCCCAACATCCAGCGGCAGCCCCGGTGGTGGCGGTGGTGGTGGAGGCGGAGATACCACCGCTCCAACGATTAGTAGTATAGAGGCGACAGCCAAAGACACGGAAGCGACTATTGTCTGGACTACAAGTGAAGCGTCAATATCCTGGGTAGTTTATGGCGGAACAACCGCTTATGGCAATGAAGCAAAAACCGCGGTTTATAAGACTGCGCACTCAACGACATTAAGTGGTCTAACGCCAGTAACAACTTATCATTATCAGATAAAAGCGCAGGACAGCAGCGGCAATGCCAGCTATTACGGCGATAAGACATTTACCACTTTAGCGACTAGCACAACACCAACACCACCGCCGACCACGCCGGCACCGAGCGCGAGTACGCCAACGGTGACCACGCCAGAGTCGTCAGTGCCTAGCGCGAATTTGGACATGAAACTGGCTAAAAGGCTGACCGGCAGACTTTTGCTTCGGGTGGAAAGAGGCGGTGAAATTTGGTATGTTGACACCAAGGAATACAAGCGCTATCAAGTGACTTTTGCCAACGCGTTGTTCGTTTTCCAAAAATTGTCCTTGGGCATCACTGACGCCAATTTGGCAAAAATTCCAGTTAACGGCACCAGTGAAACCGGCAATGTGGCTTTGCGCAACAGACTGAAAGGCAAATTATTGCTCCAGGTGCAAAAGGGCGGAGCGATTTGGTATGTGGATACCAAAGGCTATCGCCACAGCGTGACCTGGGCCAATTTGATGGATTTGTTCCGCAAGTTGGCTTTGGGCATTACTAATGCCAATCTGGATAAGATTCCGGCTGGCAGTTTATAGAAAAGCAAGATTGATAAGAATAAAAACCCCGCTCCGACGATATGTCGGGACGGGGTTTGAGTTTGGAGGGATTGGTGGAGATTTTTATTGTGTCAGTGGTTTGGTCTAAGCGTTGGTTCAATCGTCCCTGCCGGCCGAATCGGCGGGCTTCGATTGAACCCAAGGTTTAGTTAATGGCAGAAGCATTTTAATTGGTCAGTGGTTTGGTCTCTAGAACATTCGGGGTTATTTAATTGTTTTACATCATCTTTTTCTTTTGCCACTTTTTTAGAAAAAGTGGCGTAAAAATCGCCGCTTGATAAAAAGGCAGTAAATTCTACGCTTCGCTCGGGCGAAAGGCAAAACTCGCCCCGTCCCGCGCTTGCGGGACGGGACTCAAACATTGCCTTTCGTATTCCCTCGCTCCGCTTGAATTTAATCTGCCTTTTTGTATGCGGCATTATTAAAACTGTAAAATGTCCGTGAGCATTGAAAGTCCTGGCCCCTTTCTCATAGAGCGGGAGATGGGCAGGGTGAGGGTTATAAATATGTGGCTAAGGTTTTTTCGCACATCTGATCAAGGGAAAAATTTTTGAGAACAGAAGCGCTGTTTGAGGCAAGAAAAGAAGCTTTATTTGGATCGCCCATAAGATTGATGATAGTCTGGGCCAGCGCGCCAAAGTCAGCTGGCGGCACCAGCAGGCCGTTAAAATTATTTTTTACTACTTCCGGATTGCCGCCAACGGCAGTGGCAATAATCGGCAACCCGGCGGCGGAGGCTTCCAGCAACGCATAAGCCAGACCTTCTTTTAATGACGGCAACACAAAAAGATCAAAAGCTTTTAAATATCTATTGGCTTCGGGCAGGGAGCCTGCCAAGATAAATTTGTCTGCCAGGCCGTATTCAATAATTGTATCAGCCAGAGAACTTTTCAGCGGGCCGTCGCCGATAACCGCGAATTTTGTTCGCGGATAAATTTTAAGAACTGATTTGGCGGCTTCTATGAGGTAAATCAGACCCTTGGCCGGATAGAGATTGGCGATGGTGCCGATTATAAATTCTTTCTCATTTTGCTCGCGGCCAAAGAGCTTGGCTAAAGCCGTGGATTTGTCCAGAAAGAATATTCGCGCTGGGTCAAGACCATTATGAATGACGGCGATTTTATCAGTCGTCGTGATTTTGTTTTTGAGGAGCGACTGTTTGTCAAATTCAGAAACGGAGATGAGCTTGTTTTTTAGTTTGGCGGAGAACCATTCGGCGAACCAATAAAATATTTTGTGAAAAAAGGGGAGCGGTTCATTTAGAACGAGGCCGTGAATAGTGTAAATAATTTTTCTGACGCCGCAGAATTTGGCGGCTAGGGCGCCGATGGAGCCGGCTTTACTGGAATTAAGATGGACAATGTCAGGTTTAATTTTGTTAATCAATTTTATTAAATCAAAAAAGACCGAGATGTCCGAGTAAAAATTCAGTTCGCGCGTAAGATGGCGCAGACAATATGTCTGGATGTTTAGTTTAACGAGTCTTTTTATCAGCTCGCCGTTTTCATCGCCGCCTGAAGCGACAACGACAATATGGCCTTGGTCGCGGCAGAAGCTAGCCAGATCCAAAATATATCTTTGGGCGCCGCCGATTTCAGACCGGGTGATGAGATAGAGGATTTTTAAGGTTTTTTCGGGCATAATTTAAGAATAACACAAAAACACGAAAGCAAGAAATCAAGAAAGTCCCCCTACGGGGGATCTCCCGAAGGGAGACACAAAAGCTGAAAAGCAAGTTAAGCAAGTCAAGTAAATTAAGAAATAAATAAATAGAGAAATAGATGTTTTTTATTTGACAAGAAAACCACGATATTCTATTCTTAATTTAAGATAAAATCCCAGTGGATTTTACTTTATTTTATCTAATTTATGGCAGTAAACAGAAGAAGAGTGGGTTTGACTATTGTCTTTATCATTATTCTAACAATCAGCGCGGCGCTTTTTGACGGCCATGTTTCTCCATTGGAAGAAGGCGGACGGTCATTGGATGTGCCAAATTGGGTGCCGGGGGCGTCTTTTTGGAATAAATTTGATTTTCATTTAGGCTTGGATTTAAAGGGCGGAACGCATCTTTTATATCAGGCTGACACGAGTAAAATTGACAATCAGGACGCGGATTCGGCAGTGGAGGGAGTTAGAGATGTGATTGAAAGAAGAGTAAACGCTTTTGGCGTGGCCGAACCGGTCGTGCAAGTGAACAAAAGCCAAGCAGGCGATTATCGGATTATCGTGGAACTGGCCGGAATCAAGGATGTCAACCAGGCGATCAACATGATTGGTGAAACGCCGCTTTTGGAATTTAAAGAACAAAATCCTAGTTTTACCAATCAACAAATAAATTTAACTCCGGAGCAACAGAAGGAATTGGATACTTATAATGAAGCGGCCAGCAAGAAAGCCGAGGAGATAAACAAAAGAGCTTTGGCCGGCGAGGATTTCGCCAAGTTGTCCAAGGAATTTTCAGAAGACCCGGGTTCAAAAGACAATGGCGGAGATTTGGACTGGGCGACCAAAGGCACTTTTGTGGAGGAATTTGAGAAGGCGATTTTTGATGATTTAAAATCCGGGCAAATCACGCCAGCGCCGGTCAAGAGCCAGTTTGGCTATCACATTATAAAAAAAATGGATGAACGGCAGGCGCAAGAAGTCGGAGCCACGGCCACCGTCAACGGCACAACGACACCGGTGGAAATCAATAATACCGAGGTTTTATCCGCTCATATTTTAATAAAAACCAAAACGGCCGCGGACATCGTGCCGACGGTGGACCAATGGCTAAATACGCAACTGTCGGGCAAGCATCTGAAACGGGCTTCGGTGCAATACACGCAAAATACCGGCGAGCCGGAAGTCAGCCTGGAATTTAACGACGAGGGCGGAAAATTGTTTGAAGAAATAACCGAAAGAAATGTGGGCAAACCGGTGGCGATATTTTTGGACGGCAATCCGATTTCCGTGCCGACCGTGAACGAGAAAATCACCGGCGGCAAAGCGGTGATTACCGGCAGATTTAATCTTAAAGAATCAAAGGATTTGGTGGAAAAATTGAATGCCGGCGCTTTACCCGTGCCGATTGAACTTATTTCCCAAAAAACAGTCGGGCCGTCACTGGGCAAAAAATCAGTTGAACAGAGCTTGCTGGCCGGGTTATGGGGACTTTTGGCAGTGGCTGCGTTCATGCTTTTGTATTATCGCCTGCCGGGCTTGATTTCGGTTTTGGCTTTAACCATTTATACTTTAATTGTTTTAGCGTTATTTAAACTGCTGAATGTAACCCTGACCTTGTCCGGCATTGCCGGTTTCATTATGTCAATCGGCATGGCCGTGGACGCCAATGTTTTAATTTTTGAAAGACTGAAGGAAGAATTGAGAAACGGCCGGAGTTACGGGAGCGCTTTGGAAGAGGGTTTTAAGCGGGCCTGGCCGTCTATCCGCGATTCCAATGTTTCCACCTTTATCACTTGCGCGATCCTTTTATGGGTAGGCACTTCGGTGATGAAGGGTTTTGCCGTGACCTTGGCTATTGGCATTGCCGTTTCTATGTTTTCGGCCATTGCCGTATCCAGAAGTTTTATGCGGGCATTACCGGCTCGCGTTATGGACAATGTCAAGTGGCTGGTTTGGCGCGGCAAGAAAATTGGTAAAACAGTTTAATTATCATTATGATGAGAATCATTTACAAAAGAAAAATATTTTTTATAATTTCCGGCATTTTGTTTTTGGCAGCGATTGCCAGCTTGTCTTTGTGGGGTTTGAGACTCGGGATTGATTTTACCGGCGGCACCATCGCGGAATATACTTTTAAAAACAACCGGCCGCAGGTTTTTGAAGTTCGGGATGTTTTAAGTAAAGAAGGCATTGAAGATTTGCAGGCGCAGTTGGCCGGCAGTCAGGAGATTATCTTGCGAGCCAAAACCTTGAGTGAAGAGGAGCATCAAAAAATTGTGGCGGCTTTGGGCAAGGGTTTTGGCGCCGAGCAGCTTGTGGAAAATAAGTTTGAGTCAATCGGGCCGGTAGTGGGCAATGAACTCAAAAATAAAGCCATTACCGCCTTGATTTTGGCGTCAATCTTGATTATTTTATATATTGCTTTCGCTTTTAGAAAAGTTTCCAGATCAGTACAGTCTTGGAAATACGGATTGGGCGCCATTATTGCCCTGATTCACGATTTAACCATTGTTACCGGTATCTTTGCCGTGCTGGGACATTTTTGGGGTTATGAAGTGGATGCTTTTTTCGTGACTTCGCTTTTAACCGTGCTTGGCTACTCGGTCAACGATACGATCGTGGTGTATGACCGGACCAGAGAAAATTTGTTCCGCAGCGCGGGCGAGAATTTTGAAGAAACAGTCAACCGGAGCGTGAATGAAACAATGGCGCGTTCCATCAATACGACCTTGACCACGCTTTTGACTTTGATATTTTTGTATTTTTTTGGCGGAGAAACAATCAGAATTTTTGTGCTGTCTCTGATGCTCGGCATATTTTTCGGAGCGTATTCTTCACTTTTTGTGGCTTCGCCGCTCTTGGTGGTGTGGCAGAAGCTGGGAGGGAGGAAGAAATAAGAAATTAGATATTGGATATTAGATATTAGAAATTGAAGATTGGAGATTAGGAATCCGTCTGGAAAGGCGGGTTTTTTGGTGTTGACATTGGAATAAAAAAGTGGTAGTGTTTTTAGATTGAAATACCCTAATTTTTTTGTATTTTTTATGCTTGCGCATTATAAAAAAAATAGTTCTCCGTTTGATACATCTAAATTATTTTTCCATGAGGATATTTTGGAAAGAATAAGAAATTTAATCAAAGGTGATTATTTTGAGCCAAAAGACATACCATTCCCGATTTGCGTTGAGGTTGATCTTGTCTCGGGATGTAATCAGGGCTGTCGTTGGTGTCAATTTAAATCATGGAGAAAAAAGAATGTTTTTATTGCGGCCGAATTTCTCAAGAGTATATTTAAAGATTTGAGATTTGGGGGGACTAAAGCCATTGAGTTGGTTGGGGGAGGGGAGCCGACCCTTCACCCTAAAATAAAAGAGATTGTGAAATCGGCGACCAAGAGCGGCTTGGAGATCGGTTTAATAACCAATGGTTTATTACTGCCAAGAATTTTTTCGATTGCCAATAAATTAAAATACATTAGAATCAGTCTAGATGCCGCCACCAGCGAGACATACCAAAGAACTCATTATTATTTTAAAAATCAGGCTAAAGAAAAGAAGACGCAAATTATAGAACCGTTTTTGCTGATAAAAGAAAATATTAAACAATTAACGAAGCTTATTGACAGACAAAAAATAGGCATAGCCTTTTTAGTTACTCCATGGAATTATCAAGAGATAGAATCAGCCACCAAGCTGGCAAAGGAACTTGGGGCGGGTTATATAGTTTTTCGACCGGCAAATTTAAGAAAAGGGAGGCATCTTAAAGGATGCTGGGAAGTCATAGAAAAGAGTTTGGGCGCTGCTCAAAAATATACGAATAGAAATTTTCGTGTTTTCCGCAGTACGGCCAGTCGATGGAATCTGGCTAGGTTTAAAAAAATAGGGAAAAGCAGGTTCGTCGGTCCTTGTTTTGGTTCACTTTTATTTGGCGTTATTGAAGCCAATGGCAACATTCCTTTTTGCAACATTTTTAGAGATAACAAAAAATACAGGCTGGGCAATATCTATGACAGTCAAGGGAGTTTTAAATCTGTTTGGCAATCAGTCCGCCACAAAAGATTATTAGAGCGCCATAATATAGAAAGGTGTGGGACTATTTGTAAAGCAAAGGACTATTTGTTAGCCATTAAACAACAAAAAAAGAACAGTTTAATAAAAAATAAAGATAAATGCGATTTGGCGCATGTTAATTTCGTTTAGATAAAAAAGTAAAAACAAAATAAGAAAAAGCAAAAATTTTAGCGTACAATTAAAAGGAGGCCGTATGGCTGGCAAGATTGTGTTGTTGTTGTTTTTTGCCCTCTTGTATTGTTCCAGGGGGGTGATTATCTGGCCGGCTATTGAGAAGCTGGCGGCCGGAAAAAATAGGGTTGGCTATCAGCCCTATGAGCCCAGGAGAGAGTCATGGAAGGGAATAACATTTCTCTCCTTCGGGGCGATGATTTTTTTTGTTTTGTTTGCCGAAGGCCCGATTTCTATTTGGGAAATGAAGATCGGGCTGGTGATATATTGTTTTGGGTTATTGCTGGCGAGTTTAGGCCGGTTTAACCTTGGGGTCTCATGGGCAGATATTCATAAAGTGACCAGTGAAAAGCAAGGGTTGGCGACCAGCGGTATTTACCGGCTGATGAGAAATCCTATTTATGTCGGTGTTCTGATAATGAATGTCGGAATAGTGATTTCGCTTGGGGTCTTAACAGATGACTGGGCGTTTATGCCCGGTATTATCTGTTTTGTCGGGAGCTGCTTAGAATATAGAGCGGCGATGGTTGATGAGGAGAAGTTTTTGAGGCGTAGGTATGGAAAGGAGTATGAGGAATATTGCGAGCGAGTGGGCAGATATTTTATAAAAATAAATTTCTCGGCTCGCAGAAGAGTTGAAACCGCGGGAAGGGGTAAAGTATGAAATTGTGGCCGTGAGGGCAGTGGCAGTCCGCTGTAATCAATGCCAGCAGGTTTTTTATATTTAGGGGGGAGAGGACGCGATTTTTTTATGCAAACGGTTAAGCTGATTGTAAAAGCTTAGCCGTTTTTTATTGCTGCGAATTATTTTTAAAGAGGATTAGATTTTTGGAGATGATGGCGGGTTTTGGTTTATTTGGCAGTCAAGTTATAGTGGGAGTTCTGACTACTACTAACCAAATATTGAGGTTCAACCCGGAGGGTTGAACCAACGAAGAGGTTTTAGTTTGTTCGACGAATAAGTTAAGCTGAAAGCATTTCTACAACTAATCAAGAACTTAAATTCAGGCCAGAGACCTGAACCAGCGGGAAACGAATTTTTAGGATAATTTCTTGATCAGCTCGGCGCACATTGAGGCGGTAATCAACTTGCCGTGATATTTGACGCCCAAAGGAAATTCTTGGTCGTAGCCGTGATAGTCGGAACCGACGGAAATTAGCAAGTGATATTTTTTAGCCAAGCCCAATAAATAATTTGTTTCTCGGGGCGTATTTTCCGGGCCGTAGGCTTCCACACCGTCAAAAGGAAATTTTTTAATTATTTTAAGCAGATGTTCTTTGCCATAGCTGAATTCCGGTGTTTTGCTCATCGGGTGGCCGATAATGGCCAAGCCGCCGGCAGAATGGATCATTTTAATAGACGGCAATGGCTGCAGATAGAATTTTTTAGGCACAAAACAGGGACAGCCTTTAGCTAAATATTTTTTGATAAAAGTGGAAAAGTTTGGTATGGCGCCAAATTCTTTTAGGAGCCGTTTTTTATTTTGTTTATGGTTGATAACCGAGAAAGCGATATGCGGCCTGGCCAGAAGGGTTTTATTCAATTCTGATTTTTTGATTTGCCAGCCGATTTTTTGGAGTTTGGCCGCCATTTTAAGACCGCGGATTTTCCTGGCTGCGCGGCATTTTTCTTCGTACCATTTTATTTTTAGACTTTTATAATCTACGCCCAAGGCGACGATATGAAGAGATTTGCCAAGATAGCGGCTAGAAATTTCCATGCCGGGAATAGCATGAAGGCCGTATTTTTTACCAGCGGCCAGAAATTCATCCATCAGATCAACATTGTCGTGGTCGGTTTTGGCAAGATAAAAAAGACCCAGGCGCTTGGCTTTTTTTATAAGGGCAGTCGGCGTCAGGCAGCCGTCCGAGGCGATGGTGTGGCAGTGCAGGTCAAGATACATAAGAACAAAAAATCAAGAAATCATATGGCCTTGCGGCCTAAACAAAAAGTCAAGTCCGCCAAGTACCAAATTAAATTATTCCCGTTAGCTGAAGGCGCCTGCCTGCCGCCTGCCTGCCGCCTGCCTGCCGGTAGGCAGGGTAGGCAGGGTAGGCAGGGTAGGCAGGGCGAGGCAGGGATCGCCCTAAGGGCGAAAAGCACAGAAAACACTAGAATACAGCCCGCCAATTATCAAAGTGGATTATTCTCATAAATGGTAGGCGGGCGCCCTAAGGGCGAAAAACACTAAAATACAAGAACAAATTATTTTAAAATTAAAAATTTAAAATTAGAAATTGTTTAGAGTCCTTTATCCAAGAGAAAGATCACCAGACCGAAGACGGCGGTGACACCGGAAACCACCCAGAAGCGCATAACGATTTTTGGTTCGGACCAGCCGATGGCTTGGAAGTGATGATGAATGGGAGAGGAAAGAAATATTTTTTTGCCCTGGCGGAGCTTTTTGGAAAGCATTTGCAAGATAACGGACAACGATTCCGCGACAAAAAGGAAACCGATAAGCAAAAGCAAAAGCGCCTGGTTGGTTAACATGGCCACCACGCCTAAAGTGACGCCAAGCGCCATGGCGCCGGTATCGCCCATAAAAAATCTGGCTGGGTTGATATTGAACCACAGGAAAGCTAAAAGAGCGCCGGCGATGACGGCGCAAAGGGCGGCCAGATTTATTTTGCCCTGGATTAGGGCGATAGCGCCAAAGGCGGTAAAAGCGGAAAGAAGAGTGCCGCCGGCTAGACCGTCCAGGCCGTCAATTTCATTGACGGAAAACGCGGTGGCCACAATGACGAAAACAAAGACCGGGATATACCACCAGCCGATAAAGACATTGCCGACGAAAGGAATATGAAACATATCCCAACCGAGCTTGTAATAAAACCAAAGAGCGCCGACGATAGCGATGACGACATATATTAAAAGGCGGTGTTTCATCTTCAGCCCGCCTTTGCCAAGACTTTTTATGTCAATAAAATCATCGGCTAAGCCGACCAGGGCGGTGGCGACCAGGCAGCTCAATGGCAAAATGGTTTCGGGCCGAGTCAAAAAATTGAGGAAGCCGAGCGTACTTGATGGGAAGAAATAGTCAACATAAAAAAAGAATAAGGCCAAAATCAAGGTGGTGAACCAAATTAAAATGCCGCCCATGGTCGGAGTGCCGGCTTTGTGCTCGTGCAGCGCGGAAAAAACAGGCGTGGCGCCGGTATTTCTGATAGCTTTGCCCATTTTGTATTTATAAAGATAGTGCGTGAGCATGGGCGTCAAAAGAAAAGCCGTTGTAAAAGAAAGACCGGTCAAAATGAGAATTTTGATAAGATAGATGTTTGGCATAAGGTCTAGTTGTTTAAAAGAATAATTAAGAAAGAAACGATGACCAGGACGAGCTGTATCAGGGTAGCGGAGAGCATTAAAAAGTAGGCGAGAATATTGGATTTCAGAAAAAGAAGATAGGCCAGGACAAAGTTGAAGATAAAAATCGCCAGGCCGGACAACAGAAATAAAAAAACAGACCACCATGGAGCGATAAGATCAATGCCGAAATAGACGGTGTAGCGCAGCGGAATGGCTTCGGTTATGGGGGTAATTTTTAAGTAAAGAGCAATGAGCGACAGGAGGATAAAAAATAAGGAAGTCAAAAAACAGACCCTGACGATTTTGTTTTTAAAAAATAAATTGGTGGCCAAAAAGGAGAAGAACATATTTTGTTTTTATTATATAAGGCTTTGGGGTAAAAAGCAAGGGAAACAAGAAATCAAAAAATCAAGAAAGCAAAAAAGCAAGAAATCAAAAAATCAAGAAAGCAAAAAAGCAAGAAAGCAAAAAAGCAAGAAATCAAAAAAGCAAGAAATCAAAAAAACAAGAAAACGCTAGAACATTAAAGCATTAAAACATAAAAACACAGAAAACACAGCCCGCCAATTACCAAAGTAGATTATTTTCGCAGTTTTACTGCTTGATTGTTATATCGTCGCAAAGAAGCGCGTTGCTCTTTCCGGTTATTTATTTTTTGTGCTATAATAAAATAGAAGTTAGCAAGGCTATTTTTTGAAATAGCTTTAAATAAAAATAAATATGATCAACGAGATTGAATTTATAAAGGATTTAACGGCGACCAAAATTTTGTCGCCGGCGGAAATCAATAAATTTAACAAGGAAGCGCAAGCTAAAAAAATGCCGCTGGTTGATTATCTGTTGGAGGATAAAATTATTGATGAAAAACAGACCTTTGAAAAAATAGCCAAGGTGAAAGGCCTGCCTTTTGTGGATCTCAAAAACGAAATAATAAGAAAGGATATTTTGCAATTTATTCCAGAGCCGATCGCTCAATCCCATCATGTGGTGGCTTTTGACAAGAAGGGAGCGACGGTTCGGGTGGCGACCCTGGATCCTTCTGATTTGCAGACATTTACTTTTTTGGAAAAAAAGATTGAACTGCCCTTGGAAATTTTTTACACAACCCCGAGATCAATCGTTAATGTTTTGAAACAGTATCATCATAGCCTAAAAGCGGAATTTGAAAATATTACCAAAAGAGAAATAAGCGGGGGCGAGGAAAAGGAAAAATTGAAAGAAATGGCCGAGGATTTGCCGATTGTCAGGGTGGTGGATACGCTTTTGGAATACGCGATTTTTGAGGGAGCTTCGGATATTCACATTGAGCCGGAAGAAAAGGATGTGATTATCCGCTATCGGGTGGACGGCGTATTGAGGGAAGTAATGACTTTGCCCAAAAAAGTGCATCCGGGTCTCATTGCCAGAATAAAAATATTGTCAAATTTAAAACTGGACGAGCACCGACTGCCGCAAGACGGACGGTTTAAAATGGAGACCGATGATTATAAGATTTCTTTCCGCGTTTCCGTAATTCCGGTTTTTGACGGCGAAAAAATTGTCGTGAGACTTCTAAACGAATCCAGTAAGATTTTAACTTTGGAACAGTTGGGTTTTCAGGATGTGGCGCTCTCGGCCATTAAAAGAAACATAGAAAAACCAAACGGCATGCTTTTAGTTACCGGCCCGACCGGATCTGGTAAAACAACCACGCTTTATACGGTTTTGAATTTATTGAACAAGCCAGGAGTCAATATCACAACCATTGAGGATCCGATAGAATATCGCCTGCCGGGCGTGAATCAGTCGCAGGTAAATCCAAAGATTGGTTACACTTTCGCGGCCGGACTTAGGGCGTTTTTACGCCAAGATCCGAATATCATTATGGTGGGAGAAATCAGAGACACGGAGACGGCTGATATTGCCGTGAACGCGGCCATGACCGGACACTTGGTTTTGGCAACCCTGCACACTAATGACGCGGCCACTGCTTTGCCCAGATTACGGGATATGAAGGTGGCCTCTTTTCTGATCGCGTCAACAGTGAATATCATCATCGCCCAGAGACTGGTTCGAAGAATTTGCCCCAACTGCATTCAAAAATATAAATTGGGAAAAGATTTAGTCAAAGAACTGGAAAGTTATTTTAACTTGGCCAATATTATGGCAGTGTATAAGAAAAACAAGCTGGTCAAAGGCAATAAAACCTGGGCCGAGCTGGAATTTTATAAAGGTAAGGGTTGCAATCAATGTAAAGATGGCTACAAGGGCAGAATGGGGATCTATGAGACATTGGAAGTGACGGCGGAAATGAGTGATTTGGTTTTGAAGGATTCTTCGTCAGAATTGATTATGAAAAAAGCCAGAGAACAGGGGATGATCACCATGCTTGAGGACGGATTTATTAAAGCAAAAAACGGTATTACGACGATAGAGGAAATTATCAGAGTGACGAAGGAGTAGAATGATAAATCAAAAAATCAAGAAAACATACGGCCTCGCGGTCTAAACAGGGAAGCAAGAAATTAAGAAATTAAGGGAAGGGTTGAATGGAATATGCGGCGCGACTGTTATTGTCCCGCTTGGCGGGACAATCCAGAAAGAAACAAATAAAAAAGAGTTAGAAAATGGATTATCTGGCTCATCACAGATATGGAATAGCTGGGTATCGGTAATTATATAACTAGAAATTAAAATTATAGAAGTCAAAAAATGATTTTAAGCAATCAACAAGCGGCAGCCCCGGTGAAAATTTTAGCGGCGGGCAAGAAAAAGTTTGACTGGAGTTTTTTGAATAAATTGCGACGGAACATCAGCTTGCGCGATAAGATTTTCTTTGTCCAAAATCTGCGCATTATGGTCAAGGGCGGTTTGTCGCTTGGAGCGGCGCTGTCAACGGTGTCGGAACAGGTTGGCAATAAATACTTTAAAATAGTGATTGGCGCGATTTGGAAAGAGGTAGAGGCCGGTGCGCCGTTTTCGCAAGCCTTGGAAAAATATCCCAAGGTTTTCAGCGAACTTTTCATTAATATGGTTAAATCAGGAGAGATGAGCGGCGGCTTGGAAGAGGTTTTAGAAAGATTACATGTGCAGATGAAACGCGATCATGATTTAGTGGCCAAAGTTAAAGGGGCGATGATTTATCCGGCAGTGGTAGTGGTCGCGATGGTGGGCATCGGTTCGGCAATGATTATTTTTGTAGTGCCAAGGTTGGTTGCCATTTTTGAAGAGTTGAAAGCGCAGTTGCCCTTGCCGACAAGGATCATGATCGCGGTCAGTAAGTTTATCACGCACAATGGTCCTTTTGTGGCTTTGGGCATAATCGTTTTTTTGGTCATTTTTGTCAGATTTTACGGAAGCGCCAGCGGCAAGAAATTTTTTCACAAGCTGTTTTTAAAATTACCGATCATCGCCAATATTACAAAAAAGATAAATTTGGCCCGCTTTTGCCGGACGGTTTCGGCGCTTTTAAAAACCGACATACCGATTGTCCAGAGTCTGAAAATAACTTCACTCGTGGTGGGTAATATTTACTACCGGGCGGCGCTTTTTGACGCTTCGCAAAAAATTACCCGCGGTTTGCAAATTAATAAGGTCTTGGCCGAGTATCCAAAACTTTTTCCGCCAACGGTGATTCAGATGATAAAAGTAGGGGAAGAATCCGGCGCGGTGGATGAGGTTTTGGACGAAGTGGCGCAATTTTACGAGGAAGACATCAATCAGGTGATGCAGAATCTGCCAGCCGTGATTGAGCCGCTTTTGATTTTACTTTTAGGATTAGGAGTCGGCGGCATGGCGGTGGCGGTAATTATGCCGATGTATTCTTTGACGCAAGCGTTTTAAATGGAATTGTACTGTTCAAAAAAAGAAAAAGGGTTTTCACTGTTGGAGGTGATTTTTACCATTGCTATTTTGGCCGCGGCCGTTTTTTCTTTATACGGTTTATTTAATATATCATTAAAGATGGTCTGGGAAACTAAAGCCAGGGTGGGAGCGACGCAATTGGCCAATGAAAAATTGGAGATTGCCAGAAATTTGTCTTATAGCGCAGTCGGAACGGTGGGCGGGGTGGTTGGCGGTTTTATTCCGGAAAACGAAACGATGGAACTCAACGGTATTGAATATAATGTTTATACCAATGTGGTTTACATTGACGATCCGTTTGATGGCACTTGGAATTCTGATCCGGTGGATCCCCTGACCAATGATTACAAGAGGCTGCTGGTTAGGGTGAGTTGGGATTCGGCTTTAAGTTCTTTACCGGTGGATTTTTATACGGATATAGC